>Ga0214921_10000938_pt1 | contig 51340 bp, 46 predicted proteins | sample LL1505_MetaG_FD_177992 | JGI IMG/M metagenome (GOLD analysis project Ga0214921, IMG submission 177992) | Freshwater microbial communities from Lake Lanier, Atlanta, Georgia, United States - LL-1505 | ecosystem: Environmental > Aquatic > Freshwater > Lake | place: USA: Georgia | collected... | reverse complement strand
GACGGCTTCGGGCGTTTCGCGTCGAGCGATCGTGATGTCCATCGGCTGTAGTCTGCCCGCTCGGCCGAGGGTGACGCAAGCCGAAGAAGACAAAAATGGCTTTCGGTGGTCGAGGTTCCACACCAAGCCTGCACAAGTTGTCTTGCATGCCGCTGCATCCGCAGCCTGGACTGGGGTCGAAAAACCAATTCCTGATACACTTCCACGAATCAGGATGCGTTCGTGAAACTTAAATCCTCAACCTCCAAGGAAGAAAATGAAAGTCAAAAGCAGGTACTTCTTTATCACTGGCGCATTTCTCAGCTTTGTTCTCAGCGTGAGTATTTGGTTCCTTCTGAAGAATGAAAACCAAGCCATTTTTGTAGGCATTTGGGTGCCCAGTATCCTCTGCCTCGGAAGGTATTTTGATTAATGGACAACTTCCTGCTTTTTATCTGTGGAATCACCATTACGTTAATCAGTGGAATGGGGGTGCTCGTATACATGGTTAACGTGGGATACAAGCAAAGACCCAAAGTCAAGTTACCGGAAATCGCCGTAGAAATTCCTGTGGAAAAAAGCAAGTAAACGGAATTATTCACAGAGCGTCTCAGGTCCGCGACAATCTTTAAACCCGAAGATACGTGATGAGTGACGTTGATATTTTGATCGCCGGCATCATCGTAACATTCATAGCGAGCGTCGGCGTGCTCTATCGTGTACTGGGGTACGATGAGGGCAAGACCAAAAAAACATTTGAAATCGATACGGATTTGGGAGCAGTGCAAAAATACGGAGAATGAGCGCCGGAGCGCGTTTCGTTGCCGAACAGGCCACGCCCTTAGAGGTCGAGACCTTCGGGGAATCGAGATCCGCCCTTGAAGTTTCCGTAGATGGGCCTTTCGCCATCAGTGATTGCGTCCACGAGTAAGTCTCCACCGACGAATGCGCCGCGCCACGACGCGCCGAGCCCTCCAAACACCTCGTCGCGATCTCCTCGAGACCTGGTTGCATTGACGCCAAATTTAAAGGCGGAGACTTCTTCGCGAACTCGCTTCGCGAAAGCCATGTCATCGGTAGCCACGGAAGAAACGAGATTTCCATTTGACACGTTCATCGCGGCAATAAATTCAGCCTCGGTATCCACCAGAACAATGGAGTCGATGGGGCCGAACGGTTCCGAGTGGTGCAGCGACCACGCCCGAGGTGGTTCGAGAACTGTTGCAGGTGCAACATACGCCGAAATGTCTTGCCCCGGTATAAATCGACCGTGGTCGAGATTCCCATTGTAGAGAGGAATTCCTCCCGTGTTGATCGCCTCATTGAACTGACCGCGCAACTGCTCCGCTTTGGTCTTGTGAATCACTGGGCCGAACTCGAGGTCGGGAAGTTCGTCATTGTCATTCTCTACCGCCAATGGATGGCCGAACCGCAGCCCTTTCACGATGGGCATGTACATCTCGAGAAACGCGGGGAAAAGTCGCCGCTGCACGACATACCGCGGGTAGGCGGTGCACCGTTGCTTCGCATACTCGAAGCCTTTGCGAATGAGGGGAGCGAGGTAATCCCATTTGCTGAAATCCCAAACCCCCCAGGCGTTCAAGCCTTCTTGTTCCAAAATGTGACGCTTGTTGAAGTCGGCGAGCCGTTCGAGTGTGGCACGGCCATTCGACCTTCCACCAACAAAGGCGAAGGCACCCAGCTCAGGCGAAGAGACCAGTGCGTCACTCAACTCGGCACCAACGCCGCTCACAAGAGTCACGGGCAAGCCCGCCCGGGCCATCATGGCGTGGGCAAGGGTGAGTGAGTGAAATCCTCCCTGCGAGGGTGTTTTTGCGATGACAGCGTTTCCGGCCAGCGCCTGAACTAGCTCTGCGTGAACGAGAACACTCATCGGGTAGTTCCATGACGCGATGTTGGAAATCGGCCCACTGAGTGGTGAACGACCCTTGAGCTGACGGTCAATTTGGGTCAGGTACCATTCCACTCCGTCGATGCAGCGGTCGACATCGGCGCACGCCAGTCTCCACGGTTTGCCAATCTCCCAGACCAAGAGGAGAGCAATGGTGTCGCGAGCTTCGCGAAGACCGGCCAATCCAGCCTTCACCCGTGCCTTGCGCTCGTCGAGACTCACCAAGCCCCAGGACTTGTGCTGGCGGGCAGCCGCCGCCACCGCATCGACAGCGGTTTGGTGGTCTATCTTCGGCGGACCTTCAATCGGCATTTGGTCCACTGGATTCACGTGGGTCGAGGGTGTTCCGACCGAAGCCCACTCGCCCATAATCAGGTTGTTGATGCGATCCGTCTCAAAGGCTTCTGGCGCTAACGACCTGGCCTGCGCGTAGACAGACTTCCATTCGGTGCCTTTTTTTACATGAAGTGTCATGACTGCAGCCTTTCATGCCGCGATGCAATACCCGGCAAAAGTCTGAGATTTATTTCATCACGCTAAAAATAGGCGGGAATGGAAAACTCACCGCTTCCCGGGGCGTGCTGCCACTCAGAACCCGTATCCTACACGTGGCCTCGACTACGGGGAGGCAGGGACCGGGAGTCTCCCATGTCATGCCGGCAGGGGATACCCTCCGCCCGGATCTTGCCAGCCGGGATCCCCGCCCGCCGCCCGCCCCGACGTCGGGCGATGGCAGTCGTCGCCGTCAGGCGTTTGACCGCCGCAGCCACAGGCCCGTGGCCAGAAACGAGACGCCGCTCACGAGCAGGTTGATCCCCACAAGCGTGCCCAGATACATGCCAGCCTGGGCCGCAGGGCTCGTCAGCAGAATGCCACCGAGTACTGCCGTGATCACCCCGTCGAACACCAGCCAGCCCCAGGGGAAGTCGCGCGGCACAGAAAACGCCGCCGTCAGCTTGGCGGCGGCTCCGAACAGGATCAGAAGTCCGAGAAACGTCACGAGCGCGTGGATGCCCTCGACGGGGATCACGAGCATGGCCATGCCCGCGACGATCGAGAGCACGCCGCAGATCAGGGTCATCCAGAAGCCGCGCCAGGTGAAGGTGAGGGCGGTCATTCCCAGTTGCGACACCCCCGCCGCAATGAGCGAACCGCCCACGATGTAGTCGATCACCGTCGAGGCAACCCAGGGCGCGGCCAGCGCCAGGATCCCAAGCAGCGCGAGCACGGCGCCGAGCCCAAAACTACCGGTCGTCAGGGCCGCCAGCGGATCGCGGTCTTGGGTTTCTGTGAGTGACGTCATGCGCTGTCTCCTCTGCGAGGGGTCGAGAATGCTGGGGGAAACGGAGCGAACGATACGGCTTCGATAGGTTACCAACGCGATCAGTCGTGCTTTGTCGCCGCAGTCGGGGGCAAACGAGTGGATACTGCTCAGCGATACCTAGAGCGCATTTCGATGCGCTCAGAACGCATGCCGATCGTTGTATTCGGGCAGGCCGGCATCAGAAAAGCCGGCAGGGTAGAGGAAAAAGGGCTCGCCCTGTGCGTTGTCGTATTCCGGATCGGTTTGGAGCCATAGCTTGTCGCTGAGGTTGAACTGCAACGCAGCCAACACCTCGTTCCAGGTGTGGATCGCCGCCATTTTTTCCAGGTCGCTTTTCTTGATTCTCCAAAACGAAAACAGCGCCATCGCCACATGGATTTTTGCCACGTCGCGAGCGTCTTCATCCGGATAGCCGAGTTGATCGATGAATTGCACGACGATGTTGGTTGTCGAAGAAGGCCCGGCACCGACGGGAAGTTGTTTTTCAATGGCTTTCATGACCCAGGGGTGACGCACATCCACGTTGAAGTCAGACCGCCTGGCCTTCTCCACTTTCACAGGCCCAACCTGCGCCTCCGCCTGCTCCTTCGCCTGCTCGCGATTCACGCCTTCGTTCCGTAATTTCCTGTAAGCGGCATCCTTTAACTTCTGCGCTCTTTTCAACGCTTTCTCGAACTCCTCGGCCTGCTTCGCGAGCGGCACGGGGCGGGCATTGAACAAGTCGCTCTGCGGAAATGTCACCTTGAAAAGTTTTGCCTCGCGGCCGGACGTGGCTTGGGCCATATCGCTGATGAAGGCGGCCAGTTCACTTATGCCCGCGGTTTTTTTCCCGACAAAGTAGTTGAATCCTTCCGCGAGAGTCGTCGACATGCCGCTGCAGTAAAAGTAGGAATAGCGACCTGTTTTGGTCAGCCAGGTTGGCGTCTTTGCGAGGCATTTGTCGCAGACCCGCTGCTTGGCCTTCACGCCAATCTCCCGGCCCTTTTCTGTCAAGGGATTGAGGACGATCGTCTCATTCTTCGTGCACCCATCGCAGAAGATCTCGCCGCACAATCGGCAGTGGTGCCGACGCTTGAACGTGCTGAAGGTGACTCCGCAGGCCTTGCAGACTTTCGTGCTGCTGTCGGGTTTCCACACGGAATCCGCTGGCCGTAAATCACGGGAGATATATTCCGGAATCCGTGTCGTCACGATGTCCCTGAGCGACTTGTTGATGGCGGTGTTTTTCTGCACCTGCTCGGCCAGCATTTTTTCTGTGGCCGTGTTTTGTTTGAAAATTCCCTCGGTTTTTACTTTGAGCCATAAAACCATATCGTCGAACGTGTCGAAAACCTTTCCTTGGGCTTTTCCAAACCACCTTTTGTCGGAGTGATTCACCCATTTGACGAGTTTGGTAAGCAGCCGCTCCTTGAATGCAGGATCTTTAAACTCCGCCTCTTCATTCAGCAGGCCAGCTTTGTCCAAAGCCCGCATGAGTTCTGGCGTGCAGATATCTACCACGTCTTTGTACGTGGTCGTTCCGACCGTGAGCACGGGCAGAAATGCCGACGGTGGGCAGGCCGGGTGCAGCGGAGATGCCTGAAACCAGCAGGGCAATGTGGCGGTAGCATCCGCCAGAGCAGCGATGTCGTCTGCCTCGGCCTCGAGGCGGGGCGACAGGAATATCCGGCCGTGCATGCCGTCGTTGGGCGCCTCGGGCAGATGCATGGCGGAATGCCGTTGGAACTGGAAGACATGGGCCAGTTCATGGAACAGCAGCCTTCGGCCTGTTGCGGTGTCGGGCTGAAACTCCCCGGGAGCGAAGAATACGGAATGGCTCCCGGCAAGAGCCCGACAGCCGAAATCATCCAGGCGCGGATGCAGCCAAACCGCGGGGAATTCAAAGTCCTTGCCAAAGAAGATGTGCGCCCGCCTTCGCAGCTCCGGCGGCGCGTCGATGCGGGTGATGTCAGGCCCGTCGAACAAGGACCCGGAAAGCGTGTGCGGAACTTGCCGCTCCGCGCGTTCCACCTGGTTCTCCGCTGGTCGAAGAGCAAGGGCCGCTGTCATCATGGATAAATTCTCCGGACGCCGATCTGATCAAATGCTGTTTTTCGTGCAGGCCGATGAGGACTGCGACCCGATTCAGGCCGCGCCGAGGCCTTCCATGCGCCGCCACGCGCTCGCCTGGCCCAGATGCATCATCATGTGGCCTCCGCAGTAGAAGGCCTGCACCGAGCCGATCGTGGGAAAGAGTTCCTTCATCCGCCCCTCGGCCGGATTGGACTGCTGGAAGACGTCTTCGGGCGTGCTGCGGAGCGCCCCAGTCACCATCCGGTGTCCCTCGTGGAAAAACGTGACGATTTCGTCCATCGACGGATAGAGGTCGAGGTCGGGGTCGTCGACGCACTTCGCATCCTTCGAAAACCGGATCTCGAAGTGCTCAGGCACCGGAGGGGCCGGACAACCGATCTGGTGCAGGATCTTTGGGGCGTAGAGGCTGAGGTGGCCGTAGACGAAGGCCGGGTGATTCGACTCCACGATCTGGCCACCCACCACCGCGAACCGCGCGAATCGCTCGGCCGGCACGCCCTTCAGGAGCCGGTCGGCGTAGCCGATCGAAAGCTGGAGCGAGTCGGCGATCACGTTGCCGAGTGAGCGGGGCATGAGAGTCCTCGTGTCGGAAGGGGGTCAAATCAAGATTGGGAGAACCGCGCGATCGCTTCGGGAAGTGCCTGGCATTCGACGGCGAACACCCGGGCGGCGAGCGATTCGGGCGTGTCGTCGGGAAGCACCGGCACCGTCTTCTGCAGAATGATTCGACCATGATCGTACTCGTTATCCACGAGGTGCACCGTGCAGCCGGAGACGGTGCAGCCACGGGCGAGCACGGCCCGATGAACGTGCATCCCGTGAAATCCCTTCCCACCGAAGGCGGGAAGCAGGGCAGGGTGGATGTTGATCACCCGGCCCGCGAAATCGGCGGGAATTTCCACAAGCTTGAGAAATCCTGCCATCACCACGAGATCGGCCTTGGCCGCGCGGCATGCGGCGAAGATCTCGGCACTCCACTCGGCGGTGGATTGCGCACCCTGCGGCAGCACATGGGTGGTGACATCCGCACGGCGGGCCACCTCGACGCCGCGGACGTCGCCGCGGCTGGCGATCACGACCTCCACGGTGGCGCTGAGCCTGCCCGCGGCGATCCACTCGAGCAGATTCTCGAGCGTGCGGCCGGAGCCTGAGAGCAGGATGGCGAGGCGGAGGGGCATGTGGATCGTTTCTCGACAGGTCTGGAGGCCTGTCGCTACGCACGGCAGAGGTGGATGGTGAGGGGGTGGCCGTCGAGGTCGAGTGCTTCGGAGGCTGCGCCGGGAAGGGGCCCGAAGGTCGCGGTCGTGGCGAGCGTCTCGCCGGCGACGTAGTCGAGGTGGGCCTCCAGGGCGGACCGAAGCTCGGCGGAGGTGGTTTCAAACCCGAGCGTGATGCGGTCGGTGAACTCGAGGTCGAGCGTCTTGCGCTGTGACTGCACCGCGTGCACCACCTCGCGGACGAGCCCTTCGGCCACGAGGTCGGGCGTCAGGTCCTTGGCGATCACGACGACCGCCAGCGGGCCCTCGGCCGCCGCCCAGCCCTCTTTCGCGGTCGTGCGGATGAGCACGTCGTCTTTCTCGATCACGGCCGTGCTGCCGCCGGGCAGCGAGAGCTGTGCTTGGCCGTCGCGCGTGAGCGTGGCGAGCAGGGCGGCCGCATCGGCCTTCATGAGCGCATCGCGGGCCTTGGGCAGATCCTTGCCGAGCTTGGGGCCAAGCTTCTTGAGGTCGGGCAGCACGCTGCGCGTGATGTAGCGGTCGGGCTCGCGGCAGATTTCGAACTGCTTCACGTTGAGTTCGTCGCACACGAGGTCGGCGTGGGCCGCCAGCCATTGCTCGTCGGCAGGCGAGGCATGGGCGAGGATCACCTCCACCTTTGCCAGCGGCTGGCGGACCTTGAGCTTCTCGGCGGCACGGGCGGCCCGGCCGAGCGACGACACGTCGCGCACGAGCGTCATCCGGCGGACGAGGGCCTCGTCGATGAGTGCGGCGTCGCCGGCCGGGTAGTCGGTGAGATGCACGCTCTCAGGCACGCGGTCGCCGAAGGCCGCGACGGCGAGGTTGCGCCAGATCGCCTCGGTGACGAACGGCACGAAGGGTGCTGCGAGCTTCGTAATCGTCACGAGCGTCTCGTAGAGCGTCCAGTAGGCGTCGAGCTTCTCCTGATTCGTGCCGGGGCCGCCGTCGGCCCGGCCCGCGGCCCAGAAGCGGTCGCGGCTGCGGCGCACATACCAATTGCTGACGGCATCCACGAGGGCCGAGAGCCGCTGGGCCGCGGCGAAGTGGTCGAACGCGTCCATGCGCCCGACCATGTCCGCCGCCGTGGCATGCAGTTCTGAAAGCATCCAGCGATCGAGCTCGCCACGCGCTGCGGCGGGCCGCCAGCCCCGGCCGGCCGCGAGGTGGGCGTGGTCGAGTGGACCGGAGGCGGCAAGCCCCGACGCCGGATCGAAGCCGTCGATCCGGGCGTAGATCGTGAAGAACGAATAGACGTTCCAGAGCCGGAGCAGAAACTCGGGCACGCTTTCGCGGATCGCCCGCTCGCTGTAGCGGATGCTGTTCCAGGGCGGCTGCCCGGCGAGGAAAAACCAGCGCAGCGCGTCGGCGCCGTACGAATCGAAGATGACCGCCGGCTCCTTGTAGTTGCGCTTGCTCTTGCTCATCTTCTGCCCGTCTTCGCCGAGCATGTGGCCGAGGACGATGCAGGTTTTGAAGGGATGGGGATACGGTCGTGCGGTGTCGCTCGACCGCTCTCCAAACAGGAGCGTGCTGATCGCGAGCTGGCTGTAGAACCAGCCGCGGGTCTGGTCGATCGCCTCGGAGATGAAGTCGGCCGGGAACTGGGCCTGGAACTCCGCGTCGCCCGTGTGCGGCCAGCCCCACTGGGCGAACGGCATCGCGCCCGAGTCAAACCAGCAGTCGATCACCTCGCTCACCCGCCGCATGCGGGCTTCCGCAGCGAACGGTGAGTCGTATGTCACGGCGTCGATGTACGGCTTGTGAACCTTGAGATCGTCTGACAGGTTCGGGTTGTCGGCTTTCGCCTGGTCGAAGACGTCGGTGCCCTGGATGCCCGGCTTCGCGAGCAAGGCGGCGTACGAGGGCACGGCCTCCATCTTCCCTGTTCGCTCGCACACCCAGATCGGCAGCGGCGTGCCCCAGTAACGCTCGCGCGAGAGCGCCCAGTCAACGTTCGTCTCCAAGAAGTTGCCGAACCTGCCGTCCTTGATGTGCTCGGGCAGCCAGTCGATGCGGGCGTTGTTGGCGAGCATCGCGTCGCGGAACTGGCTCGTGCGGATGAACCAGCTCTCGCGGGGATATTGGATGAGCGGGTCGGCGTCTGCCCGCCAGCAGAATGGATAGTCGTGAACGTATTGCTCCTGGTGGACGAGCAGGCCGCGGGCCTTGATGTCGCGGGTGATGTCGCGGTCGCAGTCCTTCACGAACCGGCCGCTGCCCATGCCGAAGACATCGGTGAACGTGCCGTCGGGCGCGACGGCATTCAGGAGCGTGGGGCCCTGGCCAGCGGCAAACCGTGCCTGCTCGGCGACGAGCACGGTGTAGTCGACTTCACCGAAGGCCGGGGCGATGTGAACGACGCCGGTGCCGGAGTCGGTCGTCACGAAGTCGGCGGCAACGACTCGCCAGGCGACGGGGGCCGTGCCACCGGCGGCCAGCAGAGCCATGCGCGGCGGGCCAGCCTCGCGAAACGTATCGAAGGGCGGCAGATAGGAGCGGCCGACGAGAGCGGCGCCCGTGAGACGCTCGACGATGTCGAACGTCTTTTTGAGTTTTTCACCGAGAGCGGCCGCAAGCGGCTCGGCGACGACGTATTCCGGTCCATCGGACATCCCCGCTTCGCGGAGCGCGACGTAGGCGAGGTCGGCCTTCACCGCGGCGAACTGGTTCGAGGGCAGCGTCCAGGGCGTGGTCGTCCAGGCCACAAGGCTGCGGTTTGTCATCGTTCCCGCGTCGTCGAGCAGGGGGAAGGCGACGTAGACGCTTGGGTCTGCGACTTCCTTGTAGCCCTGGCCGACTTCGCCACTGGAGAGCGCTGTGCCTCCCTGCGCCCACCACCACACGATCTTGTGCCCTTGATAGAGCAGGCCTTTGTCGAAGAGCGTCGCGAGTGCCCACCACACGCTTTCAACGAAGCTCTGGTGGTAGGTGACGTAGGCCTGGGAGAGGTCGATCCAGAAGCCGATCCGCTCGGTGAGCGTCTCCCACTCCTTCATGTAGCGCCAGACAGATTCCTGGCACTTGTGGATGAACGGTTCGACGCCGTAAGCCTCGATCTCCGCTTTCGAGTGGATGCCGAGCTCCTTGCAGACTTCCACCTCGACAGGCAGGCCGTGCGTGTCCCAGCCGGCCTTCCGCTCGCAGTATTCGCCGCGCATCGTGCGGTAGCGCGGGTAGAGGTCTTTGATGGTGCGGGTGAGGCAGTGGCCGGGGTGCGGCATGCCGTTGGCCGTGGGCGGGCCTTCGTAAAACACGAACCGCTTCGCCCCGCGCCGCTGCTCGAGCGACTTGGAATACGTGCCTCGCTCGCGCCACAGGGCCGCGATCGATTTTTCGAGGGCCGGAAAGTCGGGCTTGCCGCGGACGGGTTCGAACATGCCCGAAATCGTACCGAGGCCGGCCTCGCAGCCGAAGGGGCTGAATTCAGACTGGGCGCATGCGCGGCGAAGGCCGGATCCACAACTTTCCAGGCTCCCGGCCGTTGGAGGAGGGAGTCCTTCGAACCCCGCGGTCCGCGCCGACGGTATCCTGGGGACTCGCGGAGGTGTTTCATGGCATCGATGAGTGACAAACGGCGACTGGCGGCCGCCATGGCCGCCGAGCGAAACCGGCAGTGGGCTGGCGGCCGAATCCTGAAGCGGGGGCTCGCGGCATTGCTTCTGCTTCTGCTGATCGGTGTGCCGACGCTCTGGGCGTTCGGGCTCTTTTCGTCGCCCAAGGCTGTGGCGGAGGTGAAACAGCTCATCGACCAGCAGGTGGCGGAGTATGAACGTGTGGCCCGCGGCGAGGTGCCCTTCGCTTCTGGCCCGAGCTTCACACCCGTGGTGGAGAAAATGCGCGACGTGCCGCGTGACTACCGCGACCAGGTGGGCCAGCAGATGGGGCGACTGTGGGAGGCGCGGGAGCGGGCCGAACTGGCGTCGTATTTTCAGCTGCCGCCGGCGCAGCGGCAGGCTGAGCTCGACCGCCGCATCAAGGCCGACGAGGCCCGGCGTCAGGCGTGGCAGGCGGAACGCGAGAAACGCGATCAGGCGCGGACCGCACAGAGCCAGCAGGCCACGAGCCCCGCGTCGGGCGGCGATCGCGGCGGCGGGGGCCAGGGTGGTGGCGGGCAGGCTGGTGGAGCACCGGGCAACGGCGGCGGTCCGCCCGGCGGCACGCGCACCGAAGATACCCGCAACGCCCGCAGCAAGGGTCGGCTCGACCGCACGACACCGGAGCGGCGGGCCCAGCAGGCCGAGTATCGCCGGGCCATGGACGCGCGCCGCAAAGAACTCGGGCTTCCATCCGGCGGCCGCCGCGGCGGCTGACCGAGGACGGGCGCTCCGCTGGGCCTGGCACTGCGCTATCCTCGCGCCGAGCGCACCGCCTGCGTGACGATCGCGCGGAGTTTGGGCTCGGCCGACCGAGCGACGGCGAGAATCTTTTCGACCGTGGCCACCTCGAGCGCGTCGGGCAGGCACATGTCGGTGATCACCGAGATCCCCAGCACCTCGAGGCCCGCGTGCACCGCCACGATCACCTCGGGCACCGTCGACATGCCGACGACGTCGGCGCCGATGCCGCGAAGAAACCGGTATTCGGCCCGTGTCTCCAGGTTTGGGCCCGTGACGGCCACATAGACGCCCCGGTGGGCGGCGAAGTTCTCGCGGCGGGCGATTTCGAGGGCCTCGTCGATGAGCCGGGGTGTGTAAGGGGCCGACATGTCAGGGAACCGTGGGCCGAGCCGCTCGTCGTTGATGCCGATGAGCGGATTGCCGTTCATGAGGTTGATGTGATCGTCGATCACCATCAGGTCGCCGGTGCGGAAGTTGGGATTGAGGCCTCCACAGGCGTTCGTGACCACGAGCCGGCGGGCGCCAAGCCGCTGGAGCACCCGCACCGGAAACGTGATCTGGGCGAGCGGATAGCCCTCGTAGGCATGCTGCCGCCCTTCGAGCACGACGACTGGCACGCCCTCGAGCATGCCGCACACGAGCTGGCCGGCGTGGCCGTGGGCCGTCGAGCGGGCGAAGTGCGGGAGTGTATCGTAGGGAATCGTCACCGCGTCGGTGATCGCCCCAGTGACGCCTCCCAAGCCGCTGCCGAGGATGATGCCCACCGCCGGCGTGTGCGGCCACTGCTTCGCGATCGCGGCGCAGGCGTCGGTGATCTTGTCGTATTGATCGAGCATGCGTGCCCCCGGAGGTCTCAGGCGCGGCTGCCTACTCGTGGCCGAGCAAGGCCCGGAAGTCGGGCCGCTCCCGCAAGGAGTCGAGGTCGGGGTCGACCTCGAGGTGCGCCAAGTCGTCGTAGCCCAAGAGGATGGCCGACGACAGCGAATCGATCGCCTCGTCGGGCCGCCCGGCCAGGGCCTGCGAGCAGGCGAGATTGTAGCGGGCCAGGAAGTCGTCGGGCAGCCGCTCCACGAGCCGCCGGTCGATTTCGAGAGCCCGCTGCACGTCGCCCTTCTTGGAGACGAGTTCGCCGAGCGTGCGCAGCACCTCTACGGAGTCGCCGTTGCGAGCGAGGAGTTTCTCGAAGAAGTCGATGTCGAAGTCGAGCTGATTGAGCTTCCCGAACCAGTCGGTCGTGCGGGTGCTTGTCATCGGGCTCTCCGGTCTGCGATCGCTACTTCTTTTTTCCGGGTGCCTTCGCCGGCGGCGGCATGGCTTCGGCTTCGTCAGGATGATCCCAGTCGGGGTCGTTCGACTCCTCCTCGAAATCATCGTCGAAATCGTCGTCGAAATCGTCGAAACTCGATTCCTCGTCGGGCACGGGCTGGCCGACCTCGAGATCTTCCTCCTCGAGTTCGTCGTCATCGACGTCTGGCTCGGCGGACACGATCGTGGAACGAACTGCAAACGCGGTTGGCATCGGCTGGGAGGAGGCTCCGGGGACAGTCTGCGAGACACAGAAAACAGGTTCCGGCCGGCCGAGTCAAGGTGGGTCGTACGGCGTGCCTGCCCCGGGAAGTATAGGGCGGCGGGGCCCGGTCAGGTGTGGTAGTCGGCGTTGAGGTGGACGTATTCGGCCGTCAGGTCGCTCGAATAAAACCGGATCGATGCCGGGCCGGCGTGCACCGCCAGTTCGATGAGCGTCTCCCGGGCGGCCTTGATCGACTCCGACACGCGGTCGGCGTCGAAGGGAACGGGCTGCCCGTGCTCGAACAGGAGCGTGCCGTTGAGACGGAGCACGAGTTTGTCGGGGTCGAACGCCACCCCCGAATAACCGGCCGCCGACACGATCCGGCCCCAGTTCGGATCGGCCCCGTGGATGGCCGTCTTTACGAGCGGGCTGTCGGCCACGGTGCGGGCGATCTGCCGCGCGTCATCGCGGGTGCGGCAGCCGCTCACCTCGACGCGGAGCACGTGCGTGGCCCCTTCGCCGTCGTCGGCGATCTCACGGGCGAGCGCCTCGCAGGCATCGACGAGCGCCCGGCCGAAGGCCTCGAGGCCTTTTCCAGTGAGCGGAGTGCCGCCGGCGGCGCCGTTGGCCAGGAGGAGCACGGTGTCGTTGGTGCTCGTGTGGCCGTCGACGCTCACGCAGTTGAACGTCTGCTCCGTCGCCTCGCCGAGCAGCCGCTGGGCGTCGGCCGGCGCGAGCGCCGCGTCGGTGAGAATCACGCCGAGCATCGTGGCCATGCGGGGGCCGACCATCGCCGCGCCTTTCGCCATGCCGAAGAGCGTGTGGGCGACTCCAGCGGCGTGGAACGACGAGCCGGAGAGCTTGGGCCGCGTGTCGGTGGTCATCATGCCGCGGGCCGCGGTCACCACCGCATCGGCATCGGTGCCCAGACGGCCGGCCACGATCTCGATGCCCGCCTTGATCTTTCCGAGCGGCAGGAACTCACCGATGATGCCGGTCGAGAGCACGAGCACGCCCGCTTCGGGCACGGCGAGCGCAGCGGCCGCGGCGCCGGCCATCGCGGCGGCATCGTCGAGGCCGCGGGTGCCCGTGCAGGCGTTGGCGTTGCCCGAGTTGATCGCGACCACGCGAAAGCCCGTGCCGGGCGTGCGGGCCCGATCGAAGGCCACGGGGGCGGCGAACACGAGATTCGTGGTGTAGACCCCGGCCGCAGTCGCCGGCAGGTCGGACACGACGAGCGAGATGTCTTCGCGGGTGGGGTTGCGCTTCAGGCCCGCATGGGCACCCGCGACGCGAAAACCCTTCGGCAGCGGCGGAATCGGCAGGCGGACGGGTGTTTCGGTGATGCTCATCGTTGGGGTTCAGGGCAGGCCTGCCGTTTCGGGAAGCCCGAACACGCAGTTGAAGTTCTGGACGGCGGCGCCGGCGGCGCCTTTGACGAGGTTGTCGAGGCAGCTGATCAGGAGCACGCGGCCGCGGACCACGCGGGCCGTGATGTCGCAGAAGTTGGTGTCGACCGTGTCTTTCGTGGCAGGCAGGTGGTCGACGACGCGCACGAACCGCTCGCCGGCGTAGGCGTCGCGGAGCAGCTTCATGACGGCGGCCTCGGTGATCGGCTGCTTCGGCCGGATATAGATCGTGGAGAGGATGCCGCGGTCCATCGGCGCGAGCTGCGGCGTGAAGATCACCTCGGGCCGCGTGCCGGCGTGCCGGCCGATCACCTGCTCAATCTCCGGCGTGTGCCGATGCCGGCCCACGTTGTAGGCCGACATGCTCTCGTTGCACTCGGGAAAGTGCGTCATCAATTTCGGCGACCGGCCCGCACCGCTCACCCCGCTCTTGGAATCGATGATCACGTCGTCGAGATGGAAGAGCCCGCTCTTTACGAGCGGGGCGAGTGGCAGAATCGCCGACGTCGAGTAGCACCCGGGGTTGGCAACGAGGCTCGCCCCCGCGATCCGGGAGCGGAAGAGCTCGGGCAGGCCATACACCGTGGCCCCGAGCCGCGCGGCATCGGGATGCTCGTGGCCATACCATTCGAGATAGGTGGCGGCGTCGTCGAGCCGGTAGTCGGCGCTGAAGTCGATCACCTTCGCCCCGGCGGCGAGCACCTGGGGCACGATCTCCGCGCTCGCGCAGTGCGGCAGGCAGGAAAACACGCAGTCGGCCCGCTTCCCGACGTCGTCAGGCCCGAGATCCTCGAGCGGCAGTTCGAGCCGGCCGACGAGGCTCGGATGGACCGTCGAAATCGGCGGGCTGCCCTCCTGACGGCTCGTGACCGCCACGATCTTCGCATCGGGGTGGCGCAGCAGAAGCTTGATCGCCTCGAGGGCGGTGTAGCCGGTGGCTCCGAGAATGGCGACGGTGATCATGAATCGTGGCTCGCTGGCGGGGACGTTTTATACCGGGAACGAGTCACCCCTGCATCAGCCGCTTTTCGATCAGGCGGATCAGCCAGCGCGACACGGCCGTCTTCGTGCCCGATGTGTCGCCCACCCGCGCGTGGCTTCGATCGTAGACCGTCACGGCCGTCTTGGCGGCGTCGACCGCCGAGAGGTCGTTGACGACGATCAGATCGCAGCGCTTGGTGGTGATCTTCTCGAGGGCCCGCCGCGGGTCGGCCCCCGGCTCCAAGGCGAAGGCCACCATCCACTGATTGCCGCGGGCCTTGCGGGCCACGGTGGCGATCACGTCCACCGTCGGCTTGAGCCGGAGCAGGAGCGTGGTGCCGCGGCGCGGGATCTTGCCGGGCACGTGGGCCACCGGCTCAAAGTCGCAGGGAGCGGCGGCCGCGATCACGCCATCGACCCGAGGCAGGCGCTCGAGACACGCGGCGAGCATCTCGGCCGTGGTGGTGACAGGCACGACCTCGACGCCGGCGGGGTAGGCGACGGCCACGGGACCACTGACCACGACCACGTCGTGACCGGCGGTGCGGGCCGCCTTCACGAGGCCCAGGGCCATGCGGCCGCTCGAGGCATTCGTGAGAAACCGCACGTCGTCGATGGCGGCGCGGGTCGGCCCGGCGGTGATCAAGATGCGGGCCATGCGTGGCGCTCGGCTACGGAGTGATGGTCCGCGGCCCGGCGGCCAGCGTGGTGCGGATCACCGCTGCGATCTCCTCCGGCTCGGCCATGCGGCCGGTGCCCTGACGGCGGCACGACAGCCAGCCCGTGCCAGGCTGCACGATGATGCCGCCGTCGGCAGCCACTTGCTGCACGTTGCGCTGCACGGCCGGCTTCTCCCACATCGCGGCGTTCATGGCCGGAGCATAAAGCACCGGGCATTCGGCGCAGAGCAGGAGCGTGGTGAGGAGGTCGTCGGCCACGCCGCCGGCGGCCTTGGCGAGCAGATCGGCCGTGGCCGGTGCCACGATCACGAGGTCGGCTTTCGCGGCCAGCTCGATGTGGGCCCCGAGCGGAAACGCCACCGGATCGAAGCTCCGGCTCGCGACAGGCCGCCCGGTGAGCGCCGCAAACGTGGCCGCTCCGATGAACCGCCGCGCGTTGCGCGTGAGCACCGCCGTGACCTGCGCCCCGTCCTGCACGAGCAGGCTCGTGAGGGCCGCGGCCTTGTAGGCGGCGATGCCTCCCGAGACGCCGACGACGATCTCAGGGCCGGACTTCACAGGATCGAGGTGTCGAAGTCCAGCGGGCCGCCGGCCTCGGGCGATTCGCCGGTGATCCGCAGGTTCGACGAGGTGTCGAGGAAGATTTTGTCTTGCTTGATCTCCTCGATCACGATCTGCATCTTGTCGTCGGAGTCGATGTCGACGAGCGGCCGCCCGCCCGCGTTGAGGGCGACGAGCCGCTTCTGGATCAGCGTCGAGAGCTTGAAGCGGCCTCCGACCTTGTTGACGATTTCTTCTTCGCGCAGGTCGTCGATCATGCGTGGGCTCCTGAAGGGGTGCGGGGTGGCGGGGATGATGCGGGCAGGCCGGCTTCGGCAAGGATGCGCTTGATCGAAGCGACGGCGGTTTCCAGATTTTCGTTGACGACGCGGTGTTGGTAGCGGTGGGCTTCGTGCAACTCGCGCCGGGCGACCTCCAGCCGCCTCGCCATCGCCTCCGGGCTCTCGGTGCCGCGGCCGGTGAGCCGCTCTTCGAGTTGGTCGGGGTGGGAGGGCTCGACGAAGATCGTGACCGCCTCAGGATACCGTTCGAGAATCGAAAGTGTACCCTCCACGTCGATCTCCAGCACGACCCACGCCCCCGCCGCCAGCCGGGGGGCCACCTCTGCCACGAGCGTGCCATACCAGTGCTGCCGGCCGTACACGCGGCAGCATTCGAGAAACTCGCCTGCCGCCCGGCGTTTTTCGAACTCCTCGGCCGCCAGGAAGTGGTAGTCGACCCCGTCTTTCTCGCCCGCCCGGGGCGGCCGTGTGGTCGCCGACACGCTGGGGATGAGCTGGGGCAGGTCGGCGAGCAGCCGCCGCAGGATCGACGTCTTGCCGACGCCGGACGGGCCCGAAATTACGACGAGTTTGCCGGTGACGTGTGCCATCCGGATGTTGTACCGCACGCGGCCGCCGCCTGAAAAGGCTGGCACCGCCCGACTCCGCCGAAAGTCCCAGGCGCCTCGAGTTGGGGAGGCGAGGGGTTACCCCTGCCGTTGAGCCGGCGTATGTGACCAGCGCAGGCATGGATGCCGGAGCGCAGGCACATCCGAGTGAGCCGGAGCCTGGAGGGCGGAGGCGAACGTCCGGCGAGACGGTACGGGGTAACCCCGAGCCGGCACCGTCACTCGACGTTTTGCACCATTTCGCGGAGCCGCTCGATGCGGGTCTTCGTGTCGACCACGGCATGGGCGATCGCCACGTCGGGCGACTTGGCAGCGATCGTGTTGGCCTCGCGGGCGAGTTCCTGGGCCAGGAAGTCGAGCGAGCGGCCGGGCGATTCTTCGCCGAGCAGGCGTTCGAACTGCTCGACATGGCTCTCCAGCCGCACGAGCTCCTCGGCGATGTCGGCCCGATCGGCGAGCAGGGCGATCTCGCGGGCCACTTCGGCGTCTCCGAGTGAGACCCCCTGTGTGGCGAGCACCTTGCCGACCCGCTCGGTGAGCCGCCGGCGGTGGTCGTCGAGCATCGCAGGCACCCGGGTGCGGATCGTGGCGATCAGCCCGCGGAGTTCGCCGCACGTGGCCTGCATGTCGCGGGCCAGGGCGTCGCCCTCGGTGCGGCGCATGGCGTCGAGGGCGTCGAGCGCCTGCTCGACGGCTTTCGAGACGAGCGGCCAGATGCGGTCGAGGGCGTCGCTCGCCGGCACCGTGTCGGCGAGGATGCCGGGGAGCGAGAGCAGGGCATCGACCGACTTCGGCAGGGCGAGATCGTGGCGGCTGCAGAACGTTTCGAGTTGGCCGAGGTAGGCCTCGAGCTGGCTCGCATCGAGCGACCGGGCGGCAGGGGCCAAAGCCCCCGTGACGTCGAGCGTCATCTGCACCGCACCGCGCCGCACGCGCCGCCGCACGGCCGCCTCGATCTGGGCCTCGAGCGCTGCAAAGCCCTCGCGAGACCGCAGCGAAAACTTGAGAAACCGGTTGTTGACGCACCGCAGCTCAACCCGGCAGGTGCTCGCGCCGTCGTTCACCACCGCTTCGCCGCAGCCGGTCATGCTCAACGCCATGACGGGGCTCCGCGCAGGATCACTTGGCTGCCGCAGGTTCGGCGGCGGGCGGCGCGGCAGGCGATTCAGCCGCGGGGGCGGCCGCAGCCGGAGCATCCGCCGCGGCCGGCGCAGCGGTATCGGTCGCGGGCGGAGTCACCGGTGGGACTGGCTGCTGCGTCTGGGCGGGTGCACCTGGCAGGGCTCCAGCTGAGGGGCCCATCGCCTCGGGGGCGGCGCTGCCGAGCGTGCCGCTCAGGAGCGACTGCTGTCGGCCGAGGACGTTGATCGAGAGCACGCATAGGAGAATCCAAAACGCCGCCACGCCGACCGTGATCTTCGTGAACACGTCGCCAGCTTTCGTGCCGAACGCGCTCTGCCCGCCCATGCCGCCGAAGGCACCGGCGAGCCCGCCGCCGCGGCCGCGCTGGATGAGCACGAGGAAGATCAGAAACAGCGCCGTGAAGACGAGCGTGAAGCCGAGGGCGAAGCGAACGAGCGTGAGCATGGAACATCCTGTGGTCAGATCTGGCGGGGAAGCCGCCCAGAATAGCGGATCGAATCGCCGGCGCCGACGCCGATCAGCCGAACGCCTTGGCGATGCCCAGGAAATCATCGGCCTTGAGGCTCGCCCCGCCCACGAGGGCCCCGTCGATGTCGGGCTGGCGGGCCAGGTCGGCCGCATTGTCGGGCTTGACGCTCCCGCCGTATTGAATCCGCACACGGTTCGCGACCTCGGGCGACGACAGCCCGGCCAGGAGCGCGCGGATCAGGGCGTGCACCTCCTGGGCCTGCTCGGGCGTGGCTACCTTTCCGGTGCCGATCGCCCAGACGGGCTCATAGGCCACGACGACCTTCTCGAGTTCGGCAGCCGACAGGCCCGCGAGCGAGCCCTGCACCTGCCCGGTGACGACTGCCGCGGTCTTGCCCGCTTCGCGCTCCTCGAGCGTCTCGCCGACGCACACGATCGGCACGAGGCCGGCCGCAAGCGCGGCCTTGGTCTTCACGTTGACGGCCGCATCGGTCTCGCCGAAGAGCGTCCGCCGCTCCGAGTGACCGAGGATCACGTACTGGCAGCCGAGGTCGACGAGCATCGGCGGGGCCACTTCGCCCGTGAACGCGCCGCTCGCCTTGTCGTGCATGTTTTGAGCCCCGAGGCCGACATTGCTCTTTACCCCGGCGAGCGCGGAGCCGACCGTCTCCACATAGAGGGCCGGCGGGCAGAGCACGAGTTCGACCGCCGCCGCCTCGCCCCGCCGTGCAGCCACGGCCGCCGTCAGCTCTTTGGCCTTGGCCCGGTCGAGGTTCATCTTCCAATTGCCGGCGACGATTTTCGTGCGGGGCATGCGGGTGACTCCGAGGGTGATTCAGGAAGGCCGACAGCCTATCGAGCCAGCGTGAAGTTCACCAGTCAACTCGCCGGGTGGCTTTAGGCCCGCTGCAGGACCTCGACCGCGTTGACGTGAATCAGACCACAATGAACGACGCGGTCTTCCTCGGGGTAGGTAACGACCACCTTGGTCTTCGTGAGAGCCACGCATTCGGGATGGAGCACCTCGTGCACCTCCCCATTTGAAAGTCGGATCACGAACGGCTCGAACGGTTCGTGTCGAATGAACTCCCGGATCGATTCCATGGTCATGGCAGCACCTCCTCAAGGGTGAACAGGCGTCCATATTATGGATCCTGGTCGCTGCTGTCAAACCACGTGCTAGCCGACGGCGGCGGCAGTCGCGTAGGAGCCCAGCACGACGACGCGTGTGCAGCGTTTTTCGAGGGCCTGGATCGCACGCCGCACGCGGAGGTCGTCGCGGTGGCCTTCGAGCTCCACGAAGAAGATGTAGCCCCGCTCTTTGCCCGGCATCGGGAAAGACTCGATCCAGGTGAGATTGAGCTTTTGCTTCTTGGGGATCGAGAGGGCGTCGGCGAGGCCGCCCGGCTTGTGCTCCGTCTCGAACATGAGCGCGGTCTTGTCTTTGCCGGTGCGCTTCGCATCCGCATGGCCGATCACGGCAAACCGCGTGGTGTTGTCGGCCACGTCTTCGATGTCTTCGGCGAGCACATCGAGGCCGTAATGCACGCCGGCCTGCCGGCTGGCGATCGCGGCGGCGTGCGGGGTCTTGGCGGCCGTTTCGGCGGCGGCGCTCGTGCTCGTGACCTCGATGAGGCGGGCGTTTGGCAGGTGCCGCGCCAGCCAGTTGCGGCACTGCGAGAGGGCCTGCGGGCGGCTGTAGACCTCGCGGATCGAGGCCCGATCGCAGGCGGCCAAGAGCGTGTGGTGGATCCGCAGCGGCACCTCCGCACAAATCTTGACGGGCAGTCGCGAGAAATTGTCGAGCGTGTCGGCGATCCGGCCGTCGGTGGAGTTTTCGAGCGGCACGACGCCGTAGTGCGAATGGCCGGCGTGCACCTCTTCGAAGGCCGCCGAGATGCTGGCCACGGGCACGAACTCGACGGAGCTGCCGAAGCGATGCAGGGCGGCGAGGTGGCTGTAGGTCCAGGCCGGGCCGAGATGGGCCACGCGGATGTGCTGCTCGATGGCACGCGACCCCGAAATCAGCTCGCGGTAGACAGCCTTGAGGCTCTCATTCGACAGCGGCCCCGCGTTCGCCGAGGCGACCCGCTCCAGCACCATCTCCTCGCGCGACGGGTCGTAGGCCGCTTCACCATTCGAGCGCTTGATGTGGCCGATCTGCCGGGCGAGCTCCGCCCGCTCGTTCATTCGCTCGACGAGCTCGCGATCGATGCGGTCGATCTGCGTGCGGAGCGCGGCCAGGCCCGCAGGCTTGGCGGCGTCGGTCGACGGTTTGAGGGGCTGCTTGGCCATGGCAGAAAGCTGGGAGCGGCCAAAATGGCAGCCCGGGCTGGTTCCCCGGGCGTGGTGAGCGCCGCACCCGCCAACTGTACCCTCAAAAACGCGGCCGTAAATGGGCCCGTGCAGCCCCGAATCGCCGTTCCCCGCGATGCTGGCACGGGCTTTGCTTTTTCTTTGGGCAACCAGAGCGGCAGACAATTCTGGCGGCGAAAACAGGCGGACAGAGAGGAACAACACACATGGCTACCAAGCAAGGCGAAAAGATCATCGGCATCGACCTCGGCACCACGAACTCCGTGGTGGCCGTCATGGAGGGCAAGGAGCCCAAGGTGATCGCCAACAAGGAAGGCAATCGGCTCACGCCGAGCGTGGTGGCCTTCAACGACAAGGGCGAGACGCTCGTGGGCGACATCGCCCGCCGGCAGGCCGTCACCAACCCCAAGCGCACGATCTACTCGATCAAGCGGTTCATGGGCCGGCGGCACAACGAGGTGGCCGGCGAAGAGAAGATGGTGCCCTATGAGGTCGTCGGCGGCCCCGAGGACTACGTCAAGGTGAAGGCCGGCGACCAGACCTGCACGCCGCCCGAGGTGTCGGCCAAGGTGCTGCGGTCGCTCAAGGAGTCGGCCGAAAGCTACCTGGGCCACAAGGTCAACAAGGCGGTGATCACCGTCCCGGCGTACTTCAACGACGCCCAGCGGCAGGCCACCAAAGACGCCGGCCAGATCGCGGGCCTCGAGGTGATGCGAATCATCAACGAGCCCACGGCCGCCGCGCTCGCCTACGGCCTCGAGAAGAAGGCCCAGGAAAAGATCGTGGTGTTCGATCTCGGCGGCGGCACGTTCGACGTGTCGGTGCTCGAGGTGGCTGACGGTGTGTTTCGCGTGATCAGCACGAACGGCGACACGCACCTCGGCGGCGACGACTTCGACCAGACGCTGATCAACCACGTGGCGGATCAATTCAAGAAGGAACAGGGAATCGACCTCCGCAAAGACACGATGGCTCTGCAGCGTCTGCAGGAAGCCTGCGAGAAGGCGAAGAAGGAACTGTCGAGCGCCCAGAGCACCGACATCAACCTGCCCTTCATCACGGCCGATGCGTCGGGGCCCAAGCACTTGCAGGTGACGATCACCCGCGCGCAGTTCGAGCAGATGTGCGACGCGCTCGTGGAGCGGTGCCGCGGGCCGGTGGTCCAGGCCCTCAAAGACGCCAAGCTCGACCCCAAGGACATCGACGAGGTGGTGCTCGTCGGCGGCTCGACCCGCATCCCGAAGGTGCAGGAACTCGTCAAGAAGCTCTTCGGGAAGGAGCCCCACAAGGGCGTGAACCCCGACGAGGTCGTGGCGCTCGGCGCGGCGATCCAGGGCGGCGTGCTCGGCGGCGACGTGCAGGACGTGCTCCTGCTCGACGTCACGCCGCTCTCGCTCGGCATCGAGACGGAAGGCGGCCTGTTCACAAAGCTCGTCGAGCGGAATACCACCGTGCCCACTGAGCGAAAGCAGGTGTTCAGCACGGCAGCCGATAACCAGACGGCGGTGACTGTGAGCGTGTATCAGGGCGAGCGGCCGATGGCCAAAGACAACCGGCTGCTCGGCCAGTTCAACCTCGAGGGGATCCCGTCGGCCCCGCGCGGCACGCCCCAGATCGAGGTCAAGTTTGACATCGATGCCAACGGCATCCTGTCGGTGAGCGCGAAGGACCTGGGCAGCAACAAGGAGCAGACCGTCAAGATCGAGCAGTCGAGCGGGCTCAACGAGACCGAGATCGAGCGGATGCGGAAGGACGCCGAGCAAAACGCCGAGGCCGACAAGCAGAAGCTGCGGCTGGCCGAAGCTCGCAACCGCGCCGAGGCGCTCTGCTTCCAGACGGAGAAGCTCGTCAAGGAAAACGACGCCAAGCTGTCGGCGGCCGACAAGGCACCGATCGAGGCGGCGATCGCCAAGTCGCGTGAGACGGCCAAGGGCGAGGATGTCGACGCGATCACGTCGGCACACAGTTCGCTCGAGCAGGCGGCGCAGGCGCTCTCGAAGGTGCTCTACGAGCAGACCGCCCAGCGGGGCGGCACGGCTCCCGAGGCCGCCGCTGGCGACGGCAGCAAGGGCCCCGACGACACGATCGACGCCGAGTTCGAAGTCAAAAGTTAGCGCGAAATCGGCCATCCCTGGCCCGATTTCGCTTGGTCGGCCGGAGGGGAAGCCAAGGGTGCTGTGCAGAGCGCGAAATCGGCCATCCATGGCCCGATTTCGCTTGGTCGGCCGAAGGGCAAGCCGAGGTTGCCCTTGGCCGACGGCGTCGCATCCAGCGACGCCTGGGTGATAAAGAGCGGGGCCGACCGCCGCCGCGGGAGGGAAACGTCATGCCGTTTCGATTCGACAAGTTCACGATCAAGGCCCAAGAGGCGGTGCAGGGGGCCGTGGAGTTGGCCGCCAATCGCGGCAACCCGCAAGCGACGCCCGTGCATCTGCTGCACGCCCTCCTCGCCGAGCGCGAGGGGATCGTGAGGCCGCTCTTCCAGAAGATCGGCGTGAACCTCGGGCACCTGGAGCGGATCACCGAGGCGGAGCTCTCACACCTGCCGAAGGTGAGCGGCGGCGCCCAGCCGCAGCCCGACCAGGAGCTCGTGAAGGTGTTCGAGACGGCGACCACCGAGTCGCACACGATGAAAGACGAGTTCGTCTCGACCGATCACCTGCTGCTCGCACTCGTGAAGGTGCCGTCGAAGGCGAAGAACGTGCTCCAGCTGGCGGCCGTTGGCGAGAAGGAGCTGATGGCGGGGCTGCAGGCGGTGCGGGGCCAGTCTCGCGTCACCGACCAAAACCCCGAGGAGAAGTTTCAGGCGCTGGAGAAGTACGGCATCGACCTCACGAAGCGGGCCAGCCAGGGCAAGCTCGATCCCGTGATCGGCCGCGATGCTGAAATCCGCCGCGTGATCCAGGTGCTCTCGCGCCGCACGAAAAACAATCCCGTGCTCATCGGTGAGCCGGGCGTGGGCAAGACGGCGATCGCCGAGGGCCTGGCCCTGCGGATCGTGCAGGCCGACGTGCCCGAGACGCTCAAGGGCCGCAGCGTCGTAGCCCTCGATCTCGGCGCGCTGATCGCCGGCACGAAGTATCGTGGCGAGTTCGAAGACCGGCTCAAGGCGATCCTGCGCGAGGTCGAGGCGGCCGCGGGCAACGTCGTTCTGTTCATTGACGAATTGCACACCGTGATCGGGGCCGGTGCAGCCGAGGGTGGCTCCGACGCGGCGAACCTGCTCAAGCCGGCCCTGGCCCGCGGCGAGCTGCGCTGCATCGGGGCCACGACGCTCGACGAGTATCGCAAGCACATCGAAAAGGATGCGGCGCTCGAGCGGCGGTTTCAGCCGGTGATGGTGGGCGAGCCGAGCGTGGAAGACACGATCGCGATCCTCCGCGGCTTGAAGCCCCGCTATGAGGCACACCACAAGGGGGTGAAGATCAAGGATTCGGCGCTCGTGGCCGCAGCCGAGCTCTCCCAGCGGTACATCGCCGATCGCTTCCTGCCCGACAAGGCCATCGACCTCATGGACGAGGCCACGAGCCGGATCGCGATGGAATTGCAGAGCGTGCCGAGCGAGATCGACGAGGTGCAGCGGCGGCTCGTGCAGCTCGAGCTGGCCGCCCGGCAGCTCGCCGAAGAGACCGAAGAGCACGCCAAGGAGCGGCTCGTGGAAATTGAGGAGGAGTCGACGACGCTCCGCAAGAAGCTCGCCGACCTCCGCCAGCAGTGGGAGGCTGAGAAGCTCGGCGTGGGCAGCGCCCAGGAGCTGCGCAAGCAGCTTGACGAGGCCCAACTCGCCTTCGACCAGGTGGGCATCCAGATCAAGGAGCGGCAGGCCGCCGGGCAGCCCGTCGCGGAAGACCTCTACCAGAAGCTCTATGAGTTCGACGTGAAGCGCAAGCAGCTGCAATCACGGCTGGAGCAGGAGGGGAGCGAGAAAGAGGGCAAGGACGCGGTGAAGGCCGGCGGCAAGCGGCTCTTGCGGCGGGAGGTGGGCCCCGAGGAGATCGCGGAGGTGGTGAGCGCCTGGACCGGCATCCCGGTGACGCGGCTCGTGGAGACTGAGCGGGCGAAGCTCTTGGTGCTCGAAGACAGACTCCATCAGCGGGTGGTCGGCCAGGAGGAGGCGGTGGAGGCGGTGAGTGACGCAGTGCGCCGCAGCCGGGCCGGTCTTCAGGATCCGAATCGCCCGATCGGTTCGTTCATCTTTTTGGGGCCGACGGGCGTGGGCAAGACGGAGCTCTGCAAGGCGCTCGCCGAGGTGCTCTTCGACAATGAAAACGCGATGGTGCGGATTGACATGAGCGAGTTCATGGAGAAGCACACCGTCGCCCGCTTGATCGGGGCTCCCCCGGGCTACGTCGGCTACGAGGAGGGCGGGCTGCTCACGGAGGCCGTGCGGCGGCGGCCCTACTCCGTCGTGCTGCTCGACGAAATGGAGAAGGCCCACCGCGACGTGTTCAACGTGCTCTTGCAGGTGCTCGACGACGGCCGGCTGACCGACAGCCTCGGCCACACGGTGGACTTTACGAATACGATCGTCGTGATGACGAGCAACGTCGGCAGCCAGGCGATCCAGGAAATCACGAAGGAGGGGGGCAGCGAGCAGGAGGTGCGCGATGCCGTGAAGGATGCGCTCCAGGCCCGATTCCTCCCGGAGTTTTTGAACCGGATCGACGAGACGATCATCTTCCACCCGCTCGACAAGCGGCATATCCGCCGGATCGTCGACATTCAGGTGAAGCGGCTCGTGAAGCAGGCTGAAAAGGCGGGGATCACGCTCGAGTGCACCGACAACGCGCTCGACGAGATCGCCCGGCTGGGCTACGACCCGGTGTATGGCGCCCGGCCGCTCAAGCGGGTGATCCAGCAACAGCTCCAAAACGAGCTGGCCCGCGAGTTGCTCTCCGGCAAGTTCCCCGAGGGGAGCAGCGTCCGGATCGACTTCGTCCAGGACGGCTTCGTGTTCGAGACGCTGTAGGAAGTCAGCCGCGCTTGCGCTCGGCGAGCCCCATCTTGGCGATCAGCACGTCGGCGCCAGGCGTCATCTTCCGCAACTTCTCAGCCATCACCTGCTTCTCGCTCGTGGTGGCCTTCTTGAGCTTCGTCTCAAACTTGGCCACCTTCTTCTTGCGGTGCCGGCGCCGTTTGATTTCCTTCATCCGATTGCTGATGCCGCCCATGATGCTCCGACTTTCTTCCGCTAGGGTGATCTGTCTCGCAGGAATGTAGGGAAACCGGCCAGGTGTGTCAAAACCCACGAGAAAACTCTGCCGCCTTGAGGGGCCGTTCCACCCTGCCGATTGACTGCAGAGTGACTGCCGATCCAGCGAGCACGCTCGTCGACCATGCGGAGGTAGACTCGCGGGAATGCATGGAGCCGCTCCCACGCCATCTACAGTTTCTCCGTCATGAGTTTTCCCGACCTCACCCCGTGGTTTGACAACGCCGCGGACGACTACGAGGAACTGCCTGCCGCCGAGTCTGAGACGGCGTACGACGAATAGTTTACGGCGCGGCCCGAGCGGCGGCGTTTGAGATGGTAGGCGGCCGTGAAGACGACGAAGCCATTCTCGAGGTGCCAGTCGGGCTGATTCAGGGCGGGGTCTTCGTCTTTGTCAGAGGCAGGCTGCGGCATCGATTGCTGGTCTGTCATCGTGCGAGCACGATGATGGCCGAGCCGATGAAGATGAATGCGCCGCCGATGACGACAGGCATCTGGAGTTGGCCTTTGAAAAACAGCACCGAAAAGAGGGCGACGAACAGGGGGTAGGAGATCTCCAGCACTGCCGACGTGTTGGCCCCCAGCAGTTGGATCGAACCGAGGATCGCGAGCGCCGCGGCGGTGGCGGTCGCGAGCGTGAGCCCGAAGAGCGGCAGGCTCACGTTTGCATTGCCGATCGAAAAAATCGCTTCGGGGGGCGTGCCTCGAGCGAGCAGGATCACCGCAGCCACGACCGCGCCACAGACGCAATGCAGAAAGTAGAGTTTGAACACGGAAAGGTGTTCGAGCACACGCTCGTCGAGGCAGTAGGTGAGCCCCCAGAGGACCGATGCCGCCACGGCAAGAATGTATCCCAATGCATGCATGGAGGTGGTTCCGTGGGGCAGGGGCATTGCGGACCGGAGACGTCCGGCCGCGGATCGTGCCGCAGTGTACCCAGCGAGGATGTCGGTGCGGATTGGCCGTGGACGCGAGCGGACGGACATAGATGCGAAATCTGCCGGCTCCTGTAGCCTGCGGTCGGCCGATACGGCAAAATGGCGATTCGTCGACGGCGGGCTCGCGTCACCGCCTACCGGATCGACCTCGGGATGGGTGGCAGAGCGGTTGAATGCACCGGTCTTGAAAACCGGCAGTCGCGAAAGCGGCTCGTGGGTTCAAATCCCACCCCATCCGTTTGGGCATGTCGCAGGTTCCGGAAGGGTGTGACCTGGCCCCCCTTCAACGGCACCACATCCAGAGACAATCTGGGAGCGGCGTCAGTATGCCCCGGCCAAGGCCGCTTGTTCGGTGTTTTGTCAGCCATGCTCACGATGTCGATGCCTGCCGCGGCCTTCATCCTGCTCGTGGCTCTGGCGTTTGGCTTTTTTGTGGGCTGGTGGCGTCTGCGACTGACCACGGCAGCCCTGAATGCCGAAAAGCGTCGGCTTGAAGCCACGCTCAGGATCGTGTTCGATCCTTACGTGATCACGGAGACACTGCGGGACGGAGAAGGACGCGTCGTCGATTTTCTCTACAAGGATGCGAATCCGGCGGCATGCGCCTGGATCGGTGTCGACCGGGATCGACTGCTGGGCCGGCGGATGCTCGATGTCGATCCCGCCGTCGCGACCACCGGTCTGTTCGGGATCCTGGTCGATGCGGCAGAGCGAGGAATCCCAATCTCGGCTGATGCATTCCCGATTCCTCGCGGAACCGACGGGATGCATTGGCTGGACATCCGGGCCGAGCGTGTCGAGGGGGGGCTCGGCATCGCCTGGCGGGACGTGACGGAGCGTCGGGCAGCCGAGGCGATCTTGGAGCGTCGGGCCAGCACCGACGAACTGACGAATCTGCTCAACCGGAAGGAGGCGCTCGAGCAGGTTGAAACCCTCAACAGGCGCGGAGGCCGGGGACTCGCCGCGCTCTGGTGCGACATCGACAGATTCAAGCTGGTCAACGATACCTACGGCCACGCCACCGGCGATGCGGTGCTCCAGGCCCTGGCCGACAGGATCCGCGGGTGCCTGCGGTCGACCGACGACATCGGGGCCCGGATCGGAGGAGACGAGCTGTTGATCCTGCTGCATGGCGTGCGCGGAATCGAAGAGGCGATGAACGTCGCCGAGATGCTGCGGAGACGGGCTGCGGAGCCGATTCCGACCGCGGCCGGGCCGATCGCGATCACGGTCAGCATCGGCGTGACCATCGCCAACCCCAACGAGAGCACCGACGCACTCCTCGCCCGGGCCGACGACGCGATGTATCAGGCCAAGAACCGTGGGCGAAACCAGGTCGTGGCCATCGCGGCGACTGACGGTCGCCCCGTTTCTTGATCCATCCGGGAGGTTCGATTTTTAACCTTTGACGCCGTCGCAAGCCGGCCTGACGGGCAACAGCCGGAGTCGATTCTCGCTTGGCCTGCCAGGCCCCGTTTCATGGCACCAAGGCGCCGTCACTTCCGAGGCGATGCCGCATCATCCGGATCTCCTTGTAGCGATAATCCCATGGCTGCACGATCGGCTTGTAGGAGTAGAAGATGTACAACCACTCGTCCATCACGAGCGCCTCGGGCACGTGGGAGCAGGCCCCCGGCTCGGGCTCGAGATGCCCCAGCACCTCCCAGTCGAGGCCGTCGCGCGAGCGGGCCAGCGTGAGCATCCGTCCCTCGCCGCCGATGTTCGGCGGATAGTTTGGGGCATCGCTCACCGAGTAGAGCCACTCGCCCGGGAAGTAGTAGTCGAACCACAGCATCCACCGGTCGCCATCTCGCACAAGAGTGGGCCGGTGGTAGCCGCCCATGTAGCCAGCGGGCGGATCGCCCACCTTCCCGTCTTGAAGCTCCCAGCGGTTGGAGTGCTCGCGAGACCATCGTGCGATCGGCGCCGCCGACTTCGTCCAGTGGACTCCGTCCACCGAGGTCGCGCCCATGACGCAGCAGGTGTAGAAGAGATGCTCCTTGCCGTCTGCATCGCGCACCGCTTCCATGCCAACCGATGAAAAGGCCATGTGCAGGACGCCGTCGTGCAGGACGACCGACGGGTCGCCGTTGTGAAAGTTGTCGTAGGGCCTGTCGTCCGCCGTGATTACGGGCACCCATAGCGAAGGCGTCATCGTGGCGTCCCACCCGGCGTCGCCCGCATACACCTCCCAGCGCTTCAGGTCTTTCGACCGGGCACAGAAGATGGCGTCGTACCCGGGGTGTCCCGGGTTGCCCTCCTCGGCCGCCCAGCCGAAGAGCCACATCCGGAAAGGATATTCTGCGTCGGGCACGCGCACCACGCAGGGGTTGTAGAGGTTGTGGAAGCCCTTGAGCAGCGGCTCCCGCGTGATCTCCCAGCCGGCGGTGATGTTGCGGAGCCGATTTGGTTCGACGGGCTCTGCGATCGCATGGCACGAGACGGCCCAAGCCAGCGCCGCCCACACCACCCGTCGCCGTGCACGCCTCATCTCAAGCCCTCGGTTCACTTCGTATGACCATGATTCTACCCTTTTGGCGGCCAGCGCTGGGCGGCTTGAGAACAGCGGGTTTTCGGTTGACGCAAGCTCGGTCGGTCCAGGCTGCGGCCGTGGCATTCGCAAAGGCGTAGGCTCGGCCGACGCTTGCCGAAGTGCCATTGGCCGACCTGTCTGTTAGGACCCAGGAGCCACCTCGGCGAGCCGCTTTACGGCCTCTTCCTCGCCGAGCGTTCCTGATGCTGCGAGGGACTTGGCCGCAGCCGCAATCACAGCCTCGCGATCCTCGACGTTTGCCTTCGCCCACGCCCGCAAGGCATTCACGTTCTCGTCCCGGACGAACTGCCAGCTGAACGGAGTATTTTCGTCGCCGCTGTTTACGTAGCCGTGTTCCCGCCACCAGCCCACGAGGGCCCGTGTGGCGGCGGCCAGGTGCGCGGCGTCGGCGGCGGAACCGACAGGCTTGGCGATCGCCTCCAAAAATCCGCGGCGGCTCTCCACCTCGGCCGCAAGGATATCGAGATAGCGCCGCTGCCCGCCCGGGATGAACCGGCCCGCCTCACCAGAGAGCTCGGCCTTCCGCAGGCGGGCGGGAAGGTCGGCAGACAGGCCTTCGAGCGGCAACGTCATGCACTGCCATGCCGGCACGAGCAGGTCTCGCGGTCCGCCGAGCAGGTCGGCCAGGTCGCCAAGGACCTGCTCGTCGGGCGTGTCGAGGTAGGCGAGATCGGCCGCCCCGCGGGCAAAGAAATAGAGGTTCGGCAGCACCATCACCGGCTGCTGGGCGTTGCCGAAAACGCCGTCACACGTGGCCGCGTGCTGCGCTTCATCACGCAGGCAACGGCGGATGGTGTCGAATTGCAGCACCGAGCCTGGAATCGACGGCTCGAACTCAATCGCTTCATACAGCAACAGGGTCGAACGCGGCATGAGGCCCGCCTCCTCCGTGAGCACGATGTTGACTCGACCGTTCGCAAAATTGGCCCGATTCGAGCGGCCCGGCAGCAACCCCCAGGGCTCGGGCATTCCGGGGCCGAGCTTCTCGAGCGACGCCTTCACGAACGGCATGATTCGCTCCGGCGGGTTGTTCGCGTTGCCCCCCCACACGCTGTCCGTGCCCCAGCCGCACCACACCCAGGGGATCACCCGCTGCTTGTTGGGCGCCGTGCCGTGGGCATCGATGGCTGCCCGATCAGCGAGGAAGACGGAGAGCCATTCCTCCGGCCTCGCACCGGGATACCCGCCCGGGTCGCCGTCGATCGTGACGTATGCATCCGCTGAATTGACGATTTTCATCATTGCCCGACGGTGTGCGAAATACGCGGCGGCTTCAGCCGGGTCGTCGAGCCGGACATGCTTCCACACGGGATAGGGATTGCGGTTCTTCCAGGGCTTCTCGGCGATCGACTGCGGCGGCGTGAGGTTCGGAGTCTGCGCGAGCCAGAATTCGAGGCCGGCCGCATGGGCGTCGTCGATCGTGCGGCGGTAGTCCACCAGCGCCTTCGCGTCGGCCTCCGACAGCGGAGCGGGGATCGACTCGAACATCGGCCAGTTCATCACGCGGTCGAAGCCCAGCCGCGAGAGCAGTTGGTACATGTTTGCAAAATCGTCTTGCGACCACGACCGCACGGCGAAGGGATGCTTGTAGAGCCAGCCCTCGTGGAGATAAAACCCACGGTGCTTGAAGCCCTGGGGGCCGTCTGCCGCCGAAGCGACCGCTGCGAAGGCGACGACCAGCAGCACGGCCGGCCACCCCAGCCAACGGACACTGTTCATTCGCCGACTCCTTGCCATGCCGTGGTGTGGACCGTGACCGCGCCCCGGAGCTCCCGCGGGGCCCGGGCGAACCGCGCTTGAAATGCCGCGTTGAAACGGGTCAGGCTGCCGAAGCCGCTCGCGAAGGCGATGTCGGCGATGGGGCGGGTCGTGTTGGCGACGAGCTGGTGGGCGTGGGCGAGCCGCGCGTCGGTCACGAAGGCGACGAAGGTCTTGCCCGTGTGCCTGAGAAACTGGCGGCAAAAGGTGGCCCGGCTCATGCCGCTCCGCCGCACGGCCTCGTCGAGCGTGAGCGGCTGGGAAAACCGCTCGAGGATCCACTGCACCACGCGGTCCATCCGCGGCCTGGCGGCGCCGTCTTCCACGGCGGTCACGCGCGCCTGGCTGAGCGGCACGGCATCCGCGTGCTGCGTGTGCTGGAGCAGGGCCAGCAGTTCCAGGAGCAGTCCCGTGCGGGCCAGTTTGCCGTCCGCCGCCATGCGGTCGAGCAGGGCGAGGGCGGCCGCGGCGACGGCGGGGCCGAAGCTCAGGCCGTGACCGGCGGCGCCCGCCAGCCGCCGCACCTCGTGGCCCCCGCCGAGGTGGTCGAGCACGAGGTCGGGAGGCAGGTGGAACTGCAGGGCGAATCCGGTGGTGCGGCCCTGTTCCATCCAGCAGTGCGGCAGGTGGCTGCCGACGAGGACGCAGTCCATGTCGGCGAACGCCTGCACGTGATCGCCGACGTAGCGGAGCCCGGCCCCCCGCGTGATGACGGTAAACTCGAGCTCCGCGTGGCTGTGCCAGCGGCTGCCCATGCCGGCCTCCGGCGTTATCCGGCCGCCGGCCTCCAAGGCCAGCGGAATCCGGGCGTTCCCGTCCCAGCGCAGCAGGCGCAGGAGTTCCCCTGGGGCGAAGCGGATGCTCTCGAGCAGGACAGCCATGGCCCGTAATTTATCACTTCTAGACCCGGATTGCCTGGGCCAAGCTGATGGCGCGGGTGGGCCGCCTACCGACTGGGGCGAGCTCGTGCAGGTCCATGACGACCGCGACGTCTTTCAATCGTCGCCCGATCCCGCCTCGGCCATGGCGATGATTTGCGGCAGCATCACCTCGTATTTCGGCGTGCGGTGCAGCGGCACCACGACGTCGCGGCAGCCGCGAGGCGTCTTTCCGAGAAAAGTTCCACATGCTTTGGGATATCTACAGCTCGCAGCGTGTCTACGTCTCGATAAACTTTATGCTTGACAGAAAATCGACCAACCCTGACATTCTCGATGCAGTTAAAAGGAACACGATCGCTTGAAAAATCCCCATTTGTTTTTTCTCGCGGCAATTCTCGGAGTGGTAGCATCGGCAGCTTCGGGGGGCGAAGCCGCGCCAACTCCACCGCCAGCGCAACTGGCTACAATCGGTGTGTATATTTGGCGCGATACACCCAGTATGCATGGGTTCTGGAAGGATTGCGGTTACAACCTGACGCAGTTCTGCGACATTGGGTGGCACTTCGAGCCGGCCCGGCTGCCCGAGCTGTACGCGACCATGGCGGGGGAAGTGGCGGCGTGCCAGGCCGACGGTTTCAAAACCGACGTGATCCTGTTTTCCAATATCGCCCAGTGGATGGGCCCCGGACCAAGTACCAATCCCGTCGGCGATCGATTCAATCCGCGCGACGCCAAGGCATTGGAAACGCGGCTAGGCTACCTGCGTCAAACGGTTCGGGCGCTCAAGCACGCCGATAGCTTTACATTTTTTGCGGGTGATCCCGGCGGTGCGCCGCCCGAGATCGGCACAGCCAACGTTGATGATTGGATCGCGATGGCCCGCAAGGTGCGGGCGCTGGTCGCCGAAGAGGCTCCTCAAGCCGGTTTCAATGTGAACACCTGGGCGATAACACAATGGAAGGATTTCGGGATCAGCGCGTGGCATCCAAACTTCTGGCAGAATGAAAACGAGATCACGCGCCATGTCCTTTCGGTTGCCGACTTTGTCGGTCCGGACTGCGGCATTCAGTTTCCGCTGCATAACTATTATCGCAGTCTGTCCTTCGCAGCACATGCGCGCGAAGAATTGAAGCCGGAGTTGTATCCGCTTGCCTCCGACGTGGCGCCACTGGCCAACCGGGGTACCGCGCGCATTTGGGGCTGGCCCTACTTCCTCGTCGATGAAGCCGATGATGGCTATATCGGCACGGTCTGGCGCTCAAACCAGCAGGCGCAGGCGGAAACCAGGTATCTGCATCATCTGATGGACCAAACCCGCGGACTAGGGTTGAACGGATTGATCGCGAACTTTTCCTACAAGGGCTACCTTGCGGAAACTCTCAACACCTATGCCTTTGCGCGTCTTGCAATGGACGCCACCGTCACGCCCGAAAAGGTGTTGGACGAGTATGCCGCAATCCTGGCGACGCCCGAAACGGCCTCCACCTTGGGCCAAATTTTGCGCTTTATCGAGAATCACAGCACGTGGGAAATGAGCCTGCCGCCGGAGAACCGGCTGCCCAAGTTGGCGACGCCGCTCACATCGGGATGGATGGCGCTGCGCAGCCTGGCAACCGTTCACCCGAATCCCAAGCCGGGCTTGCGGCTCCCCGAACCTCCGGCGGACTACCTGGCGCGGCTGCGCGATCAGGTGCAGCGTATCGCCGCGCGGGAAAGTATTCCCGAAGGCTCCACGACGTCGCCGGATGGCGGTGAAGTCTTCAGCATGCTACGAGGAAATTGGGCCGGGGACTCCACGACCTCGGGGAGCGCGGATGGAATAGGCGCTGCCTTCGGATCGGCGGCCGACCGCGCGTGCGTGGCCATCTCGACGAGCCTGCTGGATGGAATGTTTCCTCCAATGATTGAGCTTCCGCTCGAAGTGCGTGGGGATTATCCCACCGGAACCCGCCTGCGGCTGACGTGGCGGAAGGACGCATATCAAACCACCGCGGCGGGCATCTATTGGAATGCTGAGCGGTTGGGCACGGTAAACGCACAGGGAAGTCCCGATGGCATGGGTAGCAGTGAGTTTCGGATGCCAGCTTCAGTCGAGCCAGGTGTGCATGTGTTGCGTTTAGTCAGTGAAGAGCAGGTCCCCCAGGGCGGGATCGCAACCACGTTTATTGTCGATTGTGTGGAATTGCTACCTCACGTGGACGGTCATGCACAGGATTAATCCCTGAAAGATGCGATCGACACCCACAGCCTCTGACCGCTGCCGGGCCCGGAAGGCGAGAGCAACCCGCTCACGAGTCGCTCATCAGGCGGGAGATGCTGGCGGAAGTGCCGTTGGCCGAGCTGTCCTTCATCTCCAGTTTCCCCCTGCGTGGTCTCGCTCGCTAGAATCCGAGTATGTGGTTCCATCGTCGGACTTCTCGCGGGGACGCGACCCATGACAACGCTGCTTGAACAAGCGATCGATCAACTGCGGAAGTGCAGCCCGGCCGAGCAAGACACGATCGCAGCCCTGATTCTGGAGGAACTCGCTGACGATACCCGCTGGGAGGCGGCATTCGCCGCGTCCCACCCCGAGATCGAGCAGCTTGCCGAAAGGGTTCGCGCCAAGATTCGCTCTGGCCAAACCCGTGATATGCGGATCGAAGACCTTTGAAATCGAAGCTGGAGGATGACTTTCTTGCCTGCCTGAAACGTCTCCCGGACGCCGTCAGGCAAACAGCCCGCAAGAACTATCGACTCTGGCTCGATGATCCCAGGCATCCGAGCCTCGCTTTCAAGCAGATCGGTGCGACCGGCGTGTGGTCGGTTCGAGTCGGCATCGGTTGGCGAGCCCTTGGCTTGGTCGACGATGACACCATCACGTGGTTTTGGATCGGATCCCACGCCGACTACGACACGCTTGTAAAGTCGCTGCGATAACCGGCCCGGGGACGGAAAACCCTGTGAACAGTACAACGCGGCGTGCCGAGCTATTTTCAGTCGCTCGAGCACCTCCTGCGGTACAGCGCCCGTTGGTAGCGCGTCCTCATGGAATCTGTGCCCGCCCTCGGCTACAGCCATCGCCCGTAATTTATCACTTCTAGACCAGGATTGCCTCGGGACGTGAGACGATCCGGGCAGTGCGTGAGACGAGGCGGTGAGATGGGCCGGCCTCCACCTGTCATGATCGCCCGCATGACGAGCATGACAAGCACGATGCGGACTTTCGAGAATCACCTCCCGCGGCGGGTGATCACGGGCCGCGGCACGTCGGAGGGGCTGCTGCCCATCTGCCAGGCCCACGGCTGGCGGCGGGTGTTTTTGGCGAGCGACGCCGGCGTGGAGGCCGCGGGCCTCACGGGCAGGGTGGCGCGGCCCCTCGAGGCCGCGGGCCTGCTCGCCGACACGTTCTCCGCGGTGCCGCCCGAGCCGCCGATCGCGGTCGTCGATGAGCTCGCGTCGCGGATCGTCGCGGCCAAGGCCGACGCGGTGCTCGCCCTCGGGGGCGGCAGCGTGATGGACGCCGTGAAGGTGGCGTCGTTGTGCGCTCGGCACGGCAAGCCCGCCCGGGAATTCCTCGGCATCGGCAAGGCGGGCGGCCGCGGCCTGCCCACCGTGCTCATCCCCACCACGGCGGGCACGGGCTCGGAAGCGACCTTCGTGGCGATCCTGACGGACGACACGACGGGCAACAAGTCGGGCGTGGTCGATCCGTGCCTCCTGCCCGACATCGCGATCGTCGACCCGGCCCTCACCGATGGGCTCCCGCAGCACGTGACCGCCGCGGCGGGCATGGACGCGATGGTGCACGCGGTGGAGGCCTTCATCGCGCGGAGTGCGACGCCGATCGCGCGGGGGCTGGCCCTCGAGGCGGCTCGACATCTCGGACGCTGGCTGGAGGTCGCGTGCCGCGATCCCGGCTGCCATGAGGCGCGCGACGGCATGGCCATCGGGTCGCACCTCGCCGGCATGGCCTTCGCCAACGCCTCGTGCTGTGCGGTGCACGCGCTGGCGCTACCGCTGGGGGGACGATTCCACATCCCCCACGGCGTCATCACCGGCTGCTTCGTCGGCGAGATGATGCGGCACAACGCGCCCGTCAGCGCGGCTGATTTCGCCCTTTTCGGCGCGGCGCTCGGCTGGGGCACACTCCCGGCCGACGCGTTCGCCGACAGGCTCGACGCCATCGCGACCGACATCGGCCTGCAGGCCGCCTTAAGGCGGACGCCGGTGCCGGCCACGGTGATCCCGGAGATGGCCGCCGCCGCCGTGGCGAACCGGCGGCTCATGGATCCCAATCCGCGGGAAGTGACCGTCGCCGACGCCAGCCGCATCTATCAGACCGTCCTCCAGAGCGTGCCATGAGCAGTGATCCGTTTTCCATCGTGGCCCTCGCGGGCGACGGCATCGGTCCCGAGGTGATGCGGGAGGCCGTGCTCGTGCTCAGGGCGGTCGAGCGGCTGTTCGACCTGCCGCTGCGGATCACGGAGGCCCCCGTGGGCTGGGCGGCGATCGACAGCGTGGGGCGGGCGCTGCCCGACGACGTGCTCGCGCTGTGCCGGTCGAGCGACGCCATCCTGTTCGGGTCCGTCGGCCTTCCCGATCGCGACGGCACCGTGCCCAAGGCGGAGCGGCCGGAGCGGGCCGCGCTCTTGCGGCTGCGGCAGGAGTTCGAACTCTACGCGAACCTCCGGCCCGTGCGGCTCTATCCCGAGTTGGAGCATGCCTGCCCGCTCAAGCGGGAGCGGACCGCCGACGGCGTGGACATGCTCGTGATCCGCGAACTGACCGGCGGGCTGTACTTCGGCCAGCCCAAGGAGACGACGCTCCTCGCGGACGGCCAGCGGCGGGCCGTCGATTCGATGGTCTACACGACGAACGAGATCGCCCGCATCGCCCGCGTGGCGTTCCGCGAGGCCGAGCGGCGGCGGCACCGCGTCACGAGCGTGGACAAGGCGAACGTCCTCGAGTCGAGCATCCTCTGGCGCGAGGTCGTCAGCGAGGTGGGGAGGGAGTTTCCCGACGTGACGCTCGAGCACATGCTGGCCGACAACGCGTCGATGCAGATGCTCCTGCGGCCGGGCCACTTCGACGTGCTGCTCTGCGAAAACACCTTCGGCGACCTGCTCAGCGACGAGGCCGCGGCGCTGGCCGGCTCCCTCGGCATGCTGCCGAGCGCCAGCCTCAACGCGCAGGGGAGCTCCGGGCGGGCCTTCGGCCTCTACGAGCCTGCCGGCGGCACCGCGCCGGACATCGCGGGCCGGGGCATCGCCAATCCCATTGCCCAGATCCTGTCGGCCGCGCTCCTGCTGCGGCACAGCCTCGGCCACGACGCGGCCGCCCGCGCCGTGGAGCGGGCCGTCGCGGCGGTCATCGCCGACGGAAAGCGAACCGGCGACATCCGCGTCGCCACCGACCCACCTGCCGCCGGCACCCGCGAGATGGGCGCGGCGATCATCGCCCACCTACACCCATGAGTCTCAAGACGCTCCCCGACTTCTGGTTCGAACCGCATCCCTGGATCGACGGCCGCTGGTGCCCGGGCGCCGAGTCCGTCACCGTCCACAATCCCGCCACCGCGGCCACGCTCGTGGAGGTGTCGCGGGCGGACGCCGCGGCGGTCACGCGGGCCATCGAGGGCGCGGTCACTGCCCAGCGGTCGTGGCGGGGCGTGTCCGCCGCGGATCGCGGCCGCGTGCTGCAGCGGATCGCGGGCCTGCTCCTCGCGCGGAAGGATGAGTTCGCGCGGCTGCTCACGGCCGAGCAGGGCAAGCCCTACGCCCAGGCCGCGGGTGAGTTGGAATACGCGGCGAGCTTCTTCCAGTGGTTCGGCGAGGAGGCTCGGCGGGTGTACGGCCGCATCGCCCCCCATCCGGAGGCGGGCCGCGAGTTTCTCATCGAGCATCGGCCGGCCGGTGTCGCCGGACTGATCACGCCCTGGAACTTCCCGCTCGCGCAGGGCGCCAAGAAGGTCGCCGCCGCGCTGGCGGCCGGCTGCGCGTGCGTGTGGAAGCCGGCGGAGCTGACGCCGCTCATCGCGCTGGCCACGGCCCCGCTCATGCGCGAGGCGGGCCTGCCCGACGGCGTGGTGCAGATCGTGCCCGGTCGCGGGTCCGTGATCGGCGCGGTGCTCGCCGAGCATCCCGCGGTGCGGGTGCTCAGCCTCACCGGCTCCACCGCCACTGGCAGCGCACTCATGAAGGCCGCCGCCGGCGGGATCAAGCGGCTGTCGCTCGAACTCGGCGGCAACGCCCCCTTCGTTGTCCTGCCCGACGCCGACCTCGATGTCGTCGCCGACCAGCTCACGCGGCTCAAGTTGCTCGTCTCGGGGCAGGTGTGCGTCACCGCCAACCGCATCTTTGTGCACGAGGCCGCGGAGGCCGCGCTCGCGGAGCGACTTGCGGCCCGCGTCGGCGCGGCCCGGCTGGGCGACGGCCTCGTCGACGACGTGGAGGCCGGGCCGCTCATCCATCGCCAGGCGTGCGCGGAGGTGGGTGCGCTCGTCGAGCAGGCGCGGGCCGCCGGGGCCCGCGTCGTGTGCGAGAACCGCAGCTTCGAGCGCGACGCGGCCCTCCGCGAAGGCAGCTTCTTCCCTCCCACGGTGCTCGCCGGCGTCCGCGACGAGATGCGGGTGGCCCGCGAGGAGATCTTCGGCCCGGTAATTCCGCTCTTGCGCTACACGAGCCTCGCCGACGCCGTGCGCCGCGCGAACGAGACCCCCTTCGGGCTCGCGGCCTACGTCTACGGCTCCGACCTCGCCCAGTGCCGGGCGGTGGCGGAGGCGCTCGAGGCCGGCATCGTGGGCGTCAACGAATGGCGGCCGCTGAAGGCCGAGATTCCCTTCGGCGGCATGAAGCAGAGCGGCATCGGCGCGGAAGGGGGCCAGGAAGGCATCCGCGAGTTCCTCGACCTGCAGGTCATCTCCCTGCCCAAGCCGGTCATCGCGTCATGAAGCTCCGCTCCGAGCAGTGGTGGAACGACCCGGCGAATCCGGGGATGACGGCGCTCTACCTGGAGCGGTTCCTCAACTACGGCCTCACGCCCGGCGAGCTACAGGGCAGCCGGCCGGTCATCGGCATCGCCCAGAGCGCGAGCGACCTGGCGCCGTGCAACCGCGCCCATCTCCAGACCGTCACGCGGCTGTGCGACGGCGTGCGGGATGCGGGGGGCGTGCCATTCGTGTTTCCCATGCACCCGCTCCAGGAGTCGGTGCGGCGGCCCACGGCGGCGCTCGACCGAAACCTCGCCTACCTGGGCCTCGTCGAGGTGCTGCACGGATATCCGCTGGACGGCGTCGTGTTCACGACCGGCTGCGACAAGACCACGCCCGCCGCGCTGATGGCCGCCTGCACCGCCGACGTGCCGTCCCTGATCTTCAACGGCGGCCCGATGCTCAACAGCTACCTCGACGGTGATCTCGCCGGTGCGGGCACGATCATCTGGGAGGCGCGGCGGAGGTTCGCCGCCGGCGAGATCGACGGGAGAAAGTTCACGGAACTGCTCATGGGGTCTGCGCCGAGCGCCGGGCACTGCAACGTGATGGGCACCGCGCTCTCGATGAACTGTCTCGCGGAGGCGATGGGCATGGCCCTGCCGGGCAGCGCGAGCATTCCGGCGCCCTACCGGGAGCGCGGCCAGATGGCGCATGCGACAGGCGTGCGGATCGTGGGGATGGTCCGCGAGGACCTGCGGCCGTCGCGGGTCATCACCCGCACCGCGCTCGTGAACGCGATCCGCGTGAACACGGCCATCGGCGGCAGCACGAACTGCCCACCGCACCTGCTCGCCATCGCCCGCCACGCCGGCGTCGAGCTCCGGATCGAGGACTGGGAGAGCGAGGGCTACGACCTGCCGCTGCTCGTCGATCTCCAGCCCGCGGGCCGGCATCTGGGCGAGGATTTCCACCGGGCCGGCGGCCTGCCCGTCGTGGTCCGGGAGCTGCTTCGGCACGGCCTGCTCGACGGCGACGCGCTCACCGTCACGAATCGCAGCCTGGCCGAGAACGTCGCGGCCGCACCGGACCCGGACGGGACCGTCATCCGGAGCGTCACGTCTCCGCTCCGCACCCGGGCGGGCTTCCTCGTGCTCTCCGGCAACCTCTTCGAGGCCGCCCTCCTCAAGACGAGCGTGATCAGCGAGGACTTCCGGCGGCGGTATCTCAGCACGCCGGGCGACGAGAACGCCTTCGAATGCCGGGCCGTCGTGTTCGACGGACCAGAGGATTATCACGCCCGGTTGAACGATCCGGCCCTCGCCATCGACGAGCGGACGATCCTCGTGATCCGCGGCTGCGGCACGCTCGGCTTCCCCGGGAGTGGCGAGGTGGTGAACATGCAGCCGCCCGACGCCATGCTGCGAAGTGGTGTGCGCGAGCTGCCGACCATGGGCGACGGCCGGCAGAGCGGCACCTCCGCCAGTCCGTCGATCCTCAATGCCTCCCCCGAGGCCTTCGCCGGCGGGGGGCTCGCCCGGCTCCGCACGGGCGACCGGGTCCGGGTGGACCTGAACGCCCGTCGCGTCACCGCGCTCGTGCCGGGGACCGAATGGGAGGCCCGAGACACCGCCGCATGGGACGTCGCCCCGGCCTCGGCCACGCCCTGGCAGCAGCTCTACCGCGACCACGTGGGCCAGCTGCACACGGGCGGATGCCTGGAATTCGCCTGCGCCTACCGGGCGGTCTGCGGCACCGTGCCGCGGCACAATCACTGACGAAACCGCACACTCCCGATCCTCCAATCCCGACAGGAACGCCACCCATGAAACTCATCCGCTGCGGTGCTCCCGGACACGAACGGCCCGGCCTCCTCCTCGATGACGGTCGGCGGATCGACGCCTCCGCGTTCGGCGGCGATTACGACGAGGCCTTTTTCGGCGGCAACGGCCTCGCCCGGCTTGCGGCGTGGTCCCGCAAGAATTCCGTAAGCGCGCCGACCGTCGCTCCTGCCGAGCGGCTCGGCCCCTGCATCGCCCGACCCAGCAAGATCGTCTGCATCGGCCTGAACTTCGCCGACCACGCCCGGGAATCCGGGGCGGAGATCCCCAAGGAGCCGATCCTGTTCTTCAAGAGCACCACCGCGCTGTGCGGACCGAACGACGACGTCGTCATCCCCCGCGGCTCGCGGAAGACCGACTGGGAAGTGGAACTGGCCGTCGTCATCGGCAGCCGGGCGTCGTACGTGTCGGAGGCCGACGCCATGCGCCACGTGGCCGGCTACGCCCTGCACAACGACTACAGCGAGCGGGAGTGGCAGCTGGAGCGCGGTGGCCAGTGGGTGAAGGGCAAGAGCTGCGACACGTTCGCTCCGCTCGGTCCGTTCCTCGCCACGAGCGATGAGATCGCCGACCCGCACGCCCTGCCCATGTGGCTGTCGGTCAACGGCGTGAAGCGGCAGAACAGCAGCACGGAGCAGATGATCTTCGGCGTGCCGCGGCTCATCAGCTACATCAGCCAGTTCATGACCCTCCTCCCCGGCGACGTCATCAGCACCGGCACCCCGCCCGGGGTCGGCCTCGGACTCAAGCCGACGCCGGTGTTCCTGGCGGCCGGCGACGTCGTGGAGCTCGGCATCGAGGGGCTCGGCAGTTCCCGTCAACGCGCCGTCTCAGCCGCATGAGCCAGACTATGCGACTGCACGAGCGCATCATCCTGATCACCGGCAGCACCACCGGCATCGGCGCCGCGATGGCGCGACGCTTCGTGGAGGAGGGTGCCCGCGTCGTCCTCCACGGCCGCGACGCGGCGCGCGGCGAGAGCCTGCGGCGGGAGCTCGGGACGGACCGCGCCGCGTTCCTGACGGGCGACCTGGCCGACGAGCGGTGCCCGGCAGAGCTCGCCGCCGCCGCTGTGGCCTGCTTCGGCGGGCTCGACGCGCTCGTCAACAACGCGGCCTTGACGGCGCGGGCCGACGTCACCGAGACCGACACGGCCTTCTTCGACCGCATGATCGCCGTCAATCTGCGGGCGCCCCTGATGCTCGTCCGGGCGCTCCTGCCCGCGCTCCGGAAGTCGCAGGGCTGCGTGCTGAACATCGGCAGCGTGCTCGCGCACTGCGGGCAGGCGAATCTCCTCGCCTACTCCGTCAGCAAGGGGGGCCTGATGACGCTCACCCGCAACCTCGCCGACGCGCTCGGCCCGCAGCGGGTGCGGGTCAACCAGATGAACGTGGGCTGGACGCTCACCGACAACGAATACGCCACCAAGCGGGCCGACGGGCTGGCGGAGAGCTGGCCCGACACGCTCCCGGCCTACGCCGTCCCCTCGGGACAGCTCCTCACGCCCGAGGGCATCGCCGAGGCCGCCATCTACTGGGTCAGTCCCGTCAGCCGTCCGATCAGCGGCACCGTGTTCGAAGCCGAGCAGTATCCGATGATCGGCCGCATCCCGAACCAGGAAGGAAAGTCGTCATGACAGGCAGCGCCTTCGATCTCGCCGGAAAGACCGCCGTCATCACCGGGGGCGCCTCCGGGATCGGCCTCGCCATCGCCCGACGGTTCGCCGCCCACCATGCCGCCGTCGAGATCATCGACCTGCAGCAGGCGAACCTCGACGCCGCCGTGACCGAGCTCCGCGGCGCCGGATACGACGCCCAGGGCGAAAGCTGCGACGTGGGCGAGCCGGCCGCCGTCGACGCGGCGTTCGCCCGCATCCTCGCGCGGCGGGACCGCCTGCACATCCTCGTGAACAACGCCGGCATCGCCCACGTCGGCAACGCCCTCACCACATCTCCCGAGGACTTCGCCCGCATCCAGAGGGTGAACGTGAACGGGGTGGCGCACTGCAGCCAGGCAGCGCTGCGGCACATGACGGCACGCGGCGGCGGCGTGATCCTCAACATGGCGTCCACCGTGGCGCAGAGCGCCATCCCCGACCGGTTCGCCTACGCCACCAGCAAGGGCGCGGTGCTCGCGATGACCTATGCCATCGCCAAGGACTTCCTCGCCCACGGCGTCCGCTGCAACGCGCTCATGCCGGGGCGGGTGCACACGCCCTTCGTCGACGGCTTCATCGCCAAGAACTACCCCGGCCGCGAGGCGGAGATGTTCGAGCGGCTCTCGCTGGCCCAGCCGATCGGCCGCATGGGCAAACCCGACGAGATCGCGGCCGCCGCTCTGTTCCTCTGCAGTGATGAAGCCGGTTTCATCACCGGCGGCGCCTACCCTGTCGATGGCGGCACGCTCACGCTGCGTTAAGCACTGTCACAAAAGCCGTCTTCGTTCGTTTCTCATTCGAGCACTCAGCCCTGAATGCCCTGTAGCGCGTCGAGTTGCTTGCCGGCAGCATCGACCTCCGCCTGCTTCGCGGTCACGACCGCACGCTTCTCCACGCTCACCTGCACCGCGTCGGCCAACGCCTTGGCGGCCGTCGCCAACTCGGCGTCGACCACCGGCAGCGCCGCCGTCAGGGCGGCGATGTCGGCCTTGTGCTTGTCGCCGGCCGCCCGCATGTCGACGATCGCCTTCTCCCAGGCCGCCTTCTCGGCCATCAAGGCGGTGAGCCCATCCTGCTCCTGCTTGAGCTGTGCCCGCTTGGCATCGAGCGCGGCGCCGAGGCCCGCCCGCGCCTGTTTGAGCGTGGCGTCGTCGGGCGCGGCCGCCAGGCCCGTGTCGAGGCTCTTCGTCGATGCGTCGATCGCCGCGATCGCCTGCAGCGACTTTTCGATGGCCCCCTGCGCGCCGAGGAGTTCACCGCCGCGCTTCTCGATCTGGCCGGTGAGCGCCTGCATTGCCTGCTCCCCCTGCGCGATGGCCGCCGTCAGGGAGGCGATCTGCTTCTGCATGCCGTCCTTTTTCGTGACGACGGCCTGTTGCGCCTGCTCGTCGGCCTGCCGCCTGGCCTCCGTCTGGGCCAGGTCCGCCTCCGCCTGCCCGAGCCCCTGCTCGCGTTCGGCGAGCGCCGTGGCGAGGCCGACGTAGTTCGACTGAAACACCACCTCGGCGAGCCAGTGGGCGTGGGCCGCGGCGGCCTGGTCGAGCTGGGCCTTGAGCGCATCGGCCTGGGCGGCCGCCTGCTGGTGCTTCGTCGTGGCGGCGGCGACCGTGGCGTCGGTCTGTGCCAACTTCTGCCCGGCCACATCGGCGACGATCTTGGCCTGGTCGCGCGGTCCGGTGGCTGCCACGACCTGCTGTTCCGCCTGCGTGATTGCCGCGGCGCGTTTGTCGAGTTCCGCCTTCTGGGGCTCGCGGCGTGCCTGCGCTTCGGCCTGCTTCGCCTGGGCGGCGATCAGGGCCTGATTGGCCGCCTCCTTGGCAACGGCGTCCTCTCCGGCGGCCCCGACGGCGGCCGTCGCTGCCTGCACCTCCGCGGCCGCGGCCGCGATCTGCTGGTCGATCGCCGGCAGCGCCGCGGCGGCCTCGGCGTGCGATTGCTTCACGGCCGCGACCACGGCGGTGGCGGCATCGACCTGCTTCTGGGTTTCTGCGAGCGGGCCGTCGGCAGCCGTCTTGGCCGCGAGGGCGGCCGCACGCTCCTGGCTGGCCGCTGCCAGCTCGGTGGCCGCGGCCGCGACGGCCTGCGTGCCCTCGGCGAGTTTTGCCTGCCGCGCGGCCACCTCGCGGTCGGCCGCCGCGACGCGGTCGGCCAGCGCCACAGGATTGGCATCGAGGGTGCCCACGCGGGCGCCATCGGCGGCGTTCCACACGCGGATCTCTCCGGTCCAGTCCCCCGCGATGAGGCGATTGGTCTCGTCGCAGTACGACGCCGCGAGGCCCATGTCGGCACTGGCTTCGAACGACCGCTCCTCCGTACCGTCGGCCTTCCAGAGTTTCGGCACCTTGTCGCGGCCCGTGGAGACGAGCCGGCCGTCGCGCGTGAACTCGAGGGCCGCCACGCCGCCGTGCGCGCCCCAGGCTTTCACCTGGGCCCCGTTCTCGAGCTCCCAGAGCCGGATCTGGCCGTCGTCGCAGGCGGTCGCGAGCAGGTTGGAATCGCCGCGCCAGGCCAGGCTCGTCACGCTCGCCGGGTGCGACTGGAGCGTGAGGAAGTCGCGGCCCGTCGCGGCCTCCCAGATGATCACGCCCCCTGCGCGATCGGCTGTCGCCAGCAGCACGCCGTCGGGGCTGAAGGCGGCCGCGGTGATCCAGTCGGTATGCTTCGTGAGGTCGTGGAGCTTCTGGCCGGTCTCGAGCGACCAGATGCGCGGCACCTTCTGTGGCCCGCCCAGCGCCACCAGCCGCTGGTCGGGGCTGATGTCGGCGGCCAGCACGACGTCGAGCTCGTCACCGAGCGTGCGGATGCGCCGGCCGTTCTTGAGACTCCACACGGCGACGCGGCCGCTCGCAGCCCCCACGCCGCCGCCGGCGAGCACGAGACCGCCGCCGGCACTGAACCGCACGACGTGCGGCCGACCCTCCGGAAAGGGCAGCACGCCGGCCAGCGCTAGGGAATCGGTCCGATAGAGCAGCACCTGCTTCTGGCCGCAGACGGCCGCGAGCGGCGCCCACGGGCTCGTGGCCATCACCGCACAGGCATCGAGCGCGGGCGTGCGCAGCACCGGCTCCAACGGCAGATGGGCGGGCAACGGCTGCACCGCGGGCCGCTCGCCCGTTGGGGCCGCCATCGCAACGTCGACCTTCTTGGCGACGGCAGCCACGCTGCCCTTGTTTTCGAGCACGCCGCCGTCGATCCAGGCCCGCAGCACCTGCCGCTCAGGCTCGGGGATCGGCGGCGCGTCGGGGGGCATCTTCGGCTCGTCGTCGTGGTTGACGACACGGAACAGATGGCTCGCCTTCGCGTCGCCCGGCACGATCACCTCGCCCGACCCGCCGCCGGCCATGATGCCTGCGTAGCTGGTGACGTCGAGGCCGGCCGTCTTCTTGTCGGCGTTGTGGCAGGAGCCGCAGCGCTGCCGGAGCACCGGCAGCGCGTTGTCGATGAACGTCACCTTCTCCTCGGCGCGGAGGCCGCCGCCGGCCACCGCAGCGGCACACGCGGCGGCAAAAGTGAGGCGGTGAAGGCAGGCTGGGCGACGCGTCATGATCAGTGGTTGAACACGAACTCTCGGGAGTTGAGGATCGCCCAGAAGCCATCCTCGAGATTGCGCTGGATGGCCGCCGGATCCTGGGCGGCGGGGTCCTGCAGGATCTCGCGGAGCGCCGTGCGCTCCTTCTCGGTGGGCATGCGCGTGAGCGTGCGCAGGTAGAGCTCCTCGACGATCTGCTCGGGGGAGCGCTTCTCGTCGAGCATCCGCTTGACCACGCCGCCGGAAGCGATCTTTTCCTGGACGGTGTCGCCGTTGAGCAGATGCAGGGCCTGCGAGAGATTCGGCTCCATCTTCACCTCGCAGGAGCAGGCCGTGCCCCGCGTGGCGCGGCCGAAGGTGGTGAGGAAGTAGGTGCTCGTGTTGCCATCGGCGATCTGCACCGCGCGGGCCCCGAGCGGCAGGCCCTGAAACTTGTTTTGCGTGGTCGTGGCGGCCGTGACCACGTCGAGCAGCACCTCGGAGCGGATCCGCCGCAGCCGGGCCTTCGAGAAATTGCGGTCGTCGTCGGCGTTGGTTTCGTTGGACTGCGTCGAACGCTGGTAGGCATTCGAGGTGCAGATCTCGCGGACGAGTTGCTTGAAGTCGTACTTCGACTCCACGAACCGTGTGGCGAGGACGTCGAGCAACGCCTTGTTCACGGGCGGATTGCTCACGCGCACGTCGTCCACCTCGTCGACGATGCCGGAGCCGAAGAAGTGGGCCCAGACGATGTTGACGAGGTTGCGGCCGAAGTATTCGTTCGCCGGTGAGGCGAGCCAGTCGGCCAGCACCGCGCGGCGATCTCGGCCCTGCGTGTCGGGCACGGCACCGCCGAGAAACTTCGGCGGCACGACGCGGCCGCCCACGGGATGCTTCACATCGCCGCCGCCGGAATTGAAGACGATCGTCTCGCGGGGATCCTCGCCGCGCTTGCGGCCGATCTGGGCGAAGAAGTTGGCGAAGCCGTAGTAGTCGTCCATCGTCCAGCGGTCGAAGGGATGGTTGTGGCACTGGGCGCACTGGATCCGCATCCCCATGAACACCTGTGCCACGTTCTCGGCCGTCTTGAGCGTGTCGCGCTCGTGCTGAAAGTAGTTCGTGGCCGGCTCCGTGAACGTGCCCCCCTTGGCGGAGAGCAGCTCGCGGACGAGTTGGTCGATCGGCGTGTTGGCCTCGATCCGCTCCTGCAGCCAGTTGTAGTAGAGGAGCATCGCCTTGTAGCTGACCTCGTTGGGCACCGTGCGGATCATCATCAGCTCCGACCATTTCATCACCCAGAGGTCGACGAACTCCTTGCGCGAGAGAAGCTGTTCGACGAGGACAGCCCGTTTCTGCGGGTCGCCGCTGGCGATGAAGGATCGGTATTCATCAGAGGTGGGGAGCACGCCGCAGATGTCGAGGCTCGCCCGGCGGAGAAACTCCTCGTCGGTGCAGATCGCCGAGGGGTTGATCCGCAGCTTCTGCAGCTTGGCGTGGATGAGTTCGTCGATCACGTTGGCCGCGGGCGGGTTCGCCCACTGGAATGCGACGCCCTTGGGCAGCGTGATGAAGTGGGAACCGACGGTATGGGTTTCGAACCGGGCCATCACGAACGCCTCGCCGCGGTTGCCGGCGGTGACGAGGCCTGTGGAGTCGACCTTGGCCGCATTGTCGTTGTTCGTGAGAAACACGGCGAGCGACGTCACGTCGCGCTCGCTGCCATCGGCATACTTCGCCCGCACGGAGAGTTGCTGGGTTGCGCCCGCGCCGTCGAGCACGCCTTCGGGTGGATCGAGCACCACGGCGACGATGGCCGGCACGGGGCCGGGATCATTTTTCGCGCCGGCGTCGAGCCAGCGCTTGAGCGTGTTGTAATGTTGGTCGCCGGGCTTGATCCGGGCGCCGCCCCCATGCGGCACGGCGTTGGTCGCCTTCGTGAGCAGAAGGCTCTCGGCAGTGAGGGCGAGGTTGATGCGCCGGCCGCTGATCTCGCGAGTGATCCGCTGGTAATCGGCCTCGGGATCGAACCCGAAGAGCGAGAGCCGGAAGCCGTCCTTGCCGCGGGCGGCGCCGTGGCAGCCGCCCGTGTTGCAGCCACTGCGCATGAAGATTGGCATCACGTCGAGCCGGAAGCTCGGGCCGGGGTCGTCGGCCGCAGGCGCGGCACGGTGGCCGAGCAGCGCGAGGAGGAGCGCCACGGCGGCGAGCGACTGCTGCGGCAAGCGGTGTTGCAAAGGTTTCATGGTGTTGCCGCTCAACCCTCCTTCGTGCCGCCGGCCTGCTGGCGGAGTTTTTCCAGCCGCGAGAGCGGCTTGGCCGAGGGCGGCGCTGGCGCAGGCGGTGCCGCGGCCTGGGCTGGAGCCGCGGGGGCGGCCGGAGCAGGCTGGGCGATCTGCAGTTCGGTGGAGCCGCCCGACATCCGCGTCTGCCCGCCGTTGACAGGCGTCAGCAACTCCACGAACACCGACTTATGGTTGCCCGCCGGGCTCTTCGCGGTCGTAGCCACCTCGAACACGAGATCCTTCGTGTCTTTCGTGAATTTTAGTTCCGGAGCGGTCGCTTCCGGCGGCAGGCCGTGGAGCCGCGCGATCGCCTCGCCCTCGAACGGCCTCACCTGCGCGAGCGTGCAGGCGATCTGGGCCGGCTTGCCCTGCTCGCAGGAGGCCCGCGCGAGCGTCGCGGTGGTGAACGGTTCGGCCACTTCGAGCGGCGTCAGCGGGGACGCCACCCACGCCGTGCCGCCCACGTCGGCTGCGGCGATGCAATAGACCTGCCAGGCGCCCACCGCCGCCTTGCCGTCGGCGTTGATCTGGTAGATGCCCTCCGACTTGTCAGCCGGAATCGTGATCGACGGTGCCGCGCCGACTCCGGGCGGACGAAACGGCAACTCGACCGTGACGGGCTGCGTGAATCCCTCTCCGCGCCGCACGATCACCTTCAGATCGACCGCGCCATTTTTCACGAGCGGAGTCTGCGGGGGGGCGATCTCGACATGAAACGGCACCGCGTCGATCACCGCCACGGCAAGCTTCTCGGCGTGGCCGCTGTAATGGACGGCGTTGTTCGGGTCGCCGAGCACGAAGTCGGCTTCGTTCTCAAAGTGTCCGCGGACCCCGGCCTTGCCCTCGGGATCCTGCTCCGTGACCTGCTTCGCCTCGAACGTGATCATTTTTCCGGCGAGCGGCGCGTCGGCAGCCGCCTCGAAGACGACGGGCATCTGCGTCTGCCCGGCCTTCATCACGGGCGCCGTCATCGAGATTCCGGCGGGCAGCTGGCCCCCGTCGAGCACGAGGTCGCCGTCGAAGTTTTCGCGCGCCGCGTTCACGAGCACGGCGTAGCGGTTGCCACGCGGCACGAACACGGTCTGTCGCGTCTGCGAGTAGCGGTCGATGCGGGGGATCGAGAGGGAAAGGACCGGCTGCGCCGGCTCGAACTCGATGCGATAGGTGAAGTCGGGCTGGCCGCGGCCAAGATGATCCTTGACCTGCAGGATGTATTCGCCGTCCTCTGGGACGTCGAACTTGTAGCCCGAGTCGGGGCCCTTCGCGTCGTCGTTGCCGCCCACGATCTTGCCGTCGGCGTTCAGGACGTGGATCACCGAATCGAGCCCCGAGCGCAGGCCGCGGGCATGGCACTTCACCTGGAACGACTGCCCCTTCTTCGCGCCAAACCGGAAGTGGTCGAAGTCGCCGGGGTGGCCGATGCTCCCGTTGAACGCGAGCGCTGCGTCGCCGGAGGTGGCCGCCTGGATCTGGTCGTTGGGCTCCTGCTCGAGCGTGTTGCCGAAGCCCGAAATCCGAAACGGTAGCGCCGAGGGGCAGATGCCTCCGTCGTCGGAGGCGAACAGACGGTGGACGCCGCCGACCGGCCCGGGGGGCACGTCGATCTCGCGCTCGAATGGGCCGGCGGCATCACCGAGAAACACGACCTTCAGCTTCTCGCCGGCCTTGCCGCCGGCCGGGGAGACGGCGGTGGGCCGCGGAAACGTGCCGATGTGCAGCCGATACCGCGATTCCTTGTCGCCCGCGTACGACGCCTCCCGAATCTGCACGACGTAGCGGCCGTCCGCGGGTGCGACCAGCGAGAGGATGCCGTCCTGGAGCGTGGCGGGTGAGTCATCGACGGCCGCGAGTTGAAACCGTTTTGCATCGACGATCGCGATGAAGGGATCGAAGCGGTGGCTACCGAGCCGCAGGCCTTCGGCCTCGACCGACAGCCGCTGCCCCTGCTTGAGCTCGACGGCGAAGCTGTCGAGGTCTTCGGTGTCGGCGATCCCGTGCACCGTCGTGTTGAGCGGCACCGCCTGCGCCTGCTCCAGCGAGCCGTTCGGCTCGACTTCATCCGTGATCGGCAGTGCACCGACCCAAAACGAGCGATATTCGGTGATCCCTGACTTCGCCCGCACGTGAACGAGTTGCTCGCCGAGCGGGCAGCCTTCGGGCACATGCACGACGGCCTTGAACGAGTTGGCATCGACCGGTGTCAGTGTTTTCACGGCGAGGCCATCCGCCGAGTGGAAGAGGATCTCCTCCGCGTCGCCGAGTCGGGCACCCGTGAACGTGAATTCGCGATCACCGCCGCGCTGGACCCCGCGGGGCAGGATGAGCGAGAGTTGTGGAGACGAGGCGGCCGCGGGGAGAGCCTGCAGCGCCGCCCCGACGAACGCTCCGAGCGTCAACCATCGCAGGCGTCGTGAAGTCATCGGATGCTCCGGCATGCCGGGGGCGGGGGGAAGCGGCTGGTCAGGTGATCAACGGCCCGCACACTTTCCCGCCGTCGACGATCTCGACGGGGCGGGCTCCCGGGGCCATCAACTCCTTACGGGCGTCGATGCCGAGCCGGTCGTAGATCGTCGTGGCCCAGTCCTCGACGGAGAGCGGATTGTCCTCGGGCTCGCTGGCCGTCGCGTTGCTCGAGCCATGCACGATGCCGGCCTTGATGCCGCCGCCCGCCATCACGATCGAAAACACCTTCGGCCAATGGTCACGGCCCGCGGTCGGATTGATCTTCGGCGTGCGCCCAAATTCGGTGCCCACGCAGACGAGCGTCGAGGCGAGCAGGCCGCGGCGGTCGAGGTCGCGGACGAGCGTGGCGAACCCCTGGTCGAAGGGGGCCGTGTTGGTGCGCATGTTTGTCTCGATGGCGTCGTGGTGGTCCCAACTGCCGTAGGTGAGCGTGACGAACCGCACGCCCGACTCGACGAGCCGCCGCGCGAGCAGCATCCGCATGCCGGCGGGATTGCGACCGTATTCATCCTTGAT
>Ga0214921_10000937_pt1 | contig 51342 bp, 55 predicted proteins | sample LL1505_MetaG_FD_177992 | JGI IMG/M metagenome (GOLD analysis project Ga0214921, IMG submission 177992) | Freshwater microbial communities from Lake Lanier, Atlanta, Georgia, United States - LL-1505 | ecosystem: Environmental > Aquatic > Freshwater > Lake | place: USA: Georgia | collected... | reverse complement strand
GGCATTAAATGCGGTTAGAAACAAACTGATTCATCGCATTTTTGCTTGTGTTAATCAAAATAGAAAATATAATAAAACTTATACTGCTTAGCTTGTTTTTGTCATAGAAATCCACGGGGGAAACTAATTGGTAAATAAAGAAATAGGTGTCAGGTGAGGATACCTGCCACGGGGGAAAAAGCAATGAAATATACAGCAGTATTAATTCCTAAAGATTCGAAAATTTCATTATTAAATATTATTTCTTTTGTTAAAGAAAAAGGTATAATTTTATCTGATGAATATGTGAATTTTATATTACAATTTGACCAGAGTAGTTTGTTATCAAAGTATTTCTTGATTAAGAGGAAATTACAAAGTGGATTTATTCAAGAGTTCTATTTAGGTGATTTTTTAACTTTCGAAGAATTTATTGAAAGCTACTGTTATTTTTATGAGACAGAAATTGAAGAAGAATTAGTTGAATTAAAGGTTGCAATTATCGGAAGTACAAATGGAAGAACACTAATTTGTATTGGAATTGAGAAATCAAATTTAGGACAAATTTTTTTATGGGATGGCGATTTTGGGGTAACAAAACAAGCTAATAATTTAGAAGAGTTTTTTAATTCATTAACTCTAGATACATCTTCAGAATAATTAAGCACCTGCAACGGGGAAGAATGAGTAAGGAAATATTTTTGTATGTAATATGCTAAAAGCAGTTTTAAGACAACAGCATTGGAATAAAAATGACTGCGTAGCTCCTTGGTAATCTGCAAGATTACGTCTAAACTCTAAACTCTAAACTCTAAACTCTAAACTCTAAACTCTAAACTCAGCATATAACTTTGCAAAATAATAGTGGCACTTATTCTATCTGAAACGCCTTTTTCTTGTCGGTGTTTTTTGTTGATGCCAGATTCTAGCATGGTTCTGTGGGCCAGCACACTTGTAAATCGCTCATCTACAGTGTGAACAGGAATGATTTGGTATTCTTTTTGAAGTTTTCTAACAAAACCAACAACTTGAGCAGTAACATCCGTTGCCTCGTTTTTTAAATTTACAGGCATGCCCACCACAAATGCTTCAACTTGCTCTTTTTCAAGGTATTTTTTAATAAATTCAAAAATATCTTTGGGGTGAATGGTATCCAAAGCACTAGCAATAATTTTAAGTGGATCGGTTACTGCAATTCCAATTCTTTTATTGCCATAATCAAAAGCCATAATTCTTGGCATGATTAGTTCAATTTAGAAGTAATATCAATCTGTTTTTTTACTTCAGTTTCTAGCAAAATTGCTTTTGGAAACAATACTTCATTTTCAATTCGAGCATGTGCATAAAGCATGTTTTCAAATTGTTGTAATTCATTGTAAATCACCTTTAAATGTAAAGATGTTTGTGGAGTTACTTCATAATTTTGTGTAATATTTCTTATACCCGACATTGCATTCTCATGTTGGTGATGTTCCATTGCAAAATGTTGTAAAGCATTCTGTTCTATGGCTTTATTAATTTCAAACCAGTTAGAACCAGTGTTTTGCAAGGCTTTGTTCAATTTTAGAATGTATTCAAAAAAAGTATCTTCTTCTTCATACAAATGCTCAATAAATTCTTGTACAAACATTGGGAAAACAAATTTTAGGTCGTTTACCAATGTTGAATCTTCGGTTAAATTATTGATTAAAGTACTTAAATAAGTAAGATTGTATTTTACAAACTGATGATGATTGTATTTTAAATATTCTACCACAATCTCCACAGGATAAGCCACTAACGACAAATTTACGGCTTCTTTTTCTTTGGCTATATCCTCTAAATGCTTCATTACCAGTTGTGGTTTTAAGCCTTTTTCAGAACATACTTGCTCCAATGTTTTGTCAGAATATTCATAAAATTCTATTCCAAAATAGTGTAATACATTTGCATACACATAGTTTTCATTTACTAAATGATTGATTGGCTGGTGAATAGGTTGGTTTTCCATATTTATGAATAATTGCGTAATTTTATCCCAAATTAACAATTATACTTTACATTTAAAAATGATATATATTAGTTTTACCACTAATTCATGATATATTTTGGTATTTTTGAAAATAATTTGAAAATCTATTTTTAAATTGTGGTTATGAAAAAAGGTTTATTTGCAGTATTGTTTTTGGTTTATTCTTATTTTTTAATTGCTCAAAATAATCCTATACTTGCTATTTTGAAAAAGGATAACTCCTTGTTGATAAAAGATTTAGTTGATAATCCTAAAAAGTATAAGTTGAAAATATGCTATTCAAATCAACACAATACTTTTCAATATAGAACCAATATTCAAGAATATTTTTTCCCTGCAAGTACCGCTAAATTGATATTTGCACTTTGTGCCGCTGAAGTATTATCTGCCCATCAAATTCCACTTTCTGCTAAGTTTTGTTACCGAAGAGATTCTTCTAAAGCATTGACAGATAGTGTTTTTTGGAATAATTCTCCTACAATCGCCTCTGTTTTTTATAAAGCACTTACAGTAAGCGACAATAAAGCAGCCAATTTACTTTACGATATTGCCAATTTAGATTTTATTCAGTGGAGAATGAAAGAGTGGAACATGATTCAATCGATTGTTTCTCAGCGTTTTTCAAGGGTAGAAACTTTGAAAAATAGAATTCATCCTGCTATTTTATTTTTAGATACTGCCAAACAAAATATTGCCACTTTAGATTCTGTAGTTGTGCCTGCTTATTGTACTAAATACAACAAAATCAATTGTTTAGTTGGTAAATATCATGAAGAAAATGGAAGAAAAATTAAAAAACCCTATAATTTTGTGTTGGATAATTATGTTGATTTAGGTGAAATACATCATTTACTAATTCAATTAATGGCAGATTCTACTAATAAAGTTATTAAGTTAAATTCTGAATATAAACATTTGATTGTAAATTCATTAGGATTGTACCCGAGTGAATGTACTAATGTGAATTTTAAGAAAGAAGAAGGCTACTACGATCATTGCAGAAAATATTTACTTTTGGGTACTGAAGATACTCCAAAGGATTCATGCTTAAGGATTTATAACAAAGTTGGTTTGGCTTATGGTTTTTTGACCGATGTTGCGTTTATAAAAAATGATTGCGATAGTGTTTCTTTTTTTCTTTCAGTTTCATTATATGTAAATGCTGATAATGTGGTAAATGATGGAAAATATGACTACGAAAAAGGCATGAAAATGATGAAAAGAATAGGGGAGTTGTTTTATGAAGAAGAAAAAAATAAACACAAATAATTTTTATAATTGCTTGATAATGAGTTCTGAAATGTAATCTATTTGTAGGTTGCTAAGTTGTAAACCAGAAGGAATACATAATCCTTTTTTGAATAAATTTTCGGAAGTATTATCAACCTCGGCTAAACAATTGTTAAAAACAGGTTGCAAATGCATAGGTTTCCACAAATACCTACTTTCAATATTTTGATCTTTAAGTACTTGATGGACTTTTTGAACAAGATTTTCATTTTCAAAAGTTATACAAGTAAGCCATCTGTTACTAATAGCATTTTCTGTTTCATTCTGAAAACCAATATTATAACCAGAAAAGTTTTGGACGTATCTTTTAAAAATTGTTTGTTTTTTAGTTACTCTTTCATCTAAATTACTTATCTGGCTCAAACCTATTGCTGCTAAAATATTACTCATTCTGTAATTGTACCCAATTTCTAAATGTTGATAATAAGGTAAATTTTCTTTGGCTTGAGATGCTAAATACTTGACTTTTAATGCTATTTCTTCTGAGTTTGTTAGCAGAGCTCCACCAGCAGATGTTGTAATTATTTTATTGCCATTAAAAGATAATATACTTATATCTCCTTGATTTTCATTAGGTTCTCCAAAATAACTACTTCTTAAAGCTTCTGCGGCATCTTGAATAATAAAAATATTATTTTCACTGCAAATCTCTTTGATTTCCTGCCATTTGCAAGGCATTCCATACAAATCTGTGGCTATGAGAGCCTTTATTTTTAAGCCTTTTGTTTTGCAATTTACAATTGCTTTTTTTATTAATTTGGGTGAAATATTCCAATTATCTATTTCACTATCAATAAAATAGGGAATTCCACCTTCGTAAATAATTGGAAAGGCACTGCCTGCAAATGTAAAAGTAGTACACAAAACCACTTCATTTTTGGCAAGTTGAATGCTTTTCAATGCCAGATGTAATGCAGAGGTGCCACTATTTAAAGCGATTGCAAATTGTTTTTTACTTTTATTAACTAATTCATTTTCAAAGGCTTCTAATTGAGGGCCAGTAGGGGCTAGGTAACCACTTAACAATGCTTCTTGTAGTTTTTCTAACTCAGAGCCAGTAAGTGAAGGTGGCGAAAGGAAAATTTTTTCTAAGTTGTTTTTCATTTATTTCCTTTAAATTTTTCTATCAAAACGCCTGCTTCCTTTATTTTCTTTCTCGAAAATAGGTTTTTTATAGTGATTTTCAAAATATATAAATCTAAACAAATTGACTGATTTTTTACATAAAATACATCATACCTAAACCTATGTTGCCAAGAAAGTTGATTTCGTCCTTTTACTTGTGCCAAACCTGTAATGCCTGGTAAAATATCGTGTCTTTGTGATTGATAATCAGTATATAGTGCTAAATATTCTGGTAATAATGGTCTAGGGCCAATCAAGCTCATTTCACCTTTTATTACATTTAAAAGTTGTGGAATTTCATCTAGAGAATATTTGCGTAGAAATGTTCCTATTGGTGTAACTTGCTCATTATCATCCATTGTAACAAATTTATAAAGTGTAAAATTTTGTTTGTTTTTACCTGGTCTTTTTTGTTTGAAAAATACTTTACGATGATTGAAAAAAAATAAAATTAAACAAATTAAAACAAAAGTTGGAAATAGTAAAATGAACCCAATCAAGGCTGAGCAAAAATCAATAAGGGGTTTAAAATGAGTGATATATAAATTGTTTTTATACAAATTTTACTTATTTGTGTTGTATTAATATTAGTTTTATATTTTTGTGGCTTTATAGCTTACGCAATTATAATCAAAAATTATGTTAGTATTTCCGAATGCAAAAATAAATTTAGGCTTGCACATTACTGAAAAAAGAAAAGATGGTTATCACAATCTTGAAACTTGTTTTTATCCAGTAATGTGGCAAGATGCTTTGGAAATAATTGAATCAGAGCAATTTGTATTTACTTCATCAGGTTTAGCAATTAGTGGCGCAGAAGAAAATAATCTTTGTGTAAAAGCTTATAATCTATTGAAAACCAAGTTTTATTTGCCACCTGTTCATATTCATTTGCACAAAATAATACCCATGGGAGCTGGACTCGGCGGTGGTTCGTCCGATGCTGCTTTTTTACTTTCTACTTTAGTGAAAAAGTTTGATTTAAATATAGAAACTATTGAATTACAAAGTCTTGCATCTTCTTTAGGGGCAGATTGTGCTTTTTTTCTTGAAAATAAACCACTTTTGGCTTTTGAAAAAGGAGATGTTTTTAAACCAATTTCACTCAGTTTAAAAGATTATAAAATTTGTATTGTGCATCCATCCATTCATGTTGGCACTGCTGAAGCATATTCTGGGGTGAAACCAAAACAACCTGAATCTAATTTAGAAGATATTCTTAATCAAGACATTACAAATTGGAAAGATAGTTTAGTGAATGATTTTGAAGCTTCTATCTTTATTCAACATCCTGAATTACTTGAGATTAAACTAGAATTTTATAAAAAAGGAGCATTGTATGCAAGTATGAGTGGCTCTGGTTCAGCCATATTTGCAATATTTAAAAACGAAATTGAAATCAATTTCCCTACACATTTTACCGTTTATTGGGGTGTTTTGCCTTAGTTTTCAAGCTTTTTGTCTTCTAATTGTGTTCTTATTCACAAAAAAAACTATTTTTGCAGTCTAAAATTATAAAAAATGATTCAAAGAATTCAAACCCTTTTACTTGCTAGCATAGTGGTGTTGGTGGGTATATTTTTATCTGTAAATATTGTAAAAGCTACGTCAGAAGATGGTAAGTCGGTTACTCTCAATGCTTTTACTGAAACTTTGATTGAAAATGGTAAAGAAACTCAGTCAACCAAATTTTTTATTGCTGCCTTTGCTATTTTGGTTGCAGGTACTGTAATTTATAATATTTTTCAGTATTCAAATAGGAGAAAACAAATGCTTATTGGTTTAATTACCAGTTTGTTATGTTTTATTTGGTTAGGCCTTACAATGTGGCAAGCGTACAGTGTGGCGGCTTCCATTTCGGCACCTCCAGCTTACCAAAAAGGCTTGTTTATCCCAGCTGCTTGCATGCTTTTAAATACAATGGCTAGCAAATTTATCCGTCGTGATGAAAAATTAGTAAACGACGCCGATAGATTGAGATAATTTATTCAAAATAACTTTCAAATTCCGAATTTTTAAAATATTCTTTTAGTTCCGAATAGTTACTAATAAGATTTTCTAAAGATTCGGGATTTTGTTTTTTAAGCAAAGAATGTAGTTTGATTGGGTTTAAACCCAAGAATTTTAGTATTTTATAATTGTATAAATCTGGAAATTCAGTATAACTTTCGTATTCTATTTCTATGATTTTGGCATTGCTCTGTGTCACAAATTCATCTACAATTTTCTCCAATGATTTGTAATTGTAAAATGCTTTTTCGCATTCTAAGGGGTTGATTTCTATTGTTTTATTTTTTTTTGTATGAGGTTCAATGCTCGACCATTCATGTGTTTTTTCTGCAATTAACAATGAAACATACACTCGCAATAAATTTTTACGCTTAATATTGATTATTTTTACTTCCCAATTTTTAAGTAAATTAAATAAAATCAATTGCTTATCCTCGTTTTTAATATATTCATAAAAGAATTTAAAACCAATAGCCTTTATGAAAAACGGTTTTGGAGACAACAAAGTGGATAAATTTGTATTGTCTGACAAGGCTTCATTTAATGAAAGTAGCTGAGGGTGGGCATTTAAGTAAGTGTGCAATAAAGAAGTACCAGTTCTTGGGTGCCCAAGAATGATAAATATTTGATAATTTTTCTTCTGAAATAATGGAATTTGTTTGATTTTACTTAAAAGAAAGAGATAAATGCGTAAAAATTTTTGCATCTTGAATTGATAAATTTGTATTTTTAGCAAAATTATCATTAATAAGTATAAAATAACATTTTTTTAATTGAAATCAATAATTTCTCTTTTTCCCACTTTTAATATTCTCAAATTATTCTTTTCTAGAGGAATAGTGTTGATTGCCAATTTATTACTTACTTTTCTACTTGTGAGGTATTTAGGAGTAGCCGCCAAAGGTGCTTTTAGTTTTTTTACCAACGAAGTGTTGTTTTTTTTTATGTTTTTGCAAATTATTGGTGGTAATTCACTTATTTATCTTACTCAAAAATTTAATTCAGCCACATTATTGGCTTATTTTTATAGTTTTATCTTGTTTTTTTTAATTTTAATAGATGTTCCGTTGCTTGTTTTCCATCAAATTTCAATTGAAGTTTTGGTTGGGGCTATTTGTATGGCAGTTTTTTATACCCATTTAAATTTGGTGGTGAGCAGAGAAAAATATGAAACCTATTCTATTTTGCAAGCTTTACCATCTTTGATTTTTTTAGGAATAGTTTTAGTAAATGTATTTATAATCAATAATTTAAGTGTTGATTATTTTATTCATTTTTGGGTATTAGTTTATTTTTTAATGTCAATTTTGGTAGTGATTTTTTTGAAAATTAAAAATGTTCTCCAATTCAAATTTTCATTTAAAGAATTATTAGAAATACTTACAATTGGTTTTTCAAATCAGGTTTCACATCTATTAAACTCTTTGTATATGAGAGTTTTATTTTATTTTGTAGCTTATACTTTCACTGCAAATGAGCTAGGAAATTTTTCTATTGCTATTTCTATTATCGAAGCCATGCTTTTGCTTGGGCAAAGTTACTCTTTACATTTTTTTACCCAAACTATACATCAAAAAATATCTGTTATAAATGCGTTTAAGAAGTTGAAAAATAGTGTTTTACAGGTTGTTTTGATTTCAATATTCCTTGTTGGTTTTGTTTATTTTATTCCAAACTCCATCTTTATTTATTTGCTTGGCAATGCGGCATTACCTGCTTTGGCTTACGCAAAAATACTAGTTTTTGGCTTGGTTTTTAGTAACGTATTTTTTTTAGTTTCCTCTTTTTTAAATAGTTATGGTAAGTTTTGGTGGGTAAATTTTTGTTTAATTCTGCAATTGTTTTTGTTGTTAATATTTTATGTTTTTCATTTTTTTCTATCATTTTCAATGTTTGATTTTTGTTATTACTTAACTATTAGTCCTGTTTTTTTAGTGATTTTTAGCAGCATAGGTTTGCTTATGTTTTTGAAGAAAGAAAATCAAATTCTTAATTTTTAAATCACAAAACTGTAGTTACAAAATAGAAAAAATGATTACATTTGTTAGTTAAATATTAGCACTAGCTCCGTTTACAAATAATAATGCCACTCAATCCAGTTATATATTCCGAAGTTAAAAAGATTTTTACTGCTTATCTGGAAAGAAAAGAGTTGAGAAAAACACCCGAAAGGTTTGCAATTTTGGAAGAAATTTACTCAAAAGAGGAGCATTTTGATGTGGAAGCCTTGTATATAAGCATGAAAAATAAAAATTATCGTGTTTCTAGGGCTACAGTATATAATACTTTGGATGTTTTGGTTGATTGTGATTTAGTTATCAAACATCAATTTGGTAAAAATATTGCGCAGTACGAAAAATCCTATGGTTTTAAGCAGCATGATCATTTAATTTGTACCGATTGCAACAAAGTGCTAGAGTTTTGCGACCCCAGAATTTATAATATTCAAAAAATGGTGGGCGAATTACTCGATTTTAAAGTTTTGCACCATTCACTTATGTTGTATGGAACTTGCAATAAACCTCAATGTGAAAATAGACCTCAACAATAAATTATCGTATGAAATACACTTCAGAAATTGTGAGTAATTTGCTTTTTATTGCTTTAGAAGGCGATATTTTGGGTGAAAGCGGTGGTATGGATTTGGTAGAAATTGCTACTAAAAATATTGAAAATGGCATTAAAAATGGCATTGTAGAGCTTTCTCAAGCTAGGTATATGAATAGTACTGGCATAGGTATTTTAATTACTTTGCTTACTAAATTTAAAAATGCTGGTGGTACTTTAGTGTTGGTACAACCTTCTTCTCAACTTATTAAGTTGTTGGCTATAACCAAATTAGATTCTGTATTTACAATAGTTACAAATAAACAAGAAGCAATTGATTTGCTTTCGAAATAAATAAATAATGGCAGTAGATGTATTATTAGGTCTTCAGTGGGGTGATGAAGGCAAAGGTAAAGTGGTGGATTTTATAGCTCCCAAATATGATTTAGTGGTTCGTTTTCAGGGTGGACCCAATGCTGGTCACACACTTGAGTTTGATGGCCACAAACAAGTATTACACCAAATTCCATCTGGAATTTTTCATGAAAAAATCAAAAATGTGATTGGAAATGGTGTAGTTTTGGATGCTGCCATTTTTAAGAAAGAAATTGCAGGTTTGGCTAAATTCAATATTGATTTTAGTAAAAATTTGTTCCTTTCAAAAAAAGCACAATTAATTTTACCTACACATCGCTTGTTGGATGCAGCTTATGAAGCATCTAAAGGCGTGAATAAAATTGGTTCTACATTAAAAGGAATTGGACCTACTTATCAAGATAAAATTGCAAGAACAGGCATTAGAATTGGTGATATTTTATTGCCAAATTTTAAAGATAAATACCTTAAAATGAGACAACAACATGTTGATATTTTAGAGTATTATAAATTTGATTATAAAAATATTTCAAAATACGAAATCGCCGCTTTTAATGGTTATAACACATTAGAAGATTTTGAAACAGAATTTTTTGAAGCTGTTGATTTCTTGAAAACTTGTAATTTAATTGATAGTGAATATTTTATTAATCAACATTTAGAACAAGGTGCCACAGTATTAGCAGAAGGTGCTCAAGGTTCATTACTAGATATTGATTTTGGTTCATATCCTTTTGTAACTTCCTCAAATACAATGGTTGCAGGTGCTTGCACAGGAATGGGAGTAGCTCCAAGAAACATTGGCGAGGTGTATGGTATTTTTAAAGCCTATGCTACCAGAGTAGGTAGTGGCCCTTTCCCCACAGAATTAGACGATAATGTAGGAGAGGAAATTAGAAGAATAGGCAGAGAATTTGGTTCTACTACAGGTCGAGCCAGAAGATGTGGTTGGATAGATTTACCAGCATTGAAATATGCCATTATGTTAAATGGTGTTACTCAGCTTTTAATGATGAAAGCAGATGTGCTAAATTCATTTGAAGAAATTAAAGTTTGCACTGCATATCAACTTGCTGATGGTAGCACTACAGAGCAATTGCCTTATGATTTGTGCAATACTGAAGTTACGCCTATTTATGAAACATTAAAAGGTTGGAACCAAGATTTAGCTGAAGTGAATAACTATGAAGCTAAACCACAAGCACTTAAAGATTATGTTTCTTATTTAGAAGAAAAATTAGGTGTGCCAATTAATATGGTTTCTTTAGGTCCTGATAGAACCCAAACTTTGGTGAGAGAATCATTGCTTGAGCATTTGGTTTAAGGTATTTTTACCATCAATTATAAAACAAAAAAGTCAGCTGAGAGGTTGACTTTTTTTGTTTTGTTGTAAAATTAAAGCTTAAATTTTATATTTGTATTAAATATTTGATATGCAATTAGTAAGTACACAAATTGAAATTATTCAAAAGTATTTTTCTACTTTACCAGTTCTAAAAGCTTATATATTTGGTTCTTATGTTCGTGAAGAAGCCAATGAAAATAGTGATTTAGATATATTGGTTGATTTAGATTATACTCAAAGAATTGGACTTTTATTTGTGCAAATGAAAATAGATTTAGAAGCATTATTGAATTTAAAAGTTGATTTAGTTTCTTCCAATGCGTTATCTAAATACATTAAAACGAATGTAGATAACGAAAAAAAAGTAATTTATGAAAAGTAAATTAGGTGATAAAGCTAGATTAAATCACATTTTAGATTCAATTTCTGAAATCGAAATATTTTTTAATGGTATTGATTATGAAGGTTTTATTTCAAATTCAATGTTAAAGTTTGCCACTTTGAAATTATTGGAAATCATTGGAGAAGCAAGTAATCATATTTCAATTGATACCAAAATTTTGTTTCCACAAGTTAATTGGGCACAAATAGTTGGTCTAAGAAATGTAATTGTACATGAATATTTTGGTGTTGATAATCAATTGGTTTGGGAAATAGTTCAAACAGATTTACCATTATTAAAACCAAAAATTGAAGAGATATTGAATCTTATCAATAATTAAGATAATAAAATCTCCTTCAATTTAGCCACACCCACACTTCCAACTTCTTCTATAAAAGTAATATTTCTGCCTTCAAGGTCCATTTCAGGTTTTTTAGGATCAATTACAAATACAGGGCAATTCTTTGGAATATAGTCTATTAAGCTAGCCGCAGGATACACCACCATTGAGGTGCCAATTACAACAAAAATATCTGCTTGCACTGCCAACATTACTGCTTCTTCCATGGCAGGAACTGCCTCTCCAAACCAAACTATGTTGGGTCTAAGTTGAGAACCTAATTCGCATTTATCCCCAATATTTAATTCCCAAGATTTTAATTTATAAACTAAATTTGGGTTTTTGGTGCTTCTTGCTTCATCTAGTTTTCCATGTAAATGTAGTACAATGCTAGAGCCCGCTTGCTCGTGAAGCAAATCAACATTTTGAGTAATGATTTGTACTTCAAAGTGTTCTTCTAAATCTTTTAAGCCAAGGTGACCTCCATTAGGTTTCACATCCAAAGCTTGTTTTCTTCTTTGGTTATAAAAATCAAACACCAAAGCAGGATTTTTTTCAAATCCCTGAGGAGTAGCCACATCCATTACGTTAAATCCCTCCCAAAGACCATCAGAGTCTCTAAAAGTTTTTATGCCACTTTCGGCACTAATGCCAGCACCAGTAAGAATTATGAGTTTTTTCATGGGTTGAAATAGCTTATTTTTCCAAATTTAATCAAGATTTACAAAGATTAAAAATATTTATTCAGATTGTGCTAAGGATTTTTTTAAAACCCAAAATCACATATTTTTGATTTTTAATTAGTAATTTAAATCCACAAAACCTTTTTCAAAATTGCATATCTAACATAAAATATGCAAATTGCAAAGGGTTTTATAAAGCCCCTTTTAAGAATTTTAAAACTATATAGCTAAATTTAAAAATGGGAAACTATTTCAATACGCTTTCTTTAAGAGAAAAATTGGAACAACTTGGTCAGTGTGAGTTTATGGACAGCAGCGAATTTGCTGATGGCGTAAATGCACTTAAAGGTAAAAAAATTGTAATTGTTGGTTGTGGTGCTCAAGGTTTAAACCAAGGTTTAAATATGAGAGATTCTGGCTTAGATATTTCTTATGCGCTACGTCAAGAAGCAATTGATGCTAAAAGACAATCATTCTTAAATGCAAGTGAAAATGGTTTCACAGTTGGTACTTACGAGCAATTAATCCCAACTGCTGATTTAGTAATTAACTTAACACCTGATAAACAACACACTTCTGTTGTGAATGCAGTGCAGCCTTTGATGAAACAAGGTGCTACACTTTCTTATTCTCATGGTTTTAATATTGTAGAAGAAGGTACTCAAATTCGTAAAGATATTACTGTAATTATGGTGGCACCAAAATCACCTGGTTCTGAAGTAAGAGAAGAATATAAAAGAGGTTTTGGTGTACCCACTTTAATTGCGGTACATCCAGAAAATGATCCTGAAAACAAAGGTTGGGCTTATGCAAAAGCGTATGCAGCTGCAACAGGTGGCGACAGAGCAGGTGTGTTGAAATCATCTTTTGTAGCTGAAGTAAAATCTGATTTAATGGGTGAGCAAACCATTCTTTGTGGTTTGTTACAAACAGGTTCTATTCTTTGTTTCGACAAAATGGTTGAAAAAGGAATTGACAAAGGTTATGCTTCTAAATTAATTCAATACGGTTGGGAAGTTATCACTGAATCATTAAAACATGGTGGCGTAAGTGGTATGTTTGACAGACTTTCAAATCCTGCTAAAATTAAAGCATTTGAAATTTCTGAAGAATTAAAAGAAATTATGCGTCCATTGTTTAGAAAACACCAAGATGATATTATTTCTGGTGAATTCTCAAAAGTGATGATGGAAGATTGGGCAGCTGGCGATAAAAACTTATTAACTTGGAGAGCAGCTACTGGTGAAACTAATTTTGAAAAAACACCAGCTGGCGATGTAAAAATCTCAGAACAAGAATATTACGATAATGGTCTTTTGATGGTAGCTTTAGTAAGAGCTGGTGTTGAATTAGCTTTTGAAACAATGGTTGAATCTGGAATTATTGAAGAATCAGCATATTATGAGTCATTACACGAAACTCCATTAATTGCAAATACTATTGCTCGTAAAAAATTATTCGAAATGAACAGAGTAATTTCTGATACTGCAGAGTACGGTTGTTATTTATTCGATCACGCTTGTAAACCATTATTAACTGATTTCTTCAAAAAAGTAGAAACCAATATCATTGGTAAAAACTACAACGAAGGAATTGACAATGGCGTGGATAACAGAACTTTATTTGCAATAAATGAAATTCTTCGTGATCACCCAATTGAATATGTAGGTGCAGAATTAAGAGATGCAATGACCTCAATGAAACAAATAAGTTTAGGAGTATAATCCTAATTTTGTAATATTTTTAAAAAAGCCTTCGTGAAAACGAGGGCTTTTTTTGTGTTTAATTATAAAAGTTTGACTTTCTACCAACCCTGTTTGCCTTTTAGTGGCACAAAAGCAAAATCTCCTAAAATTTCTTGCTTAAACTCTGTAGCAGATGTTTTTATAATACGAAGCATTTTTTGTAGCTTTTGGTCGCCCACCGGTATTACTAGTATTCCTCCTACTTTTAATTGATTTACAAGACTTTCTGGCACTATAGGTGCCCCAGCTGTTACAATTATTTTATCAAAAGGTGCAATATTGGGCAGACCTAATGTGCCATCTCCAAGATAAAAATGCGCTTTATAACCAAGGTTTTGTAAGTAAAATTTTGCTTTTTCGTGCAATGGTGCAACGGTTTCAATCGTAAAAACATCAGCACCTAATTCAATCAAAACACAACATTGGTAGCCAGATCCTGTGCCAATTTCCAATACTTTATCTCCAGGTTTAAGTTCTAAAAGCTGACTTTGAAAAGCAACTGTGTAGGGCTGAGAAATGGTTTGTCCGTTGCCAATTGGGAAAGCTTTGTCTTCGTAAGCATGTTCAAGAAAAGCTGCATCAAGAAAAAAATGTCTGGGTACTTTATTGATGGCTTCTAACACCGATTTAGATTGAATTCCTTTTTGTTGTAATTCAATTATTAATCTTTTTCTTAAGCCTTTGTGCTTGAAATTATCTTCGTATGACCAATTCATGTTACAATATTCACAAAAAAAATGCTTAAATCGTAATAAAATCCAATATATTTGAATCCTTAAATCAAAATCAAATGTTTACAGGAATTGTAGAAAGTCTAGGGAAAGTGGTGGCAGTTTTTCCTCAACAAGAAAATATTACTTTTTGGATAGAATGTAGTTTTGTATCTGAAATCAAAATTGATCAAAGTATTGCGCATAATGGCGTTTGTCTTACGGTTACACATATTGAAAATGGAAAATATGCGGTAACTGCAATCAAAGAAACATTAAATAAAACTAATTTAGGCTTGTTGCAAGTGGGTGATTTTGTGAATCTTGAAAGATGCATGGTAGCAGGAGGGAGGCTAGATGGGCACATTGTGCAAGGTCATGTAGATCAGGTTGGTAAAATAGAAGCTATTGAAAATCAAAATGGTAGCTGGTTATTTACATTTAGTTATGATGATTCGTTAGGAAATATCACCATTGAAAAAGGTTCCATTACTGTAAATGGAACATCGCTAACTGTGGTAAATAGTAAAAATAATTCTTTTTCTGTAGCAATTATTCCATTTACTTTCGAAAATACTGTATTTCAATATTTTAAAGTAGGAGATGTGGTTAATTTAGAGTTTGATGTATTAGGAAAATACATTCAAGCTTATATGAAAAGAATAGAAAAAGCCTAGTTTTTAGCTCCTAAGTTTGCAAGAAGTTTTAAGTGTGATTGAAAAGCAATTATTGCATTTGGGTAAGAATGGTATTTTAAGCCATATTCATCGCAAGTTTCTTTTACAATTATACTTAAAGCAGGATAGTGAATGTGGCTTATTTTAGGAAATAAATGATGCTCAACTTGGAAATTCAATCCACCCAACATCCAAAATAAAAACTTGCTTTTGGTGCCAAAATTTGCAGTAGTTTCTATTTGATGAATAGCCCATTCGTTTTCAATTTTTCCGTCTAAGTTAGGCATTGGGAAAGCTGTAGCTTCTACTACATGAGCCAATTGAAAAACCATGGCTATGGTAAGCCCACAAGTAAATGCCATAATTGCATAACCAATAATGGCAGGAACAATGCCTACAAAATAACTCGGTATGCCTACAAAAAAGGCAAAATAGCCAAACTTTGTGCCCCAATACACCAAATGATTTTTGATTGTTAGTGCTTTATGGTATGTAGGTGTTACACTGCCTGAAAAATATTTTACGCTATCGTCATACACCACCCATACAAAATATGAAATTCCGTAAAGGAAATAGCAATAATATTGCTGAAACTGATGTATCCAAAGTTTAGGTTGAGTTTCGCTGGTTCTCAAGAAGGGTTGAATATCAATATCTGGGTCAAAACCTTCAATATTGGTATAAGTGTGATGATTGATGTTGTGTTTTATTTTCCAGAAAAATGCATTACCGCCCACAAAATTTAAGGTATAAGCACATAAAACATTTAAAAATGAATGTTTTGAAAACGTACCATGACCACCTTCGTGCATAATATTAAACCCTACAGTTGCAAAATTTAATCCTAAAAGCATGCAGCAAAATATTGATAATGAAATGCTTGGAGTGAAAAATACTAAAACAATATATAACAAAACCAATGTGGAAAAATGTATAAACCCTTTAAAATACAAAGGAGAATTCCCTGCCGTATGAAGTTTGTTTATTTCGAAATAAGCATCAACTTTTGCTTTTAAAGTTTGATAAAATGGATTGGGCTTGTTTTTAAAAGATAATTTCAAAATTCTGTTTTTCCAAATTTAACATAAAAATAATACAAAATAGTATTTTTGTAAAAATTTGATTTTCAATAATTAAGTAAGATAAGTCTTTTTTTTGTAATATCTTGATGTATTTTATTAATCTTAAAGCACTTATCAATTTTATAAAAATAAAAAAGGGGAAAAATATTCCCCTTTTTTATTTTATTTTTTCTCGAATACTAATTTTATTTTGTTAAAATCAGCTGCGGCGTTAATTACTTTTCTGTACGGTTCAATCTGTTCAATAGGATAACTTATTTGTTTGTAATATTCATCAATATTGATTGTCAGTATGTTTCCTTCTATTTTGTAGGTAGATACAAATTGCATGGTATGAGAAGCATCTTTAAAATCCATTTTTAAATTATCTAAATTTTTAATTTGATAACCTTCAGGTATTGTGATTTTAATTATTCTGTAATATCTTCTATTAAAATCATTCTCAATAGGTTGCACTCTTTTTTTCTCCTGGTACATCTCTGCCTGACGACCAATTAAATCACCTACTTTGAATAAGTATTTATTTCCAGCTTTTTCTAGTAAAGAACTTGAAGACATTTTACCTTCAATTGTGAATGGTTTTTCAGTGGCAGAAACATTGATATCAGTGTTTAACATTTTGCATTCCAATACTTTAGCATCTTCAGCTGATGATTTTAATGTTTGTTCCATCACATCTTTTTTCTGTTCTTCTTTCATTGAAGATATGTATGGCTGAATGTAAATGGCTTTATAACCCCAAAAAATGTTTTTTACATTTAAGTTTACCAAATCCATATCACTGTTGAAATTTACATCAATTTCGTGGTTGTGTTGGCTAAGTTCATAAGGAGTAGCAGGGATAAATTTAATTTCATCCAACGCCGATTTCATACCGCCAATTTCAACTACTTTTATAAAAAGAGCATCATTGTAAGTCCAATCGTAAGGAATAAGCGGGTAGCGATAATTTGCCTCAGAAGGGGCAATGTAATTATTAAGATTCTCAAAATAAATTACATAATTGCTCAAGAAATCAAATGATTCAAAGTCCTTATCAAATCTTTCTTCCGACCTGTCAGAGGTAAGTCCAAATTTGTGTTTTATATTTTCTTTGGTTAAAACAGCTGCAAATAACCTTGTGATTCCTAGTTTGCTAGCCACTTTATTTTTGATTATTGGCTCAATAAAATAGCCTTCTTCACCTACATTTTCAGTTATATGAATATTGGTTTTTAAGTAATTTTCAATCAATTTTACTTTTTCTAACTCGGTTTGATTTTTATTAATTCCAATTGTTTTTATCAATTTTTCAACTGGTTTTAATTCCTTTTCATCTTTCCAATAATAAAGTTTTTCAAATACATTTTCAGCAGCTTCTGACCATTTAAAGAGTTTTTTGTTTCCGTTAAATGCCAATTTGTAGTTCAACCTCCATTTATTTGCTTCATAATTTGCAAATTCTTCTTTGTCCAATGCAGGAATTTCTTTTACGGATATACTTATTACATTTTTGTCTTTTCCTACGGTGTCTTCCACCGTTAAAGATGGTAAACCATTGTAATTCTTCGCTTTAAAAGTAAGTTGTTTAGGGCTTATTAACTCAAAATCAACATTTTTAACTTTGAAACTGTTTTGGAAAGTTTCTCTACCAAAAAAATCAATATGTGTTTTCACTTTGTAGAAATATTCAATTTCACAGTTTTTTTCAGCACCTTCTACTGCAAAAATTTTGTATCCTCCAGCATTTTCTAGGTTTTCTACTTCTTTTATATTGTCTTTATTTAAAATGATGATTTTACCAGAAGAGGTAATTACTCTCACTTTAATTTCAATAAACAAATCCACATTATACATCGGGATATACACTTTATTGAATTGTTCCAGTGCAGCTTCTGTATTTACCCTGATGGTTTTGTGAATTAATTTATAACATTCAGGAGCTCCTTCTGCATTGAAAATGAATTCAGTAGCTCTTTTGTCTTTTAAAATTACAGCTTGTTCTTTTTCTTCATCTGCACTAATAGGAGTGAGTTGCTTTTTATTTTCTTCCCAATCATATTTTTCATATTTCCATGGTTTTACCTCACCAGCTATACTAAAATGGAATTTTAATAGTAAAGCAACAAAAAGAATTGTTTTAAATATTGATTTCATATTTTTAATTAGTTTAGGTTAAAAATGTTAATTTAAAGGATTATCATATTGATATACAGTGGTATTGATTATTTTCCCTGTAGTGTCATAATATTTAAAAGTGCCATGTTTGGTGCCATACACATACTGTTCTTCTCTTTCAAGTTTTCCATTTTCATGGTAATATAGGCAAGTGCCATGCATTTCGTCAAAATAATAATTTTCATTTTCTTTCAAATTACCATTTGAGTAAAATTCTTTTCTAGCACCTGTGTAGTTATTATATTCACAATTTGATTCTAAATATACTTTTCCATTAGGGAAATAAAGTGTTTTTTTGCCATGAGGATATCCATTTTTGTAGTTTTCATCGGCAATTAAGGTGCCGTTAGAGAAGTATGCTTTTAAATTTCCTTCACCATTTGGCAAGTTTACAGTTACTTTTGCTCCATTTTTCATGTAAGCATATGCCACAATTTTCCCTTTATGGTAAATTTTTTCATACATATATTCATCATTTTCAGAATATATGGTGCTTATGCCTTCTTTTTCACCATTGTAATAATTGGTTACAAGTTCTTTTTTACCATTCGGGTGAAACCAAACACTTGTGCTATCAAGTTCATCATATTTGTAATTTAAGATTCTATTGATAGAGTTAGTGACATTGTTATTTCTATACACCCACAAGCCATTTCTGTCGCCGTATTTCCAATTTCCTTCATTTGATTTTTTTCCATTTGGATAAAATGTTTCTTGAAAACCAGTCCTTAATCCTCCTTTGTAGGTTGTTTTTGATTCTATTTTTCCATTGGCAAAATACCATACAAAATCTCCATTTCTTAAACTTCCTTTGTATTCAGCTTTTAAGTGTGGTTTATCTTTAATTAAATAAGAGGTAAGTTTTCCATCGCCTTTATTAAATTTATCAACAGATAATACATTGCCCAACGTATCATAATTGGTAATTTCTTCTAAAATATCACCAAAAAATTGGTAGTTACTTTCTATTTTACCATTAAAATTATAGTCTTTTATGTTTCCTGTGGTGTTTCCATCTAAATAAAATTCTTCCTTGGCAATTTTACCAGTTAGGTGATAGCTTTTCCAAACGCCTTCTTTTTTGCCAAATTGGTACCAACCTTCAAGGTTTAATTTGCCATTTTCATAGTATTTTCTATAATAGCCATGTAATTCACCATCTTCATAGCTCACTTTTTCATTTACAGAGCCACTTAAATAAAAGTTTTTATAATCACCATGTGGGTTCCCGTTTTTATAATTGCAAATACTAGAAATATTTCCATATTCATTATAAAATTTCCATTCACCATTTTTGGTCATCTCTTCCCAGTAGCCTTCTGCAGATACTTTAAAATTTTCATTTCTTGCTTTTACATTTTGTTTTTTAGTAAGTTTATATTCTTCAGTTACTTTGCCAGTGCTATCTAAGTTTTTCATGTATTTCAATTTTCCATTAGAAAATATTGATACAGAATAAATTTTCCCATTTTTCGTGTATGATTTTTCTTCTCCTTCAAGTTTTCCTTTTTCGTTGTAGAGTTTTTCTTCACTTAATTTTCCTTCTTCGTCATATATTTTTTCGGCACCTACAATCAAACCAGCTTTGAATTCTATTTCTTTTTCAAGCTTTCCATTGTCGTGATAATAAACCCATTTGCCTGTTTCTTCACCATTAATGAGATTGCCTTTGGTAGCTATTTTACCATTAAAGTGAAATTTTTTGTATTCACCAGTAGGTTTGTCTGCGGTGTAATTCATTAATAATTCAGTAGTTCCATCTATAAAAAATGATTCATGTTTCCCATCATACAAAGCATCTTTGTAATTGGTAACAGATTTTATATTTCCATTGGTAAAATAAATGGTTTCTGTGCCTTCTTTTTTGCCTTTTTTATAATTGGTTTTGTTTTTCAATTGTCCTGTTGCATAGTAACTTACAGCTTCACCATCAAATTCATCATCTACAAAATTGGCATCTAATAGCAAAATACCTTTTTCGTTATAATGTTTATAATTGCCATTTTTCTTATTGTCTTTAAAATTGGCAATGGTTTTCAATTGGCCATTATCATGGTACCAAACACTCTCGCCGTTTGTTTCTGAGTTATCAGCGTAATTTCTGATGGCCAAAGTACCTCCATTTTCATTTAAAAATCTCCATTTACCTTTTGGTTTATATTCTGTGCTTGACTGGTTGATTCCAAAAGCATACAAATTGCCGTCGTTATAGTATTCACAATCATATACTTGGGTGGTATTGTCTATTGTAAATTCTCTTTTTTTCCTTTTTTCAACCAAAGTAGGGTAGGCCCATTGTGTAAATTTGGTTTTGTTCGATTCACTTTTATTAAATCTCTGTACTTCGTCAAAATTTACAGTGTAAAGCATGTAAAATAACAATGGTTCTAGGTTGCCACTTGCCATCGCCTCTGAATAAAACTTTATATAAAAGTTGTCTAAAAACTCATTTTCAGCTTTTATAGTTGGCAATTGTTCCAAAATTAACTGCCAAGTATTGGTATAAACATTAAATAATTTAGTTTTATTCTTAAATTTTGGATTGATGGAAATTTTAGATTTTACCAATTCGCTCAGTTGGTCAAATCTTTCTTGTTTGTTAGTTAACGATATTGGTTTTTTAGGTTCAAATTCATTTAAAAATATACTAGTCAGTTCTTTATATGTATTAAAACTTGTTTCTGTATTGTTTTCAAGCATTAAATACATACCATAAGCCAAGGTTGCTGGTATTATTTGCCCTGCGTTTGCATAAGTTCTACCTAATTTATAATGCACCCAAGGGTTTACAATGTTTAATTCTGCTGCTTTTGTTAAACTTTTCACAGCTTCATCATATCTTTTTAATTTTATAAGGGTTTCACCTTTATTCATGTGCAATCTAAAATTGAAAGGATATTCAGCAATTGCTCTTTCATACACCTCTAATGCTTTTACTGAATCTCCGCTTTCACTTACCGATAATGCATATAAATTAAAGAAATCGGCTTTGTTGTGATACGGGTGTTTAATTGCTTCTGCACAAATTTCAATTGCTTTATTGTAATTTTTATTGAAATTATAAGCCATTGCCATTTTGTATAATACTGACGTATAGTTAGTATCATTTATGTTCACAGTGCTTAATTGTTTGATGGCATCTTCATATTTGCCTTCGCTTATAAGTGTTTTGCTTTCTTCTAGCACTTCATGTGATTTTACCAATGGAATTTCATCTTGAGCTAGTGCAGCGTTAAAAACGAATCCTAAAGCAAACAAAATTAAAACTTGTTTCATGATTTTATATTGAAATTTATTAGATATGCAAATTATAAATATTTCTTAAATCAATTGCCTAACATTGATTTTTCTTTCAAAAAAAAAGCTCCTTTCGGAGCTTTTTAAATTATTTGCATTTTAATCCCTCTTCGGCTGGCTTACTTGTGGGGTCTAGATTTTTAACCTTTGTCCAGTAATCTATACTTTTGGTGCAGTCTTTTTCTGTTTTTGATTCTCTAAAATATCTACCTAAATAAGCATAAGTTTGTAATAATTCAGATTTATATTTTGCATCTTCTTTTGATGTTTCAATGAATTTTTCAAAAAGTGGTTTGGCTGTCCACATTTTTTCATTTGGTTTGTTATCCATTTGGTCTGTTGCTCTGGCTTTCCAAATATAAGCTTGTGCCGATGTAGGGAAATAACTGATTAATAAACCAAAAACAGAATCCGATTTAGCATATTGTTTATCAACATAATATGTTTTACCTAAATTAAGAATTTCACCACCAGATTTTGGTTTTTTAGATAAATAAAGTGTGTAATATTCTGCTGCTTTTTTGTATTTTTTGTTACTTAAAAAATTGTTTGCAGTTTCTTTTATGGTCTCAATTAAAGTGGTATCAATTAAATATGCTTTTTTGATATTTTCAGCTCCAACTGTATCATTGCCAAGTTTTTGCAAAGTTTTTCCATAATATGAATAATCTTGTGCAATTACCTTATCTGCGGTTTGTAATGCAAAAAAGCTTTCTAATGAAGTTTTAGCATTTGAATAATCTCCTGTTTCATAATAGTTATAACCTAAAATACGAATTAAAACAGGGTTTTTGATTGATGATTGAAGTGATTTTAATACATCAATACTTTTAATATAATCTTTGGCTAGAAACAAAAATTGACCATAATTAAACAATACATCCACATCTTTATCAGATCTATCAATGTATTTTTTATAAGCAGTTAATGCTTCTTGATAACGTTGTACTTTTGCATATAACTCACCTAATTCTCTGTATATTGGCGTATAACTTGAGTCAACTTGTGCTGCTTTTAAGTATAAATTCAAACCCTCCATTGGGTTTTTCGCATATACATAACTTTGTCCTTTTTTATACAATGCTTTTGCAGAATTTGCATTCACATTCAAAGCGTTGTTATAATTTGAAACAGCGTTTGATCCATCGCCTTGGTATAAATAAATATCACCTATAAGCAAATGAGCGTCAATCATGTTTTTATCATAAATTAATGCTTTGTCTTTTAAAATAGTCAATGCTTCTGCATAGTTTTTAGGCTCATATTTTGAATAAGCTTCTCCTATATTAAAATACATCAAAGCATTTCTTTTTCCTAATGAAGTTGCTTGGTCAAACAAAAGTTTAGCCTCGTCATTTTTTTTGTTTATCCAAGCAATGGTGCCTTTCCCAACAAAATTTAAAGGGTTTTTAGGAGCAGACACTATCCCTTTTTCAAACTGCATAGCCGCTGAATCTAGTTTATTTTCTTTCAAATAAATTTTTCCTAGATAAAAATTGGCATTAGCTTCTGTAGGGGTTTTAGCTAAAACTGCCGACAATTCTCTCTTTGCAGAAGAAAATTTTTCAATTTCAATTAATCTAATTCCTTGCTCAACCGACTGAGCAGTAGCAAATGAAGATACAAAACTTACACTTGCAATTACTTTAAAAACTTTTTTTAACATAATAATTTATTTAATCTAAATGTTGAAATACAAATATCATTCCTGTTTATGAAACTTTACAATTCTAATAGGTGCTGTGGCTGGTAAAAGCCCAGATTTTAAAATTATTTTTTGACCAATGTCTGATGAAATATAGGCGGATAACCCTGTGCCTAAGCCTGTTTTGGGTTCTCTTGAAATTAAATACAATTTACGAGTAAACGGATAAATTCCTTTGGCAATGTATGCTTGAAATGGCTGAAAATAATCTAATTCTGTACTTGGATGCTCTTGCGAACTTACACCCACTACTTTTATTTTTTTTGTAAAATTTAAAGCGGTGGTGTCATCTCTATCGCTTACCCAATTTACACCAATTACGCCAATTGCATTTGGATGACTTGAAACATAGTCTATTACTTTTTCATTACTTCCTGCTGCAAAAATTTGCTTGTTTTCGAAATTCAATTTCAAATTTTCACTTGCATATCTAATATTTGACGAATTATTTTGGTCAAATACCAAAGTGATTTTTTCATTGCTCTTATTTTTGCCACCTAATTTGTTCCAAACCAAGGTCTTAGCTTGTGTAATTTCATTTATTTGAAAGGTACTTAACAAAGAATCTGGATTTTGCGGATGCACAATAAATGCAATAGCATCTGTAGCAATATGGGTAGTTTTGGGCTCTAATTTTATAGATGTAAAATATTTTTTCTCAGCATCGTTAAGTTCTCTGGTAAGAAAAACTATTCTTGCAGTATCTTTTACAAATGCTTGAATAGCCTCATCCTCAGGCAAAAATGATTGATTAATAGTTGCTTCTGGGTATGAATATTTATATGCTTCTACTTCAGCATTGATGATGGGGGCAAAGCTCTCATCAGCATAAATTTTTATATGGCCTGTTGTAGTGGTTTCTTTATCAATCACACTAGAATTACATGAAAATAAACTTATAAAAGTAAAACCAGCAAAATATAGATTTAATAATTTCATCACTTTCATTTTATAAAGCATTTTGAGATTTGATGAAATTTTTATAAAATCTGTAAAATCTATAAGCACTATACGCAATCATGATACATCCTAAAGCTGTTTGATATGTTTTAGGAATGGTAAGTTTGGTTGTGGGCAATAATACAAATATACCTAGTACCAAATAAGCAATGGCCACAAAAGCATTAATTGATTTATAAATTCCTTTAAAGAAGTTGAGCATCATATTGTTTTTTTTATTGTATAACGAAAAAATAGATAAAACTTGTGTGTTATTTAGAATTATTATTAATAATTTTTTTCTATTGCTATTAAAACAACAAAAATCTTCAAAAACTGGTTTTGAAGATTTTTGTTGTAATGTATTCAAATATAATTGATTACTCTAATGTAAAAGTAATTGGAATTGTCATTGCTTTTACTTTGGCTGGTTTACCGTTTAGCATACCAGGTGTCCATTTAGGCATCATTCTTACTACTCTTTCTGCTTCAGCATCTAAGCTTGGATCAATTCCTCTTACAACTCTTATGTTTGAAAGTGAACCGTCTTTTTCTACAGAAAATTGAACTTGAACTTTACCTTGAAGCCCCATTTTAATAGCAGTAGATGGATATTTGATATTTTGTTGTAAAAATCTCATCATTCCTTCTTCTGCACCGTCTGGAAAATGAGGCCATTCTTCAATTTCAGAAATATCTACATATTCTTCTTGAACAATTTCAACAGGTTTTTGTTCTTCAGGTACAAAAACTTCACCAGTTACATCTATCTTTTCACCTTCTTGAGAAACCGATGAAGCATTTGATTGTAAAACATCATCAACCGCCTCTAGTTTAGTTTTCACTAACTCATCCTCTTTAGGTTCGTAAGATAAATATTCTTTGGTTTCTATTTTTACCTCTTTTGGTATCTCAATAATTGGTTCTTTTTTCTTTTCAGCAGGTTTTTCAGAAGCCACTTTTTTTGCTACTGGAGCAGCAGTGAAAACAACTTCTTCCTCTTTAGAGTTTTGATACCTTGTATAAAAGTAATAACCTAAAATTAAACCACCAAAAATTGTAAATGCATAAATCCCAGCTAATCCTACATTTTTTCCATATAAAATTCTAAGATAGTAGGCGCCGTAAACTTTATTTCGGTCAGCGAATACATTCTCTAACCAAGTTCGTTTTAATAAAACATCTGATGCTAAATCTGCCATATTTCTTATTTTTTATTGGTTAATAAATATGCTTTTTCATCAGCGTTCATGTCTGTAATTGAGTAGAATGCAATACCAGCAATTCTTAATTCATCCACAATGTCCACCATGTTTTTGAATCTAGAACCTTCTGTTGGTTTCACAATTACTACCAATTCTTTTCCAACTGAAGCTTGTTTTTCAAGCAACAATTTTCTTAAACCACCTGCACTAAAATCTGTTTTAGATAAAGCTGGTTTTTCTTTTAATAATCCTGGATACCAATATACTAAGTCTTTGCTTTCTAAAAACAATGTAATGGTTTTAGAAGCTTTAGTATCTGTTGATTTTGCAGGATCGTTTTTATCTTTTGCCGGCATTTGAATATCCATTCTATGCGGCTTACTAAAAGTAGTAGTAAGCATAAAGAAGGTAATCAACAAGAAACCTAAATCCACCATTGGTGTCATATCCACTTTGGTAGATTGTTTCTTGGATCTTTTTTTACCGTCTTTATGACCGCCACCACTACTGGTATCTATATCTGACATCTTTTAAAGATCTTTATATTGTGAAACAATAATTTATTCTTTTGGAGCTTTTCTTGGATCAGCTTCTAAACCAGTTACAAAATAAAATTGGTTGTCGTATTTGTCAACAATGGTGCTAATTACCTTTTTAGTAGTAGTATATTTAGCATCTTTGTCGCCTTTTAAACCCAATTTTAAGTAATTGTTTATTTCTCTGGCCGAAACTATCCAATCTGCTAATTGATTATTTAATGAATCTACTGGAACACCTTTGGTTGGATAATTTTTTCTTTCAAAAGGGCCTAATTTCATTATTGCAGAAAGCTCATTGATTGGCACACATACATCTGACATGTTTGCAAATTCTTGCTTTTCTTTGTCAGTGAATGTTAAACCATATTTTTCTCCCATTTTAGCTAGTAATTCTTTTTTTAAAGAAGCACCATCTACAGAGAAATATACTTTATTATCTTTATCTACCGAAACTACTATTACTTCTTTACTTTCAAGATGTTTTTCTGAAATTGAAGTAGGAGTATCAACTACCACTGATTCATCAGGTTTGAATGTTGTAGTTAAGATAAAGAATGTAAGTAATAAGAATGCAACGTCGCACATGGCAGTCATGTCGAGAGATACACTCTTTCTATTTACTTTTACTTTAGGCATTGGATTGCATTTTAAAATGAAATAACTCTTTTAATGTTAGAGGTAATTAAACCTCTGATTTTATTGCTCAAACACAATTATTTGTGCTGAGAAGAGAAATTTTGGGTAATGCTCATACCCGCTTCGTCAATGCTGTAAGTAAGTGTATCTATTTTGCTAGTAAAGAAGTTATAAGCAATAATTGAAACAGCAGAAGTACCAATACCAATTGCAGTATTGATAAGTGCTTCAGAAATACCTGTTGCTAAAGCTGATGCATCAGGAGCACCTGCATTTGACATCGCCATGAACGATTTAATCATACCAATTACAGTACCTAATAAAGCAACTAAAGTAGAAACTGATGCTAAAGTTGAGATGATTGTTAAGTTTTTCTCTAACATTGGCAATTCTAATGAAGTAGCATCTTCAATTTCTTGTTGTAAGCTTACTATTTTTTGATCTTTAGAAAGATGTGTGTCGTTAGCTAACTCATCGTATTTTACTAAAGCAGCTTTGATTACGCTTGCAACAGAACCTTTTTGGTCGTCACATACTTTTTTTGCTTCTTTAATATTGTTTGACGCTAATAAAGATTTGATTTTTCTTACAAAACCTTCTACAGAACCTTTTCCGTTAGCTGCAGAAATAGTTAAAAATCTTTCAATTGAAAAAACTAATACCATTAATAAAAACGACATTAAGATAGGTACAATTACCCCACCTTTGTAGATTGTACCAAGGATGTTTCCTTTTAATGGATGGTTTTCTGTGTTGCCACCTTGAAAGTTTGCAGGATCTCCCATTACAAAATTGTAAAGTAAAATTGCTACTACAAAAATCACCGGAATTGCAATCACCGGAAAAATTGAACTAAAATTGCTTTTGCCTGCTTCAGAAGCTGCTGCTTTTTCTTTTGTACTCATTTTAGAAATTGATTATAAAGGTTAAATTATTTACAAATTTTAATTTACGCAAATAAATGAAATGTTTTTGAATAATAACGCATTTCAATGTTAAGAAATTATTAACAATTTAAAAATATTTCTATACTTATTCTGTATTCTTAATATTTATGTGCAAATATTATCTTAAATTTATTTAAAAACAATGTTTTTGGCAAAAAAAAAGCCCCTGAATAGGAGCTTTTTAACGAAAATTCAAAATGTAATCTAATGAGAATTATATTTTCTTAACATTGACTGCATTAACGCCTTTACGACCTTCAGAGATTTCGAACTCTACTTTGTCGTTTTCTTTTACTTTGTCAACAAGACCTGTTGCGTGAACAAACACTTCTTGACCATTTTCGTCTAAACGAATGAAACCAAAACCTTTTGTTTCATTGAAAAACTTTACTATTCCTGTACTCATTGATAATATTGTAATAAATTTCTTAAATGTAAGTCTTTATTGTTGACTTACAAACATTTTCTAATTATTTTTTTGCAATTATTTAATATTAATTTTATAAATTGTAAACCAATCCTTTAAATATTACTTTTATTTTGTTGAAAAATGGCTAAAATTAGAAGTTTAATTGTCTTATTATCATTGATTTATGTTTCTTGTAACACATCAAACAAACAGGTTGAAAACAATGTTGATACTACTCAAAATAATTTAAGTGAAAATACCACCAAAGATTCTTTTAAAGCGGATGTTTCATTTTCAAAGTCTTATGAAAACACTTCTTCTACTGTGGGTACAGAAACTAAAATTACTGAAAATGAATTGAAAGATGAGCAAACAGTATATTTTACTAGAAGTTTTTCTAAAGTCAGTTTTCATCCTAAAGATTTTGTAACTGAAAAGACCTTAGAGAAAGTAAATGAACCTATTAAAGTAGAATATACTGATTTACGCTCATTTTCAAGTATTTCTCATCATGGAATTTCTATGCAATACGATTCTGGAGCAACAAGTTATCAATTGCAAAGTGCAGCTATGTTCAAAATTAAGTTTTCAACAAAATCTAAAAATGAATTGGTAAAAACTGCTGATAATAAGTTTGTTACAGTTGAGTTAGATGCAGATTCAAAATTGGACGAATATGCATTTTTTAAATATGATACTAGAAAAAAATCTTGGATTAAAATTAAAAAGAGATTTAAAGTAATAAATGATAATACTATTAATAAGAGTGTGCAAGTTGCTGCACCTTCAAAACCAACAAAATCTGACTTTGTTTTTGATTTTGACATTAATACTAATGACTTTGCCGAATTAAAAGCTTACCAGAATATTGTTTGGCAATATGCACCCTCAAAAAAATATTTGAATCCTGCAAATGAAAAGTGGATTTTTGATGAAGATTGGCAAGATGTTACTTTAAAAGAGTATGATAAAACGCAACATTTATATTTAATACATTTAAAGAATAAGAAAAAAGAATTTACTACTTTGGTAAAAAGAGCTTTAGTGGGGCAAGATTTTGAAAAAGCACAAAAACAATATCTTCAAACACAAAAGTCATCAACAAAGCTAAAAGTACAAGTAAGTATAAGTGAATCTGGTATTTATAATATAGATAGAGTGGTAAGTTTTAAAAAACCTTTTACTTTGGAAACTGATTTTGAATATCTTGAAAAGCCTTTACAAACTGGTGCTATTTTGTATTTATTGTATGATAATCAAAAAAGAGCGGTGATGTATAACGAAAATGGCTACTATAATTACCATAAATTGTCGGTAGATTTGTCATTTTCAGACAATTGTATTGTTGCTATTTTGCAAGATGGCACCATGTTGGGTATTGACAATAAGGAATTTATGACGGTTATTAACAGAAAACCCAAAGCTCATAAATTTAAAATGAAGAATTTGAATACCAAAGCTCAAAATTTAGAAGGCATAAAAACAGCACTTGAACTTTTACAATGAAAAAATACATTCTTTTTTTTGGATTCATTTTTTGTACCCTACACTTATTTGCTCAAAAACTACTACCCATTGAGCAGAAAAATAAGTGGGGAATGATTGATTTTGAGGGAAATGAGGTAATTAAACCGGCATACGAACAAGCTTTAAATGTTAATTCACAAAATCAAAGTATTGCAATTTTAAATGGAAAATATGGAGTGATTGATAAAAAAGGCAATGTTTTGTTGTCGTTTCAAAATCAAGAACTTATGTGGTTGAATGATACTCTTTTGGCATCGAAAAAAGATTCATTGTGGGGGGTAATAAAATTAAATGGGAAATGGATAATTCCTGCCAAATACAGGGATTTGGGTATGGAAAATGGGTTTATTAAGGTTTTTTCTAAAGGTAGCCAAGGTGTGTTTTCGTTGAATGGTAAAATGCTAATTGCGCCTGTTTTATTTAAAGTAGAAAAACAAAAACATTTTTTTGTGGTGACAGATAAAAGAATGAAATCTGGTTTGTTTTCGCTTGAAGGTAAGGAACTTGTGAATATTTCTAGTGATTCTATCAATATTCAAAACGATAGTTTGTGTTTTTTTAAGAATAAAAATGGCTGGTCGTGGATAAGCCATAAAAAGGTGAATAAAGTATTTTATAAACAAATTAAATATCTGAAAGAGAATATTTTAGCTTTTAAAAGTAAAAAAACTAATTTGTTTGCATTGTATGATTTGAGAACGGACAAAGTGCAAACCGATTCTGTTTTTTCAAATCCTATTTTATTTGATAATGAGTATATTGTATGTAAAAATGGTAAAAATACTTTTTTGTTTGACAGTCAATTGAAGTTGATTTTTCAGAAAGAGGTGATGGATATTCATTCTTTAGGTAAAGGATTATTTGCCAATAAAAATCATGATTTTAAGTATGATTTGTATAATTTGAATACCAATTATTTACTTAAACTAGATGCAAATCAGATAGATAGATTTGTGTATGCTTGTGCTGCATTTAAAAAAGATACGCTTTGGGGGTTGATAAATATACACGGCAAAGTTTTGTTTGAAGCCAAATTTTCTAAGATAGAATTGGGGGAAGGATTTGCAAAATTGTACAAAGGCGAAAGTCACGAAATGATATTCTTTGATAATCAAGGAAATATAAAAGAAGAATATGCAAATGTACATACTTTGCATATTGCTAAAAATAAAAATTTAGTTACCCAAAAAGGAAATCATCATTTACAGGTGGGTTGTTTTGAAATGGTGAGTCATGATTTTGCAACAATTCACGACAAAGCTTATGATTTGTACCAATTAAAAGAACATTGTTCTAAAGTTTCATTATCAAGTAATTATAAGTTTTTTGACATTAGATTGCAAGATTTTGCAGAAAGTAATGTAGCCTTGTCTTGGCTTGAAAATGGCGTTTTTACTTTGTGTCATAAAAATGGCACTATTCAAAGCACTATAAATTATAACGGTATTCATTATCATATAGTTGGCTTAAGTAAATTTAAAAATGGTTTTGCCGTAATTTCATTATCTGAAATGAAAACTATTTCTTTTCCAAACAAACAAAATAATATAGGAAAATTAGAACAAGGAATTGATTTTCAGTATGATAATAAAAATGTTACTGGGCTAATAAATATTGATGGAAAGTTTATCATTCCCCCAACTTTAAAAGCTATTTCATTGATAGATAATAATTTATTAGTGATTGAAAATAAAGAACATCAAAAATATTTGGCAGATACTTTAGGTAATAGAATTGGGAATTTGTTTTCAAGTTTTGTGCAATTTAACCATATTGATTCTTTGTTTGTGGTGGGTGAACAAAAAAAGGAAGTGGGGATTTTGGATAAGCAAGGCAGTATTGTGGCTAATTGTAATTACGATGATGTTTTATTGCCTTATAATCAAATATATGCATTGAAAAAAAATGCTGTTTGGCAATTGGTAAATTTAGAAAATGGTAAAAAAACAGCTTTTGAATTTGATGATGTGAAGAATTTTTCATCAGATTTAATTCCTGTTAAAAAAGGCAAAAAGTGGGGTTATGTAAATAGAAATTTTGAGAAGGTTGTTGATTATCAGTTTGATAATGTAAGTGAGTTTTTTTTACAACATGCAATTGTAGTACAGAAAAATGAACATTTTTTAATGAATAAAAAAGGTGAACTAAAATCAAAAATTGAATGCAGTGAAGCCATGCATTTTGATCATACTTTTGCTTGGGTAAAACAAAATCATCTTTGGGGAGCCATTGATACCAATGCAAGGTGGATAATTTCGCCTAAGTATAAGAAAGTGAGTGCTTTTAACCAATTTGGTTTGGCTGAAGTTGAAAATGAAGCAGGACAATTTTTGCTTATAAATAAAGCTGGAAATCATGTATCAATGCATACTTTTGATAAAATAGAACCATTTAAAAATGCTTACGCTATAGTAAAACAGGGTTTAAACTATGGATTAATTGATTCTTTGGGAGGAATAGTGTTGCATTGTGTGTATAAAGAAGTATCGAATGTAAGTGAAGGATATACTTTGGTAAAAGATGAAAATGGAAAATACTTTTTTGTAGAGATGAAATCATTATCTAAACTAGAAGTAAAAGAGTATGAAAAGCTTAGTTTTTATAATGAAGGGTTGGCATTGACAAAAAAAGGCAAGGAAGAATTGTTGATTAACACCAAAGGTTTGCCAGAAATTACCTTAAATTCAAAGGATTATGAAACCATTGGTGGATTTAATGAAGCTAAAATTTTATTAAGGGAAAAATGGACTGGAAAAGTGTTTTTTATGCACAAAACGGGTGAGTTACAGCCTTCGCATTTTTTTGATGAAGCGTATCCATTTCAAAATCAGGTGAGTATAGCAAAAGATAGTTTGTGGGGATTGGTGAGTGAAACAGGTACTTTACTTACCGATTTTCAATATTCTGAAATACAATCTTTTGATAATAAGTTTTTTACAAAGTTTTTTTCATCGGCAAAATATGGTTTGATTAATAAAAAAGGGCTTGAAAAAATTAAAATGGAAGCCGAAAAAATTGAACTCATTGAAGGTTATATCTTAAAGGTTGAAATTCAGAATTCTATACGCTACTTTAATTTAAAAACAAATAAATGGTTGTGGTGAAATTTGGATTTTAAGCTTTTTATACCATTTTTGAGAAAAATTTAATTTATTATGTCGCATCACCCATTTCCTATCAACAAAGCTGAAAATCCTTGGAAAATTAAAAGTTCAAAACCAGTTTATGACAATCCTTGGATATCTGTGCGTGAAGATCAGGTAATTAACCCAAGTGGGGGAGATGGGATTTATGGTGTGTTGCATTTTAAAAACCGAGCAATTGGTATTTTTCCTATTGATAATGAGGGGAATACATATTTGGTTGGTCAATATAGATATGCTTTAAACGAGTATAGTTGGGAAATTCCGATGGGTGGCGGGCCACTTGACGAAGATATTTTTGATGCTGCAAAAAGAGAACTGAAAGAAGAAACGGGTTTCACTGCCGAAAAATGGGAATTGATAGCAAGAATTCACACTTCAAATTCTGTTACAGATGAAGAGGGTTTGATTTTTTTAGCCCAAAACTTAACAGCAGGTGAAATGCAACTAGAAGCCACTGAGGATATTACAGTGAAAAAACTGCATATTTCTGAAGCCATAGAAATGGTAATGAAAAATGAAATTACAGACAGCCTTACCGTGTATGCTATTTTGAGAGTTGCACGTACTTTAGGGTATTAAAGAATTAAAATACAATATCTTTTAGTATTTTTTCTCTGTATTCAAATATTTTCTCCACCTTATTTTTCACAATTAAGAAGTGAATGATGGGTTCAAAAATCCAGCCTGGGGAACGAAATGTAACTTTATCAATCATTTTGGTGCCATTGTCAACTGCTTCAAAATGATGTTCGTGTACCCATTTTACATAAGGCCCTTTTAGTTGAGAATCAATGAAGTAATAAGGTGGATTCCAATCGCTAATTTCAGTTCTCCACAACATTGGAATGCCTTCTACTTTTATTTTATAATCAATTAAAGTGCCCTTTTGCATGGCAATTGGCAAAGGCGTAATGATTTTAAAACTCAATTCAGGCGGCGTAATTTTGTTTAAATTTTCTGCTTTGCTAAAAAAATCAAAAACTTTATCTAGCGGTTGATTGATAAAAGTAGTTTTTTCAAGTACGTGATCTTTCATTAGTTTTGTTTTTTATATCAACCATATATACGTGGAAATGTTTTGAGAATTTGGGTGGAAATTGTCTGAACCAGGATTTTGAGGATTTTAAGGAGAAGAAGGATTTTTTTTGAAATATAACGATAAACTTTCTAGTAACGGTGCAGTAATTCCCCTCTGGAGGGGCAGGGGGGGTAATCGTCTGAACCATGATTTTTAGGATTTTAAGAATAGCAGGATTTTAGAAAAGACTTAAGACAAGTATGGTATGATTTAATTCTAGTCGGGACAATGGTTAACCTTTCAACTTTTAACCTTTAACATTCAACCTTCAAACTCTCAACTCTCCACTTTCTTGTGGCAACCTAAGCGAAAAATGTTTACCGAAGTGAAGAATATATTACCCAAATATTGGAAATGATTTTTTCTTTTTATTAATTTACATTTGAATCATAGGAATTATTATGTTTAATTTATGTCACCGTACAACTCAGCATCTAACTTGTAAAAGGAAAAAATACGGATTTGAGTTTGAAGTTGAAAGTGATATAAATTAAAGACGGCATTACTTTATGGGATGTTGACCTTTTACCATGAAAATCAAAAGATAAATAATCATTAATTATAACAATATATATGGCTTCTAAATATTTATCAAGTTTATCAAAAGAAGATTACGATAAGTTAACACAAAAACTTTGGAACATTCAAAGTCATAAGTGCTTTATTTGTGAAGAAGAAATAGATTTGTCATTAAATACAACAAATATTGACCATATTATTCCACTCGTTTTAAAAGGAAAAGATGCTGAAGAAAATTTTGCTATAACACATGAGAGTTGTAATAAATCTAAACAAGATGCAAATCTAAAAATTGCTAAAGTGTTGGCAAGACTTAAGAAAATACAAGATAATGTTCATTCAAAAGGGAATAAGGCGGCTTCTTTAAAAGATATATTAGATAATTATGGTGGAGCAAAATATGACTTTAAATATTCAATAGAAAATAATATTTTAAAATATTCATTTTCAGAGTTCGGAGATAATAAAATTTATAATGTTAATATATATGAAGATAATTTATCAAAAGAAAAATCATGCTTTATTGAAGTTCCAATTGAATATTTACACCATGATGATATAATTAATCCAAGAGGGATTAATAGCTCCATATCAATGCTTGTAAAAGAATTCGACAAAGGCAATCCACAGTTACATTTAAGTTTAATAAGATTACATGAGGGGAAATTAAAAGTTTTTGACGGTCAACATAAAGCTGTAGCTCAAATATTATTAGGTACACGAAGATTAATTGTGAGAGTTTTATTAAATCCCAATGTTGATAGATTAATTGAAACCAATACTAATGCAGGTAGTACTTTAAGACAAATTGCTTTTGACAAATCAATAATGCGTCAATTAAACAATACGCTTTATTCTGAAAGAATTAAAAAATATCAGCACGAACATTCGTTAAAAGAAGATGACTTTTCATTTTCAGAACAACAAATTGTTGATTATTTTAAAGGTGATGGAGTTAATATTAAAAAATATATAACAGATGCAATTAAGCATTCAATCACATATGCAGATGAGAATAAACTAAAGGATTATATAGATTTTGAAGGAAAAGCTAAGGACTTACCAATTTCATATAGTGCATTTGACAAAACTATTTTGACTTCATTTGTAAGTACAAAACTAATTTTAAAGTCTCCGATTGATTTTAAGACAGATGAAGGTTTGAATCCAAGAGAAATTGAGATAAATCAAATAGTAAATCTCTTAAATATTTTTGCTGAAAAAATTTATATTAATAAATTCAATCCTGATATAGGAGTAACAAGGATTGAGCAAAAAATTATTGATAAAAAGGATACAAACATCACAGATGAACATTTAATTGCATTTAGAATAAGTAAGGAAGAAATTGTTCACGGTTGGTTGCAATATTTGCACATGGTTATAAAAGCATATTTTACAAATACAGGAAAAATAATTGAAGATGACGAAATATTTCAAACTCCATTTGATAAACAGCTTTGGCTAAACATTGAGAATTTTGTTGAAAACCTTTATCAATTACCACTATGGAAAGATAGAGGAATGTCTAATACTATTTTTGCAGGTAAAAATACTTATGATTATTGGGAAACGATTTTTAAGTCTTCAAAAAGTCCTGATGGAGCTCAAGTTTTAGCTAAACCTCTTAATTTTATGGAAATGATTAAACCTATAAACACTTAATTTCTAATCTTAAATATGCTTTATTAGCAACATTATAAACAATTCTTATGAAGAATATTTTACAAACAATTGAAAGAAAAGTTCTATTTACCGCAACGAGAATTTTATCATTCAGCTTAATAATTTGCATTTGTGTGTTGATTTATTTTGCCTTTGATTTTATGAACTCAATAGAAAAAACTACTACAGTGAATCTTAACGATGTAGTAAAGACTATTCCGGCCACTAAGCAAATTGTCGAAAATGTTGCTTTGCCTGCACAAGTTAAAAATTACCTTGGGGGATGGCAAGAATAGGGAAGTATTAAACGAATGGCTCAGCACTATGAGTGTTAATGAGATGCATGATTTTTTAAATAATCTCGAGTCAATTATTACTGAGGCAACTAATCAAAATAAATCTAACGATGAGATTATTAGAATAATCAATTCATATAAGGTTGTGAAAAATTCAAAAATGAACGAAGGTGTTTTGGAAGAACCATTTAGAAAAATTCAAAAGGGTGCTATTTTTATGTTTATTACTTTAGGTGTTGGAATGATTATTATTTCTATTCTAATTTTAGTGTTACTTGCAATTGAAAGAAATACTCGTCTAATAATTAAAAATGAATAATTTTCTTTTTCTCAAAGGTTGGTGTCTCACCAACCAAATTTTGATAGCAAAATGTAGTAAATTATCAAGGGAAAATAGTTTGTAATAGGCTAAAATTTGTAAAAAAAGCCTGAAAACAATACTAGTTTAGGGGGAGAGTTGCCCCAGAGGGGCAAAAGTTTGTAGAAATATATGATTGTTTATTTTCAGAGCCCCAGCGGGGCGAAATATTATTGCAGTAATCTGCTTTGTACCCATATTTCGCCCCGCTGGGGCTCCTTTTTGGCTTTATGTTGTGCTACAAACATATAGCTCCGCTGGAGCAAAATTTGCAAAATTAAGCTCCGTAAGGTGTGACTAAAATCTACCAATTGTCTGTACGTCAGGCGGTATTGGAAATAGGGGGATTTCTGGGTACAAAATCACATCATTCCTGCTAGTCATCATTTTGACCATCAAGAAACCCTATGCCTTTATTTGAAAGGAAAATACATAAGTTTAATGGAAGAGCATAATAAATTATTGAGGGGAAGAGGAGGGTTTTAGAATTAAATTTTGAGAATATAATTCTAAAGCATAAAAATAAATATTATTTTTGTTTTATTTTACATTAAATTTAATGTATGAATTACCCAAAATACGAATATTCTACAGAGAATGAGTTAAATATCTTCGAGTTTGTTAGTGTTGGTAACAAAGGAAAAATAACCAAAATTGTTCAATACACTGAAATGTCTGTGAAGGGATATTATAATCTTGGTTTTGGTGATTTAAATCTTGAAACACGAGAAGTAAATGATGAAATCACAACCAATAATGGGGATGGACAAAAAGTTTTAGCAACAGTTGTTTCAACAATATATTCATTCACTGGGAAGTATCCCGAAGCATATATTTATGCAACAGGAAGTAGTGAGGCTAGAACGAGGTTGTATAGAATGGGAATTACAAATAATCTAGAAGAGTTGAAAAAAGACTTTCATGTTTTTGGATTAAGAAATGATCATGTATTTGAACCTTTTATAGTCGGAGAAGATTATTTAGGTTTTTTAGTAACACGAAAATAATTGATATATGAAATTAGATGAATTAAACAAAGCAAAAATTCCTGTTGTTAAAATCAACAAGAAATTAGAGGAATTTAGAGGTAAGGTATTATTTCCTCAAAAACTAGCACTTGCAAATGATATGCTTTTAAAAGCAAAACTGCCCATTATAAATCCAAAATAATTTATATTTACAAATATTGTAATCTGAATATTATTAAATCTAGCAGATTATCTCTCTTTCCTTGGTTGGTGTCTCACCAACCAAATTTTTGATAGCATAATGAAGTAAATTATCAAAGGAAAATAGTTTGTAATTGGCTAAAATTTCAATCCTTGTTTGGTGTCTCACAAACCAAAATTTTTGATAGCATAATGATGTAAAATTTCAAGGGAAAATAGTTTGTAATAGGCTAAAATTTGTAAAAAAAAGCCTGAAAACAATACTAGTTTAGGGGAGAGTTGCCCTAGAGGGGCTAAAGTTTGTAGAAATATATGATTGTTTATTTTCAGAGCCCCAGCGGGGCGAAATATTATTGCAGTAATCTGCTTCGTACCCATATTTCGCCCCGCTGGGGCTCCTTTTTGGCTTTATGTTGTGCTACAAACATATTGCTCCGCTGGAGCAAAATTTGCAAAATTAAACCCCGTAAGGATTGTCTAAAATCCTAGCAATTGTCTGTACGTCTAGGTTGTTTTTCACATTTATGCCAAGCACATGCATAACCAATAAAATTTCTTACATTTGAGTAGAGGAGAGAATTAATGTGCAAGATGGGATATATATTTTTACGGCATGCGATATTGAAATAATGAAGAACACATTGCTGGGCACAAATCTAGGTTAAATACCAATTTCTTATTAAATTTGTGTAATAAAAAAAATGAAAAAAATAGGGCTTGATTTTGAGGTTGATGCACTTACAAACTCAATTAGAAATACAATTTCAGGAGACTGTTTCCAAACAGTAGTTCAGCGTTTAACAAATACAGATTTAAAACAAGTAACAAAGAAAAAGGGTTGGAATTTTAATTGGAAAAAAGAATTGATTAACAATACTACAGAAGTTTATAAGTTAACAATTGTTAACAATCCCAATATTATTCAAGGATTAATAAGTTTTACAATTAATGACGACCATATTTACATGAACTTGCTCGAAAACGCACCATACAATATAGGGCAAAATAAACTTTATGAGGGTGTTGCAGGGAATTTAGTTGCATTTGCATGTAAAATTTCCGTTCAAAACGGATTTGAAGGTTATGTTTCGTTTACTGCCAAAACAAGGCTAATTGAACATTATCAAAAAACATTAAAAGCAATAAATTTTGGAGGTCAATTGATGATTTTAAACTCGGTAGCTGCAAAGATCTTAATTGAAAAATACTTTAAAAATGAATAATTATGGGCTATATAAAAGAACCAGAAGGCGTTGATTTTGTCATACATGGCAAACCTTTAACAGAAAAACAAAAACACGCAATAAGCGAGTTTATAAAAGCAGACAAAGAAATGCGACGATTAAAAAATCTTAGTTTAAAGTCGGCAATTAAAAGTAAGACAAAACATTCAGCATAAAAAAACACGAACTCAACATTAGCCCCATAAGGTATTCCTAAATATTTACCAATCAGTCTGTCCATCGAGAGTGTTTTTCACCTCGAAGCTAATCAGGAACATAACCAATAAAATTTATTACATTGGAGTAGAGGAGAGAATTAATGTGCAAGTTGGGGAAACATGTATGCACAGCAGGTGTTGTGTGATGAGTTCTTGAGTCCAAGCTAAATCTATTGCTATAAAGGTAAATATCCTAAAGAAATCACGTTTTTGTTTGAATTAAATTTGTTGTTATATTTGAGGTGAATGTAAACAAATATCAATTATTATTTTAATATGGAAAATGCTGAGGATATTAGATGGAAGCAAAGATTTCATAATTTTAACAAAGCATTTGCCCAATTGGAAAAGTTTGTAAGCCATGAAAACCTTAATGAAATGGAAGCCCAGGGCTTGATAAAAGCTTTTGAATATACTTATGAATTAGGCTGGAAAACCTTACAAGATTTACTTAATCAAAAAGGTTATAAAGACATTCTAGGTCCCAAACCGGTTATTCAACAGAGTTTTCAGGACAAATATATTTTAGATGGAAAAGCTTGGATGAGAATGCACAATAGCAGGAATTTAGCCAGTCATACTTATGATGAAGAAACTGCAAAAGAGATTATAAAAGGAATTAAAGAAGAATATTTTAAACTTCTTAAATCTTTGCAGTTGAAACTAGAAGAAGAAAAATTAGGTAATCAAAATACATTGTTTGAATGAAACAAATTGAAACAGGGCTTGAGGAAGGAGATTTGATAAAAATTGTAGAACTAATAAAGAAAAATAATCAGATTTTAGAGGTAATTCTTTTTGGTTCAAGAGCAAAAGGCTCATTTCATGAGGGTTCTGATGTAGATTTGGCAATAAAAGGTAATAACATAACACTGAATGATATACTAGATTTAGCAAATGATTTAGATAATCTCAATTTGCCCTATAAATTTGACTTGGTATGCTATGATAAAATAAAAGAAAAAGAATTAATTGACCATATCAATAGGGTAGGAATAACGCTTTTTTAGTTGTCAGTTGTCAGTTATTAGTTTAGTATAGTCAGGTGTTCCTAAAATCTAGCAATCAATCTGCCCATCGAGGTTTTTTTCACATAAATGCCAAGCACATGCATGACCAATAAAATTTCTTACATTGGATTAGAGGAGAGTACATAATTTTAACAAAGCATTTCCATTGAAGCCACAAATGTTTAAGCTCGGAATATTTTGGTACATGCTAATGGATACCTTGCCTAAGTTATTTTGAAAAATAAAGATATGCAGTTTGGGTATAATTTTGTAAATTTGTAGATTAAACTATAAATTAGGACAAGAAATGTTTAAAAATTTAAGCGAGAAGCTTGATAAAGCATTAAAAACCCTTAAAGGTCAGGGAAGAATAACCGATATTAACGTAGCGGCTACTGTTAAAGAAATAAGAAAAGCACTTTTAGATGCCGATGTTAACTATAAGGTTGCCAAGCAAGTAACTGATACCATCAAAGAAAAAGCTTTAGGTAAAGAAGTTTTACTTTCAATAGAACCTGGGCAATTATTTACCAAAATTGTAAAAGACGAGCTTACAGAATTGATGGGTGGTGAAAAAACTGACATCAATTTAACGGGTGACCCTATCGTAATTTTAATTGCTGGTTTGCAAGGTTCTGGTAAAACTACTTTTTCTGGTAAATTGGCCAGTATGATGAAAAAACAAGGACGTCAGGTTTTGCTTGCGGCTTGTGATATTTATCGTCCTGCGGCTATTGACCAATTAATTACTTTAGGTGAGCAAGTTGGAGTAGAAGTTTACCACGAAAAAGAAAATAAAAATGCTGTAACCATTGCTCAAAATGCTATTAAACATGGTAAGTCAACGGGTAAAAAGTTGATTATCATAGATACTGCGGGTCGTTTGGCGGTTGACGAGCAAATGATGAACGAAATAGCAGATGTAAAAGCTGCCATTAAACCATCGGAGATTTTGTTTGTAGTAGATGCCATGACTGGGCAAGATGCTGTAAACACAGCCAAAGCTTTCAATGAAAAGTTAGATTTTAATGGGGTGGTGCTAACCAAGTTAGATGGTGATACCAGAGGTGGTGCTGCTTTGTCTATTCGTGCGGTGGTAGAAAAACCAATTAAGTTTATTTCTACTGGCGAGAAAATGGATGCCATAGATTATTTTTACCCAGATAGAATGGCCCAAAGAATTTTGGGTATGGGTGATGTAATTTCCTTAGTTGAGAGAGCTCAGCAGGTTTATGACGAAGATGAAGCACGTAAACTGAACCAAAAAATTAGAAAAAATCAGTTTGATTTTAACGACTTTTTGTCTCAGTTAGAACAGATTAAGAAAATGGGTAGCATAAAAGACATTGTTGGAATGATACCTGGAATGGGCAAAATGATGAAGGATGTGGACATTAGTGATGATGCTTTTAAACCTATTGAAGCCATCATAAAATCTATGACGCCTAAGGAAAGAGAAAATCCTCAGATTTTAAATGGAAGTAGAAGAAAAAGAATTGCTTTGGGTAGTGGCACTACTATTCAAGAAGTGAATAACTTATTGAAGCAGTTTGAAGATATGCGTAAAATGATGAATATGATGAATAAAAATGGTGGCAAAATGAAAGGTATTCCTGGTATGCCTAAGCTTCCGTTTTAATCTAAATTCTTAATTGATATTTTAAAGGACAAACCCACAAGTTTGTCCTTTTTTTATGTTTTTGCTTTTAATTTTAGAAAAGGAATTTCAACTAGTTCAGTAAAAACGATGCTAAATGCAATGGTAATACCTAGCATTATTAAAATAGATTGCTGAAAATGTAATTCATTACAAATGAATTGAATAGGGAAATGCCACAAATACGCATTGTAAGAATATTTTGCAATAACTTGAGATGTGGTAGCTATTGCATGATTTTTTATATTTTCAAAACTATTGATTATAAAATACATACAAACAGGAATTAGGATTCTTTTGTATAAATGAAGAATTTGAATATCGAGCGGAATGCTGCTAATAAATATAATTATCAAAACAGGTAACACTATTTGCCAATTAGATTTTACTTTAAAAGGCACTAAATAAGCAATAATTCCCCATGCAAAAGAATCAATTCTGTTGTGTGTGTAGGTGGGCCATTCGGCTAAAAAGGTAAATTGGGCCTGTATTTTCCAGAAAATAGAAATAAAAGCAATTGACAACCAACAAATAAGAAATACTTTTTTGTGATTTTTTAAAACCAGATAACTTATTAATAGAATTCCATAAAACTGAATTTCAGCTGAAATAGACCAAAGATGTTCGTAAGGCAACCTTGCAGGAGGACCGCCATAATTTCTGTAAAACATTAAATATTGTCTCCATTCTTGGATTTGTGGAATAATTTCTTGTTTGATATTAGGTAAAACGAATGTGAAAATGAAGATAGACAAAAAGAAAAATACCAAATATGAAGGTACTATTTTTAAAAATCTATTTTTAATAAAATGAATAATAACACTTTGTGTTGGTTTGTTTTCAGTTTCAAAAAGTGATTTACAAACTAAATAGCCAGATAAAACAAAGAAAATATCAACACCAGAATCTGCAAAACTGTTTAGGTAAATATTGTTTTCTAAAAAATGCCCCATAAGTACGCAAATAATGGCAACACTTCTTAGTAAATCTAAAAAGACAATTTTTTGTTTGAGTACCTTATTTATCATTTAGGTTAAAGTAAAAAAGCACCTCGAAAGGTGCTTTTTTGAAGTCTATTGTGTATTTTTTACTTAATTATTCCTTTTTTCTTTAATTCTAATTGAAGTTTCTCGTAATTCTTAATGAATTCATCTATTTGCTCTGCACCCAATCTTTTGGCTATGATTTTTTTGTCTTGGTCTAGCACATAAATCACCGGAGTGCTATACACATCATACATTTTTCTGAAATCTGTATGCGTGTGTTTGTCCCACACATTTACCCAGTCGGTATATTTATTTTTTACAATAAACTGTTTCCACTCAGGCTCTTTTCTTTCTATACTTGCGGCATACACTTGCACTTTACCTTTGTTTTTTTGGAAAAACTCATACAGTTTTGGTGCTTCTTTTTGGCAATGTCCACAATTAGGGTCGTAGAAAAATACAACGGTATATTTCGCTTTTACATCCCAAAGTAATTTGTAAGTTCCAAGAGAATCAGCTAAGTAGGCATTAGGTATTTTTTTACCAATCAATAATGGATCTACTGTTTTTACCATTTCGTCTATTTTTTTCAACATGGCAGAATCGGCCCAGTAAGCTTTGCCCGATAAATAATATTTTTTATACATGTGAATGTACACAGCGTCCATGCCCATGATTTTACCTTTTTCGGCATTGTTGGTAATGTACCACACGCAATATTTGAAAAGTTCTTTGTTATTAATGGCTTTTGCAATTACCCTGTCTGCCTCAAGTATTATAGAATCAGGCATTTGAGGAATTACTTTATTGAAAAACTTATCCAATTTTGAATGAAAAATGGGCGTTCTTAAAATGCCATCTTCAGTAAAATCAACATTATCAAAGAAATGAGATTTGTAATATTTATAAGGGAAAGTAGAATCTTTGGCACCAGAAGGCAACAAAGGAGCATCTGGTACATTTATTTCATCGGTAGCAGTGAAAACTTTGGCTATAAAGTAGTTTTTATATTTGTCAATAAATTGTTTTCTGTAATCTGTAACAGCTTTGTCTATTTCAATTAATTGTTTGGTGATATTTACAGAATCTTTTTTGATTTGTGGTTTTAGTTTTTCCACTTCTTTGCCTTTTATTGCCACATATTTTAAGTATTCATAAAAAGCAGCATTTTCTTGCGTATTGGTAATTTTCATGTTCTCCACAAAATCAGTAGTATCAGTACTTAGGCTAAAGTTCTGATCGTTAGTGGTAATTACCATTTCAAAATATTTAGCTTTGGTATTGGGCATATAAGCCATGTAAATACCTGTTTCTAAGGCTTTTTTATCAGAAAAAGTAAGTAAACCTTTACTATCAACCAAGGCTGTATCTTTTAAATACTGTTTGTCGCCATAGTAATTGGCCAAAAAACAAGTGTCTTTTTCTTTTAATCCATTTACCTTTAATTGGATTTTATAACCACTGTCTTTGGTTTGAGCAAAAGTGTGTGAAAATGGAAGCCAACACAAACAAATCAATAATTGTAATACATTTTTCATCTGTTTTCTCATAATCAAAAGGTTTCTATTTATTAATTTAGTTATTTAAATTTATTCTAAAAGGGTTTGTTTCTACTAAATTGCTTACATGCAGTGCTCTATCTACAATTTGAATAGTAAATTTTACTGTGTCTCTAGCGGCTATTTGTCCGGCTGTAGATTGCAGCGTAGTATTTGGGATTGTAAAAGTTAAGTCAATTTCTCCATTTACTGGTCCTGGAGGTTTTTCTTTGTAAATGGGTGCAAATCTACCATAGAAAGCAGGCCCAGTAAATATTACTTTTTTCCATTCTCCTTTCTTTTTTACATACATTTCAGACCAATAATTGAAATAATAATCTCCTTTATATGGTTTGCTTGTATCAGAACCAATGGAAGCCAGTCCTAAATCACCCTCTTTGTCTTTAAATGAAATAGTGGTGATGCACGAATCATTTCCTTTGTTATCAAAATAACTTACTTTCAAAAATGCAATTTCAGGAGTGGAATTATAACTTGGTGGTGTTAAACACGATACCATGAAACCTCCCAATGCTAAAAAAATTATTGTAAGTAAAGAAGTGCGTTTTCCCATTCGGATTCTTTTTTGTTACTTTACAAACGAAATTATGATAAAATACTTGTATGAATTTCAGTAAAGATATAAAAAAAATCATTTTAAGTACAGAAAAAATCAATTTTGAAGAATGTGCTTTCAGGATTTATGAATATCAATACCAGCATTGTCAAGTATTTCAGCAATTTGTAAATTTAGTAGGCAAAGAACCTATTAAAATTTCAGCACTTTCTGACTGCGCTTTTTTACCTATAGAATTTTTTAAATCAAAAGAAATAATAAGTACCCAAGCTTCGGATTATAAAATTTTTACCAGCAGTGGTACCACCGGAATCACTACTTCTCAGCACTTTGTGTCGGATACTCATTTTTATGATTCATTAAGTGTGCAATTGTTTGAAGCGCAATACGGAGCACTCAATCAATATCGTGTTTGTGCTTTGTTGCCTTCGTATTTAGAAAGAGAAGGCTCGTCGTTGGTGTGGATGGCGAATCATTTTATAGAAGCAACCAAAGCCAACGGTTCTGCTTTTTATTTGCATAATCATGACGAATTGGTAAAAGTATTGCAAGAAAAAAGACCCACTTTGCTACTAGGAGTTACTTTTGCCTTGTTGGATTTGATAGAACTGCACGAATTAGAATTGTCGCATTGTATAGTGATGGAAACGGGGGGCATGAAGGGGCGAAGAAAAGAAATGTTGAGAGAAGAATTGCACCTGAAACTGACTCAATCATTGAATGTGCAAAGTATTCATTCTGAATATGGTATGACGGAGTTATTGTCGCAAGCTTACAGCAAAGGAGAGGGAATTTTTGAAGCTTCAAAGTCAATGCGAGTATTTTTAAGAGAAACCACTGACCCTTTTACCATTAATAATCAATTAAGGTACGGCGCTGTAAATGTGATAGATTTAGGAAATGTAGATTCTTGTTCATTTATAGCCACACAAGATTTAGGGAAATATGTAACTGACAATCAGTTTGAAATTATTGGCAGAATGGACAACGCAGATGTGAGAGGATGTAATTTGATGCTTACTTAGTGTTGAATGTTGAGTGTTGAATTTTGAGTTTATTCAACTTTCAACTTTCAACATTTAACTTTCAACATTCAACTTTTAACATTTTGTATTTTATTGAATATGTCATTAACTTAGCAACAAATATTTAAGAATGAAAATTATTACCAAATCTATTACTATCAACGGGCAAAGATACAATTACTGGCTGGGGGTGACTAAAAAACAAGCAAGAACAAAATCGTTTTTTAGTATATATTTTTATCCCACCGACCCTGATACTATGCCTTCAAAACCTCAATTGATTGCTTCTGATTTACTTGGTTTTGACGAGGCTGTGGAATATGGCAAAACGTATGTAACTGATTTAATGAAAAAAGTAGCAACGAGAGAAGAGGGGGGGAAGTTGAATGTTGAAAGTTAAAAGTTAAAAGTTGAAAGTTTTTTGAAAACCTTAAACCTTTCACTTTAAACGTTAAACTTATCACCTATCACCTATACCTTGTCCCTTATCACCTATCACCTATCACCTATCCCTTGTCACTTATCACTTATAAAAGCATGGAATTAATATTAGATAAAGATAAAACACTTCAAAAAATCAAAAGGATAGCTTTTGAGATTTATGAAAATAATGCCAAGGAAAAAGAAATTTTTGTTGCTGGTATTTACGATAAAGGCTATGATTTTGCTAAAATACTAAAGCAATACGTTGAGGAAATAGCCCCCATAAAAGTAACTTTGGTAAAAGTGGAACTTGACAAACAAACTCCTCAACAGGGAAATACAAGTTTGGATATTGACCCTAAGTTATTGAAAAACAAAACCATTATTTTGCTCGACGATGTTTTTAACACTGGTCGCACTATTGCCTATAGTTTAAAACCTTTTTTAAATGTTGCCATTAAAAGACTACAAACTGCTGTAATTGTGGACAGAGCTCATAAAAATTTCCCCATCTCGGCTGATTATGTGGGTTATTCTATCTCCACCACTTTACATCAAAACATTGAAGTAATTTTAGACGACGAAGAAAAGTTTGGTGTGTACTTTAGGTAAGTTATAGGTGATAGGTGAGAGGTGAAACTTGCTAGCAGCCCGGACATTGTAGAACAAAAGAACCAGTTTCAAGCTGGCACAAGTGGGAAAAAAAATATCATTATTAAAATGATATTTTTTTTCTTGGATTTTTTTCTATAATATATGACTTGATTTTCTCAAATATTTACATAAATTGCAAGACTGTGTCTTGAACAGAGGCAGTAATTATAGACACACAAAAGTAATTCTGCAATGGTGCAGTAACGTATTGCCTATAGTTTAAATCTTTGTTTTATGTTTAATCTCTGAGACTGGACAAGGCTTCGAAAGCCTACCAATGAAGAAACTTAAACTTTTGTTGGCATACTAATTCTAGAATATATTAATAATTTACAAAACAAACCCTTAAATCTAAAACGATTTCGTTATGCAGCTAAATGAGACACTTAGTATTGAAAATCCATTTAAGAAAGTTGGAAAAATATGGACTTTATTCTCTATACTTGGTATAATTGGAGGAGTTATCTTACTTCTTACAATAAAAAGTGATTTTCAAAATTTAAAAGCTACATCAAGCACATCTACGACAATTAATGACAATACTAACAAAGAAGACAAGTCATTAGTAAATCAAGAGAAAAAAACAAGAACTAAAAAAGATATAGAAAAAGCACAAAAAGAAATAAATGAACTTCAAAGGCAAGAAACTATTCAAAATGAAGATTCAAAGATTCAAAAAGAAAACGATAGAAATCATTTTCTAACATTACTAGGTATATTCTTAATTAAGTTATTTTGCGGGCTAACATTATTGGGGTTAGGTTTAAAGTATTTGAGAGTTTCATTATCTGTTCTGTTTAAATACGACCCTGATAAAAAATTAACTGAAAATTTATCAAAGGAAGTTCACGAAAAATCTAATAAATGGTACTATAAATATAATGTAGAATCTTTGTTCGAGATTTTACAAACAAAAGTTTTAGAAATGATTAAGCCTAGAACTCTAATTGAAAACATAACTACAAGGATATTCATAGGATTAAAACATCTTCCGCCAAGATATTTTAGTGTTTCGCAAAATTTTTTAAACGCAGTGGCTGCTTCAACATCTCCATTTATAGTGTTATTAATTGCATTATTTTTTAACTATCTTGAAATAATAGACATATTTTCCGGCAACAAATTTGAATGGATAATGCTGCTCATTTCAATCTCAGTATTATTTTCATGGAGTCCATTCAGCCCTATTACTGATAAAGATAATGTTGATTTCAAAGCATTAATATTGTCTATTTGTTCCATTGGGACTTTGTTGATTGTTAGAACTTCATCACAAGTCTATTCATTACCTGAAGTTCCTAAGACAGTATTTTTAGTTACTTTACTTTTTATTTTATTAAGTGGAGGTGTATTCTACGCCTTTTTCTTCTTATTAAAACGTAGAATAAAAATCGAAGGCACAAACGATAATATTTCCGTTTTGAAAGAAGATTTTGATCTTGACATTCACCCCGAAGAAATTCATAGAATAATTTCCAACAGAATTGTTGATTTAGGAAATTCAGGTATTATGAATCGAGAATACTATAATCGATATATAACGGACCAAGGTTCATTTAAGATGACATTAATGAACGAGACCCAACCAATTCCAAAAAATATAATTAACGATGCAATTATATCAACGACAGCTAATAAACTATTTCAAATTGGTTTTGCTATATCATGTTTCGGCTTAGTCCTACTTGTTGTCCTATTAAATATGTCATCTACATTTGTAGGACTATTATTGTCCGCTGTTGCGTCTTTAGGACTTATTAACTTTGGGCTAAAACTAATTCATCTATGTAGTTTATTTCTTTCAGAATTTTTATTTGAATCTAAATTGATAACAGTGGTTGGAAATGGAGAATATAAATCTGCTCAAGTTACTGCTGGACGTGGCATACATGACAATGTTGAGTCTAAAAACGAAGTAACTAGGACAAGTATTTCATTACAATTAGTTAGTACTCAAATTGTTTCCGTTAGTTTTATGAGAATGGGACTTTCTAATCCTTTTGAAAATGCCCCTCGATACATCGTTTCGTTAAGTAAAGACAATGAATCAATTGATTATCTATCTAAAACTTTAGCCGCACATATTTCAGGCAAATCGCAAATAGCTGGGATCACGAACCTAAAGGACATTGACAAAATAAAAAATATGACAGATATAAATAAAAAGGGTAGAGAAAGTGAAAAGAGTTTGATAGACAAAACTCTAGATGACTTAACAATTAACGAAAACTAATGAAGAAAAATTACGGTGTACTCCGTCGTCGCTCCTGCCAAGTGACTAATATGATTAAGGCATCTTGCCGTTTTTAACACTACAAACCCTTTAGAGAAAGTTTTGTATCGGAACCGCAGGATTGCATATTAAGCAGTTCATTCCATTTTGTCCAATAAAAGTGTTGGATTTGTTGTAACAACGGCAAGAAGCCTTTTGGATAGCTTCACTCGGCAAAGAGCCAAGCGAAGGCGGGGAAATTAAAATTGTTGAGGCAAATGGATAAATCCATTATTATATCTACAATTGCAAATCATAGCCCATGGTTTAAACCATGGGCTATAGGAATAAACGTTTTTCCTTGTTAGCTGTCTCACCAACCAAAATTTTGATAGGATAAAGGTGTAATTATCAAGGGAAAAATGATTGTAATAGGCAAAATTTTTGTAAAAAGTCTGAAAATAATACTAGTTTAGGGGGAGAGTTGCCCCAGAGGGGCTAACTGTTTGTAGAAATAAATGATTGTTTGTTTTCAGAGCCCCAGCGGGGCGAAATATTGTTTCAGTATTCTGTTTTGTACCCACATTTCGCCCCGCTGGGGCTCCTTTATCGGCTTTGTGTGATGCTACAAACATATTGCTCCGCTGGAGCAAATTTCCCATTTCCCATTATTAAATTAGGTAAAATTAAAGATTTTGATTTTAATTGTAGAGACGTATTGTTTACGTCTTGTTTTAAGACACATACAATGCGTCTCTTAAATGAGTGCTGAGGGAAAATCATATACTAGAGATTTTTACAATAATCAACTGCCATTACGATTATCTACCTCAAAATCAACACATCTTTTATCATTTTGCTTTTTGTACCATCAATTTTTTCTATTTCAATAGTGGCAAAGTAGGTGCCATCGGGCAGTGATTTACCATACAAAACACCTGGTTGGTTGCAAACACCTCTAAATTGGTTTTGATAGTTTTTTTGTTCAAATACTTTTTCACCCCAACGGTTAAATATTTGTAAATGAAGGCTGTGACCAGCAGGATTAAAAATTTCAAATTGGTCATGTATGCCGTCATCATTGGGTGTAAAGGCTTCAGGAATTTTGATAACATCTGTTTTTACCTCCACTACAATCTTGGCAATGTTTGACTGTGCCCATAAATATCTTTAATTGAGTAGTATATAGAATCAGTAATTGAAGTGTCTGCAAAAGCAGTAAAAATAAGTAATCCGTTTTCATTGGTTTGGTAGGTGCCAATATTGTTTTTTACAATTCTTGTTTGAATTCCCATCGTAAATGGGTCTAAATCAATGCTTGTAGGGTTAATTCCATTTAGAGAAATATCATTTGTAAGTATTTGAATAGTAGAAGTATTGTTGTTTAATACAGATTTATAATCGTTTATCAACATGGGCCCAGTGTGGATAATTACCAAAGCAGTGTTTGAAACATTGAGTGTATTGTCCAACACATTATAATTTAAAATAGCAGTACCTGTGAAATTTTTATCAGGCGTAAAGGTAAGTTTGCCTACTTCATCTACCACAAATAAACCTGTATCTTTTTGATAAATAGTTTGTTGTAAAATTTTACTTTTCACATTAAAATTCACCGTATTGGTATTGATACTGCCATCATTATCTTTATCGTTGCTTAAAATATTAAATGAAACAGGACTTAAATAAGCTGTTATAGTGGTGTCGTTTTTGGCAATAGGTTGTTGGTTTATTTCGGCAACAAAAGTGTTGCTTTTACTTATTACACTACAATTTTGCGAGTTCACTTTTACACTCCAAGCTCCTTTGGTGGCAAAAGGATAAATAGGGTCAATTACATCTAGTGGGGACTAGGCAAAAAGTTTATGCAATCTGAACAAGAAAAAACTAGTATCAGTAACTCCTCTTAAGTTTGCTCTAAACAAT
>Ga0214921_10000935_pt1 | contig 51402 bp, 47 predicted proteins | sample LL1505_MetaG_FD_177992 | JGI IMG/M metagenome (GOLD analysis project Ga0214921, IMG submission 177992) | Freshwater microbial communities from Lake Lanier, Atlanta, Georgia, United States - LL-1505 | ecosystem: Environmental > Aquatic > Freshwater > Lake | place: USA: Georgia | collected... | reverse complement strand
GAGATGTTGCAACGGCCGTCCGGCATAAGGCGCACGCGCTTCAAATCTCGTCTCAGATTCGCGATTATCGGGGGCAAGACATCGGGGTCTTTAGCGATGAAGTGCGTCACGTGGTGCCAATCAAGCAAATTCCGCGAAAAGTCCGGGCGGCATTTCTTGCGGCAGAGGACGATGGGTTTTGGCGGCATTTTGGAATCAGCCCTAGGGGGCTTCTCAGGGCCCTGATGGCAAACATCAAGCACGATCGTTTTGCGCAGGGTGGTAGTACCATCACCCAACAGTTGGTCCGACAACTTCTTCTCGATCGAAAAAAAACTGTGGCTAGAAAAATGCGCGAAGTGATCTTGGCCATGACGCTTGAAAGACAAATGAAAAAGTCAGAGATTTTAGAAATTTGGTTAAACAGTGTTTATTTAGGAAATAAGTCGTGGGGTCTCGAGGCGGCATCTCGCCGATATTTTAATAAGCACGTGAATCAGTTGACGCTTGAAGAAGCGGCAATGTTGGCTGGTCTGCCTCAAGCCCCGTCAAAGTATGCCCCACATTTGAACCCAAAACTGGCGCGAAAACGTCAGCTTTACGTTCTTAAAAGGATGAACGCTCTGCGCTGGATCAGCACGGACGACTGGAAAGTTGCTCGGGTGAAGAAAATTAAAGTTGAGCCGCGACGTGATGTTATTGTTGATCATGCGCCCTGGGTTACGGAAACGGCTCGTCTCGAATTATGGCGAAGACTTGAGCAAAAAGATTTGCCAAGTTCTGGCCTGATTGTGAATACAACGGTAGATCGGCAGTGGCAGCAGTCCTTACAAAGATTAGTAGCAGAGCATTTTTCTGATATTCACAAATCCGGCTTAGAAGTTTCGGTGGTGGTGCTCGATGCCCGTAGCGGTGAAATTCGGGCCATCATTGGAGGGAGCGATTTCAGGCGCAACCAATTTAACCGCGCTGTTGATATTTATCGTCCCCTTGGGGCGGCGATATATCCGCTCATATTTGGCTGGGGCATTGAAAAAGGGCTTCTGACGGTGGATGGCTATTCTTCTTTAGGAGAGGCTGCTGTTAAAAGTAGATTTGCTGAGGCGGAACAAATAGCTCCTGAAATTGGTTACGGATTAGTGAGAGAAAATTTAATGGGGCTTGGTTTTGTAGTGAAAGACGCCATGGCTATTGATGAGATGAACGGCAGTCCCCTCGTGCTCGCTCGCTCATATCTTGGAGTTTCGGGATCTAATGTAACGAGTGCGATGGCGAGTGGTATTATTTCAAGTGTGGTCGCAAATGGTGATACTATTTACCAGCGCCCACTGCCCAATTCCACGCAGCTGCCAACCAGAACATCTAATGTCGCATGGGTTCTTAGGCAATGGCTAAGTCTTGGTGCAGGTGTTGACTCTAAGTTGTTAGCTGATCAGCCTTTGCTGAAGTCTATCAAGGGCTGGAATGCGTGGTGGATTATTCCCCGCACGGATGTTGTGATCGCAGCATGGGCAGGGGCTGAGAAGCGTGAGCCTCAAAATCCGAAAGTATTGAAAGACGCAGACCTGGCAATGGATCAGCTGCTTTCAAAATGGATTTATCAAACCCTGCCAGCGCAAGGAAGCTCCGCGGCGCCACCAGATGGTATCAGCTATCAATTATCTCCAGGCTCATATGGACGCTCGACCATGAGAATTCCATTTGTAGTCTCTGACAGAGGCGTGTTTTGACCGATCTGACACCAAGATAGTCAAAGTTGATTTGAATTACCAGATCGCTCAAACTTTCCAGAAGTCGATGAATAGTGGCAGCTGAGGCATACTCCGGGCACTGGACGTTCTCCGGCCGGAAATATGGCGGTCGTAGAAAGCTGACCATTTGCATTATAAGAATAAAAATCAACGTTCCCTGAACCGTCGTTTCGCTCAACAGCGATTTCCGTCTCAATCAATGGAGCCGTCACGTCGCCAGTTTCGCTATCGCGAGTTTCGGAAACCGAAATAAAATAGTTTTGATCGCTGGGAGAACGGTAAATAATACGAGTCTTGTGCTTGACCCAACTGAAGGCGACAACCTCTTTCGTCCATTCTTTGTATCCAGTCCGTGCTTCAAATCCAGAAATCTGATCAGTGATTAGTTTCTCATGGTCGCGTCTATTTCGTAGAGCGTAAGACCATGTGTTCCACCAATTTCTAAGCAGGTTGAGATCGAAAAAATTTGAATTTTGATTAACTGCAGACTCTAAAGATTCGATAGCAGATTCCGGTAGCCCTTCCACGTCCACTGAGCGATCGGCGCGTGCATTGCAGTTTGAGTCATGAGTGCCAGCAATGCAATCAGCAACGTAACAACTCAAGTCGCGTAACAGTGAGTCGCGGGGATTTTCCAGTAAAGGTAACGAGAATTTAATGGTTCGATTCTGTTTTGTACTTTCGTCACTTGCGTGAACCATTGAGCCCGAAATTGTGACAAAAATTAGTATGAAGCATGATCTAATTAAATTGAGCATTTGCATGAGTTCCCCCCTCGCGCTGAGCGGCTAATATCACGCTGATTTCGCTAATACAATCCCGTCTTGACAGCATGTGGCCACGAAGGTTAGTTTGCCGCCGGTTTAGCCCTTTTTCCGAGATTCAAAACTCATGCAATTACCCGAGATCATTTACGAAGATCACCATTTGGTCGCTGTAAATAAACCTGCTGGAATCCCCGTCGCCAGTGAGGAAACTGGGTCCGTCACGCTTCTCGAGATGGTTCGGCATTGGAACGCTATCCGGCAGGCGGAGGGCAAAAAGGGGTATTGTGTTCCAATTCATTTTTTGGACCGGCCAGTGAGCGGGGTTGTTTTATTTGCTTTGAGTAGCAAAGCTGCAGGTAGATTGAACGCTCTTTTTCGCGACCGAACCATTCATAAAACCTATGTCGCCTTGGCAAGTCCTCCACCGCAAAAGAGCCAGGCCACTTTGGAGCATTGGTTGATCAAGGATCGTGATGACAACCGAGCTAGTGTCGCCCCTACAGAAACCAAAGATGCGAAGAAATGTACGCTTTCTTATCGCGTCATAGGAACACTAGAAAATAGGGCGCTTCTTGAAGTGAGGCCAATCACTGGTCGCAGCCATCAAATCAGAGCTCAGATGGCTGCTATTGGAAGTCCATTGATCGGCGATGTAAAATACGGGGCTAGGTCTGCGTGGGAGAAACGTGTCGCCTTGCACGCTGCAAGGTTGGAGTTTAACCACCCTGTCGGCGATAAGGCGATGAAATTATTGGCTCCAGTTCCTGACTATTGGCGTGATATTTGGAGTTCGGATTTCCCGAGTGGCCAAGATATCATTTTTCCCTAAAGGCGGTAGTAATGGCTTTTCAAAATAATAAACGTGGTGGCCGCCAATTTGGCAATGGGCGAAGATTTTCAAGTGAGAATCGTCAGGACGCATCCCCCGGCGCTCCTAAGAAGTTTCAGCAACCCAAGCCACTGATCCAAACGACAACACTCTGGGACTTTCCTAGTCAGCATTACGGCCCGGATGAGCAGGGAGACGGGGAATATGCAGGTGTAACTCCAAGTTACGTGATTTGGAACTTGCTTCAACGGTACACTAAGCCAGGATCAAAAGTGCTTGACCCGATGTGCGGTAGTGGAACAACTCTTGATGTTTGTCGAGACCTAGATCGAGTTGGTTTGGGTTTTGATCTGGCGCCTCATCGTACAGACATCAAAAAATCGGATGCTCGTAAGTTGCCTCTGCCGGATTCCAACATTGATTTCACGTTTTTTGATCCGCCCTATAGTACTCACATCAAATATAGCGGTGATCCTGCCTGCATCGGAGAACTCGATGCGAGAGGTGGCGGATACTATGAGGCGATGGAAAGAGTTATTTCAGAAATTTTCAGAGTTTCAAAAGACGGTGCATATGTGGCCCTTTACATTCAAGACTCGTTTGCTAAAGGTAAGCCTTTCGCTCCTCTTGGTTTCGAGCTTTTTTTGAGAATGTCGGCATTATTTGAACCGGTGGATATTGTGTGTGTGAGCAGGCACAACAAAAAACTTAAACGAAATCATTGGCACACCTCCGCGATTGAAGGCAATTTTTTCTTAAGAGGGTTTAATTATTTGTTCGTGTTTCGCAAGAACAGTTTTCAGGATTCAAAAAGCTCAAAGCACGAAGATGCTGGCGCCCTATCTTATTACTTTAGGCAGGTATCAAAGGCGCGACCTGGAGAGGTGGTGACACCCGAAGTTTTGGCAAAAGCAATTGAGACGGAAAAAAATGAATTGAATCACAAGCTCGTACGAAAAGAGGCTAAAAAATCATTTAAGGCCTCAAAACGCAGCTCGACTGCAGAAAATGAGTCGAAGCGGCACGGTTCGTCTCATCGTAAACCCAAGTCAAAAGGCCACCGGAAATGAAAAATCTAGAGGACCTAAAAGCAGAAGTTTTACAGTTTGCGACGGATCGAGAATGGGGGCCGTTCCATAACCCGAAAAATCTCGCTACATCAATTGCCGTTGAAGCAGCAGAGTTGCAGGAACTTTTTATGTGGCTTACGCCGGAACAAAGCCAAAACCTTTCCGCTGAGCAGAAGAACCGTGTTGCCGATGAAGTCGGTGATGTGATGATTTGCTTAGTAAATTTTGCGGCTAGCGTTGGGATTGATCCACTGGCGTCTGCCTTTTGCAAGCTAAAGAAAAACCACGCGAAATATCCAGTGGATAAAGCACGTGGTTCTGCAAAAAAGTATACGGATTTCTGAACCGAAAGATCAGTATTCAGGTGGCAAGATGAAAGCACTGAGAGCGCTATACCATGTGCCGTGACTAATATCAGAGTCGCCATCATCCAGATCAAACGGCAGCGGTCTATTTAAGAAATCCATGGTGAATCTTGTGTATCCGTCAGATAGTCCGCGATCTGGGCGTTCGGTACCCCAGCTGTTTTTAACAACGAGGTATGACACGTCGCCTCTCAAGGCGGCTTCTTTGTGTTCCGGAGTCACCTCGCCTTCACCGATGTGACCTATGCCCGGGACATTTTCCACCACATAATCCTCCAGAACGACCAAGTGACCGCCTTGTCCAGAGGAATAACCCTTGCTCAGGTAAAGTTCGTATTCAAATGTAGCCGAGTTTTCAGTGTTCAGGGCTGAGAATTCTACCATGGAGCTCATAATGACTGGGCGCTTATCATTAACGGCGCGAAGGGCCCGCTGAAGAGCGTTTGCTCGTCTTCTGCGGACAATCCATGACTCACGTGCGTTCTGCCCCGATAGTCGCGGATAGTTCAACACGGTCCACTGGTGAATACCGCCAGCGATTTCATCAGCCAGCGTAAACTTGCGGTCATTACTGTTAACGGTCGTCACAAGATCAGATGCCTGATGAACTTTGCCTGCTAGTTCCTCCATTTTGACGCCGAAGGCCGCATCCAAAGCTTGTCTGACGTTTTTCGGGGTTCTATTTTGGGGGTCCTTGAGGGTGCCATTTTTCAATATTTCGTTAATGGCAGCTTCAGCCGTATGCTGAATGTTGGACATTTCAGACTCTGCTTCTTGGGGGAGGAAGTCGACTTCGTACATAAAACCATGGGACGCGATGATTTTACTAGCTCCAGTCCATCCTCCGGACGTATTAATTTCTGTGCTCTGACTGCCAACAAGTTTGTGGTACCAATCCCAATACGTCCAGTATGATTCAGATAGATTCACGGTTTCTGATGTTGCAGAAAGATGTAGGGACTCGGCCCAAGTGGATGTTGCGTATAGCCAACAGTTACCGATCGACTGGCGTTTGACAGGAGTGTGAGCCACGTCAGAGACTTCAAGCTTTGAATGGCTTGGCGTTCGGCCGCACGCAGTCAGATCAAGCAGCATTGGTGCAGCTAATAAAGTCGTAAGGAGAGTTCGGCTTTTTCTACTGGTCATTTGCGAGCCATCTTTCGTCATTGGAATTTGGTGGGGTCTTAAAAAACTTAAAAACACGGCCACCAATTATCAGTCTATTAATCAAGTGTCCATAATTTATTAATTATTTGATCAATGTGGGAATGAAGTCAGGCTTCTTTTTTGACGGGGAGCAGCGATGGGGTTATATTATTGGAAAATACCGACTTTCTTATCATTTTTGGGGAATTGTGCTTTCAAATTAATCATCTTGAGTATGTAAGAATTAGAATGTGAGGTTTGTGTGATGAGCTATAGGCAAGGACGACTCTGGGTGGCTAAAATTATGATTTCTTTCGCGATGTTAGCCCCACAAGCCAGGGCTGCCGATCCGAAAGTGAGCGCGCCGATAGCGAATACTGCGCCGGCGGAGAAAGTAGACGCTACAAAGCAAGATGCGGCAAAGGTTGGCGCCGTTGAGGCTTCAACCCCAGTGTCCACTGAAGATGTTAGTGGACCAGGAGTGTTTGGTCGAGCTTGGCAGGCAGGATTTGTCGCATTCATGACCCTGCTTCTTCTAATAGGCTCATCCATTGGCTGCTGGGTCATCATCGTAACCAAATGGAAAGACCTTAATAAGATTAGTGCTGCCACCGACGCTTTTATTAAATCATTTTGGGAGTCACGCTCGCTGAATGATCTCAATAGTAGACTTCAGGAGTATCAATATAGCCCTGCGCGAGAGGTTTTTCGTAGTGGTTATGCCGAACTTGCAAGAAGTAATCAGATGCGTGAACAAACGGCCTCCACGGAAGTTGCCGTTGGTGCTGCAATGGATAACTTAAACCGAACACTCCAGAAGGCTAAGCTTCTGGAGCGTAAGCATTTGGAGCGTAATCTGAATTTTCTCGCCATTATTGCATCGGTGTCGCCGTTTGTAGGATTATTTGGGACAGTTTGGGGAATCATGAATGCATTCGAGGGAATCGCGCGAACAGGAAGTGCTAGCCTCGCTGCGGTTGCTCCGGGAATTGCAGAGGCATTAACGTCAACAGCTTTTGGTCTGGGCGCGGCGATACCGGCTGTGATTGGCTATAACCTATTCAACGGTAAGTTGAGATTTCAAATGATGTCCATTGACGGGTTTTGCGCAGACTTTTTAAACATCGTAGAGCGTTACCTCGTAACAGAGAAAAACAAGAGCATTGAAAAGGCGTAGATCCTGCGATTTGGTTTTTTTGGATGGGGAGATAAGGTATGGCGCTAGGTCATTTTAATTTTAATCACGGCGAGGACTACAGTGGGGACATCGCTGAAATCAACGTGATACCACTGGTCGATGTTCTTTTGGTTTTGTTGATAATTTTCATGGTGGCAGCGCCAATCAGTATTGGTGGAATTAATATTGACCTCCCCACTAGCAAGGCGCGTGGCACTTTGTCCGACGAGGATCGAGTTATTGTGACGATTAATAAAGATGGTGAATTTTGGATGGATAAGTCAAAGATCCCTCCCAGTGTATTGCCAGAAAAATTAAGGGCTATGTATCAACATCGAGATCGCAAAGAAATATTTATTAGAGCTGACAAGGGCGTTATTTACAGCAATGTCATCGACGCAATGACCGCGGCTAAAATGGCTGGAGTCACTAAGATTTCAATGCTCACGCAACCACCGAAAGCTGGATAATGTATGCCGTCGGCAACCATAAAGCCTGCCTTTAAATACGAATTTGGGCCAGCGACACTCAAACGAGTAGAGCCTGTTGGCATGCCTTTGGATCGAAAATTTCGGTCGATGGCTATTGGATTGTGTGTTGGTCTTCACATTGTGGTGCTCTCGTTAAATCCAGATTGGTTTTTTAAAGTGCCAGCTATCAATCTTGAAGAGAGCATTGCAGTCGATGCGGATTTTATGAATGACCTGACTCTGAATGCGCCAAAAGATAATGCATTGCCCAATGCGACAAAATCAGAGGACGTCGCCGTTCCATCCAATCTTCTCCCACAATTGCCGAAAAAATTTGAAGTTGAAGAGCAAAATCACACTGAAGAAAAGCCAGTCGCAGATGAAAAAGATCCGACTGCAGATGATTCGCTCGCGAAAAAGAAGGTTGCGACTCAGGAAAAAATAGAAACTCCGAAAATGATCTCGGACCCTAATAAAGTAACAAAAGAAGATCTTCTGAAGCGTCTCGCTGTGGAAAAATTAAAGCAACAAAACAAGATTGATAAGCAAATGAAAGCTCAAAAAGACGCGCTTGCGAAACTAAAAGAAGAGCTGCTGGCTCAAGATGCGAAAACTAATTCGGGCGTTGGTGGGCGTGTTGGCGCGAGTTCTGTACGCGCTAAAACTTACGCAGATTTACTCCGCGCAGCTGTTAAAAGGAATTTGTACTTACCAAAAACATTTGAATATGATCGTGCTCAACTTGTGACTCAATTAAGTGTGGTTATCAACGCAAAAGGTGAGCTCATTGATGTGAAATTGTCCCGTTCAAGTGGAAACGGGGCTTATGACCAAGCCGCAATCGCAGCTCTACAGAATTCAGTCCCTTTGCCGCAGCCCCCCACAGAATTTGTGGGTCAAGCAATTACATTCAATCTATCGAAGTAAAGTAACGGATGGCTTTTATGAAAAATCATTTATGTCGCATCTTGATTGTCGCTCTAGCATTTTTGGGTTTGTCTATGCCGTTACAAGCGGCCGGGATTGTGGTCAATATTGACAGCCCTCAATTTCGGGAGGTCGTTGCGGCATTGCCAAGTTTTGGATTGGCTAAGTCATCAAATGATGCGGAAACTAAGGCTATTGCCCAGGAGGCGAATAATGAGCTCCAGCGATTGCTGTTGTTCACGGGGATTTTTAAGCTAATGGGTGAAGCTGCTTATAAGGACTTATTGGACAAGGCTGACCCCAGCTGGTTCAATGGGCAAGGCGTTGCCGGTATCAATTTACTTGAATGGAAATCTCTCGGAGTTGAGTCGCTTACATTTGCTGAGGTCAGCCGAGAGCAAGGTTCCTCTTGGAGTCTTATCATCAGGACTATTGACGTAGCACGACGAGAGGTCTTGGTTGGTAAGAAGTACTCTCAGATTTCACGCAAGCAAGTCATCTCGGTCGTTCGTCGCTATGGCGATGAGGTGCTGCGCGCTTATACAGGGAAATCAGGTATATTTAATTCCAAACTTACGTTTGTTGGTAGGACCTCGCAGTCCACAGCGAAGCAGGTTTATATTTCTGACTTTGATGGATCTAATGCCATACAAATTACGCGCGGGAATTACCCTCATCTTTCTCCAAGTTTTAGTGCCGATGGTAAGTTTGTTACCTACACTTCGTACGAAGCAGGTAATCCAGACTTATATATTTATGAGGTGGCCACGGGTTCGAGTCGCAAACTCTCGGGGCATAAGGGCATTAATAGTGGCGGGAATTTTTCGTCATCGGGCAAGGTCATTGCTTTTACGGGTTCAGTGAATGGCGATGCAGACATTTATACTGTAATGCCTGGAGGTGGCCCTAGACGACTTTTTATTAGCGGTTCTGGACTTGATGTGGACCCGTCTTTTTCACCGGACGCGTCGAAGATTGCTTTTGTGAGTGGTCGATTTGGAAATCCTCATATCTTTGTGGCAACACTCAATTGGGTTTCTCCAACAGAGCCTCGAGTGATCAACGATAAAAGGTTAACATATGCCGGTTGGTACAATGCCACGCCCGCATGGACGCCTGAGGGAGATAGGATTGCATTTGCCGGGTATGACAAGGAGATCGATCGATTTGACCTCTTTATGATGAATCCAGACGGTACGAAGCTAGAAAGATTAACACTTAGGACGGGTGATAATGAGCGTCCATGGTTTTCGCCAAATGGCCAAAACTTGGTGTTTATGTCCAATCGAACTAATGGGCAAAACATAAAATCTGTCCATCAATTGTTCATGATGAATAGGGATGGGAGTAATCAAAGACAGCTTGTGACCGGTCTTTATGAAGCCCAAACTCCTTGCTGGGGTCCTAATCTTTGAATTTTAGATATTCAGTATTTAGATGGGTGCCGCTGTTTACAAAAGATTTTATAATTACTACAATAATTGCGGGCGCATAGAGAATGTGCCGTGAAGTGCGTTTAAAATTTTATTTTTTGAGAGGTTACGAATGAACATTGCTGTCCGCCAGGGGCTAATTGCATTAATCGTGTCGGCTTTTGCCTCAATGACTGGATGTTCGGAGAAAAAAGCAGAAGAACCAGTTAATTCGGAGGCTCCAGCTTCAGAATTGCCTGCTGCTCCAGCCGCTCCTGTGGCCCCTGAGGCTCCTGCTGTAAACGAAGCTGGTGCTTCCGATTCCGCTGTAAAGAGGCCTTCGAAGAAGGCTGCAAAAAAAAGAGCTAAGAAGAAGCGCGCTGCGAATTAATTGTAAAACATGTGTTTGCAATAATCGTGAATCAATAGGGTAAGGACACAAGGTCCTTACCCTATTTAAATTTTGACTTTATTTTTTTGATTTTGACTTCAGTTGAGTCAGTTCATTATTGCTTCTGTAGAAGAAGTGATCCCCAGGTCAGACCGGCACCGACTACTGCGATAACTATAAAATCGCCTGGTTTATAGCGATCCCAGTTTTGTGAAAGAACTGATGGTGCTCCACACGCACCCTGGTTGCCGTAATTCACCACATTGTGCAAGTGGCGGTCTGCGGGTACCCCCATTTTTTCCATAGCGGAAGTTAGCATGCGGTAATTGGCTTGGTGTCCGATAAACCACTGAGCATCGGAAACTTTCAAATTATTTCTAGCGAGGATGTCTTGGGCTGCCGCTATGGTTTTAGTAACTGCAAATTTCTGCACCGCAGCGCCATTTTGGCGAAAGAACTGCCCGTCTGGTAGATGTATGTGCTCCCAGCCACTTGGCGCGGATTCAACAAGACTGTCTACGACACATAGTGCGCCAGGGCGAGGCGTAGAGCTTACAACTGCAGCGATGGAAGCGTCGCCAAACAGTATGGAATTCCGTCGGTCGCTGTAGTCCATCCGAGTGGTGTAGCGCTCTGAACAGAAAATGGCGCCCTCATTGGTGAGTCCGCTGCGTACCAATCCCCTCATCACATGCGACTGCACGACAAATGTGCTGCAAGCCGAGTTGACATCAAATCCACGCACTCGCTCGAGGCCAAGCTGCGCTGCAATAACGCAGGCACTTGCCGGAATGTCATCGTCAGGCACGGACGTTCCGCCAATGACGGTGTCAATGTTTTCTGTGACAACGTGAGCCCTTGAAAGCGCAACCTTCCATGATTTTTCACTCATGTTTGCGATGGACTCAATAAGACCTTCGGCTTTTAATTGCTGTCGATTCACTCGACCGTAACGAATATCCGTGATTTGTTCTTTAGTGAGAACTGACCGTCTTGTTTCAATGCCAACTCGATCTTTAATCCAGTCTGCTGCTGAACCAATATCTAGCTTGTCAAAAAAAGAATTTTCTAGAACGTTTTCTGGGAAGTAATGTCCCATGCTGTAGATGTACATTAGAAGGTGCCTTTTAATGTCTAGTTGGTGAACATACCGCCATTAACGTGGATCGTGCTCCCGGTAATGTATTTTGCGCCTTCGCCCGCAAGAAAAACGACGGCCGCAGCAATATCTTCTGGTGCCCCAAATTTTTTCAGAGGGATTTTAGCCATGATGGCTTCTTTCGCTTGTTCTGGCAGTGCATCAGTCATGTCAGTTTGAATGAAGCCAGGCGCCACGCAGTTACATAAGATACCAAATTGAGCTAGATCTTGCGCAATGCTCTTCGTGAAGGCTGAAATAGCGCCTTTCGTTGCCGCATACATGGATTGTCCGGCATTGCCCGTATAGCCGACGACTGAGGCAATATTGATGATCCTACCAGACTTGGCGCGGATCATTCCCTTTGCGGCAAATTTGCTCAGAAGGAATACTGGCTTCAGATTCGTGCTAATCAGGGTGTCAAAGTCTTCGGGCTTCGCAAAAGGTAAAATCTGGTCAATGGAAACACCCGCATTGTTCACCAAAATCGAGATGGGCCCCATTTCGCTTGAAACCACCTTGATGAGATCTTGACACGCGGTTGGGTCCGAGAGATCCGCCTTAAACGGTGCTGATCCAGGAATCTTTTCGCAAAGTGCGCGAGCCTTGTCTTCTGAACCGCGATAGTGCACTGCAACTTTGTAGCCATTTTGGCCCAGGGCCATAGCACATGCGGCGCCGATTCCGCGACTAGCTCCGGTGACAAGGGCGACCTTCGTCCCGTTAATCGTGGACGTACTCATTAATCCTCCTGCAAGTTCTATCAGTGAACTGGGCGGAGAGGATAACACTCCCGATTCACATCGACAATCGGGTTTATAACCCGGCAGAAAGCTGGCTTATGAGGCTTTTTTGCCAGCCATAAGCATGCTTGATTTTTGAGCATCGCGGATTTTGAAGGCCCATTGCACAATCGATGCCGTGGTTCTCCAAATCCCCGAGATATCGTTACTTGCGTCCGGATGAAATCCCTCATGAGCCGCGCGATTGCGGAAGTCCTGAAAAATATGGAGCTCTTTGCAGAATTCCGCAAGTTCAAGGTCGTTATGAGTCCCAACACGAAAGGTATTCGACAGGCCTGCCTTGCAGCTTTGTCGCCCGAAGACGAGGAAGTAAAGCCCGAATGCTTTAAGTCCATCGAGTGTGAAGCGTCGTCCTGGCTCGAACTGACAAATGGCGCGAAGCATTTTTCTTAATTTAAATTTGGAGAAGAATGGAATCTCTTTCACAATAGGTAAGGAGGCGATATATGCCTCGAATTCATCCATTTGGCGTACTATCGGTCGAGCGTATCCGATGACATCAAGCTTGCGTTGAATCGATCCGACCTGCAAAGATTGGCTAACACTATCTTCAAAAAATTCGCGATAGAGTAGCTCCATGGCTTTGTACTGCATATCTATAAGCGGAGAAAGGTCTATCGAGTTTGCGTGTGAACTAGTTGCAAAGCTCTTATTGAAGAAAAGTGCAGTTCGCAGTGCGCGTTTTACCTCGCTCGATAAGTCTTTGTAATGTGGAAGCATGGTCGCCAGCTCTTGGTCTAAATTCATCTCGTCGAGATTTACAGAATTATGAATTGGCGCCATGCCATTTTTTTGCCCGTGTTCAATAGGTGCGACTAGGCTCGATAGCTCGTCTTTAATTTGAAAAAGTGGGTGATCGCTGTTTTGAGGAACTCGAAGGTCTTGAACCGCGCTACGGAGTTCTTTTTGAAGATCTTTTAGATCTTTTTGGCTCAAGATGGCTACAATTTCTTGTTGAACCGCAAGGCTAGCATTCGGTCTCGTTAGCATAGCGATTAGCTCGAGATGGCTGCGTGAAGTGTTTATTTTACCCAAAGAACGCGCCACCGCGCGGAGCTCTGTATCATCATTTGATCTTATATAGTCCAGTAGCTTTAACACAGCATCATCTCTTCCCTGCATTTTTGAAAGAATCATGATGTTTGCAAGACTAGCAATGCCTTTATGTTGGCGTGTCATCGTGGTCAGAGCTCTAATGTCAACTTTATTTGGATCTACCCAAGCGGATGCAAGTTGAGCCCATACAGAGCCATCGTTGAATTTGGCTGAATTGTCTTCAGCAATCGTACCGAGGAATTTGTATGCTGGATGTTTCGAGGTGACTGAAACTACATGAGTACTTTCGCTAAACTGATGCGGCGATTTAATGATATCTGTCGCGATGCCTAGTCGCCCGGCAGCGGCCTGACGACGTGCTTCTGCGAGCTCCCCGAATTTTTCGCCATCATAAGATCGCGCGAACTGCGCGGTGCCGTGGAGGCTGGCCTGGTATACATCTTCGATGGGAAGAGCTCCTATGACGGTCTCAATCCACTTGGTGTTTAACTTTGCGGTTTTAAGTGTATGAGCGATCGATGATCGAGGTAGACCATGTAATAGTGACGAATCGATGCCTTCGCTGGACATGATAGCTTCACAAATCGCGCTTGGCGTCGACGCCCGCGACCACATAGGGGGCATTTTTGCAAATGTAGCTTCATTGTGAGGTGATTTTAACTGCGATTTTAACATTGATTTTTCTATTTTTGAAAAAATGACATCGCGGGCAAGGTGAGCTTCCAGCACTAGTTTGGCTAAATCTTTCCAAAGACTGGAGTTTATACCATCAAGCCATTTTTTAAGTTCCTCTTCTGAATTCCGGATCAGGTAAGTGATCGCTGGGATTAGGCATCTGTTTTCTGGGTGTGAATGGTTTTTACAATCACTCAGAATTTTCCATGCGAGTTTTGTCAGTCTATCTGACTGTAGATCGTATTGAACGGCCCGCTCTATCAAAAGCGCATGAAAAGCACTCGACAACTCTTCCCAGCCGGAACCCTTCAAGGTGGCTAGAGTCAGCTCGTACCCATGGGTCACTGATGCAAGGTCAAGTATGGTGAAACGAATGCGTTGCGGTAGCCCGGGAATACTTGCGATAGGAATTAGTCGATGCCAAAGAATGCGGTCGGTTATTTTAGCCCAGGCTCTCAGTGCCACGGCAACCACATTTTGATCCCATTTCATTATGTTTTCCATAACCCACAGTTCAAATGCAGGTTTGAATTGAGTCGAGCAAATTTCGAATGCGGCCATGACTTCTTCGTCTGAAAGCGGGAGTTGCAGTAGCCCTTTGAGCAGTTTGTCGTCAATAGTTTGACCGCGATCACGCCATGATCCAATCAGTGCAAGTCTTTCGTCAGATGTTTCGCTATCAAGATATCGAGACAATTCTGCGTCAGATATTTCTGTCTCTTTCATGGACTGATTCATCGGATCATTCATTAGTTACTACCCTTCTGCTACGACCTGGAGCTGGCTAGATTCAGCAAAAATTTCATTGACCATGTTCCGCGTTCCTTGGTCTAGGTTATCGGCAGGTTTTCTAGTGAATGCAAGGGCCTGGAATTTTGCTTTTTGTAAATGAAAGCAACTTCCCATTTTGTTTTAAGGGGTTGCACGGCCCTCCTGGCTGGGAACCCAGAGTCTACTTACTAGTCTTGAAGGGACGCTAAAACTTTGCACCGACATTGAAGTGAAATTCGCCTCTTTTCCAGAGCGGAGCGTTCTTATCTGATCGGGGAAAGCAGAAGTTACTGTCGGCCTTGCATTTTGGGGTTACAGGCTCATGCCATGGTATGCCATATGCCAGGTTGATTGAGCCAATCGGGGTTAAGAAGTTTACTGCGGTTCCGGCTGAGGAGAAATTATTCTGCCAAATGACTTGTGGATTTGATGCGACGTCACCCAACTCGTATCCAATATTGTCTTCAATGCTTCTTTTTGGTGAGCCTGGGCAGTTTGAACTGTTGCCTACAGAAGTGTCAGAATCAAATACTTTTTCAAACTTCTGCATTTCAGCTCTGCTAAAACTAGAAGTTCCTGAGTCCACAAATATTGTTCCGGCCAAGGCGGAAGTAAACCTGTAGCGTGTTTCTGCTTTTAGAATTAAGCGTCGCGAACCACCAGTTGGCGAAGCTGTGAATCCACAATCCCAAACGCCATCGGCGTTTAATGACGGTCTGCGCACCATCGGACCTAACTCGCGTTCTCGAAATCCACGAACGGTATCCGCTCCCCCTGCGGGAAGACGTTCGCTGGCTGGCAAAATATCGCCATTGGCCCGGCCGCGTCGCTCTACGTCCTCAAAACTCGTGAAATTTACACCAAATGCAAAAACTAGATCCTCGGCTGGTGAAAAATAGTGATTGTTCGAAATTTCCCAACGAAAATATCTAAGATCACCGCCTAAGTCGTAGCGTGCCCAGCTTAGTTCAGATCCTAATGTATAACCGTCACTAGTCCAGGTTTGATCATTGCGCTTATCTATATAGAAGCGAAGACCCGCGCGTCCAACGGCGAACGTATCGGCGAGAAATGCATCGACATCTTCTTTCGCACCTTCTTCATCATTAAGTTTCCTGGCGTAAAAGGTAGAAATTTTTGAGCCAGGGATTACCGACTTTAGACTGTGTGAGATTTCAATTTCGCCACTACGCGTGAGTGACCAGGCATAATCTGTAGCTCTGGCGGCTTGCGAAAGTGATATGGATCCGTCAAGTTCGGAGTCCAAAATGTGCGGTTCTAGATATCCAGCAGAAATGGCGCGACCAAGTAGGGTTCGGGGTCCGATTGCTTTTTGATGGGCTTCCTCATTGAAGGTTGCTCGACCGAAGAGCTGTCGACCTGTCCCAGCAATATTAGTTAAAGCGCCTTCTAGGTTGTACCTCATGCCGTAATAGGTGCTCCAACCTGGACCGAAGTTTACTGTGAGTGATGGGCTTTCTGTCACTTGAATCAAAAGGTCTACTATCTCTGAGCGCTTAAACATCAAATCAGGATCCAGAGGTCTGATAATTGCTGTTGAAAATGCACCAATTCGAAGGAGTGCTTTTCGAGAAGCCGAAACAAGTTCTGGGTCATACCAGTCGCCTGTATCAAAGTAGAGTTCGCGCATCACAACTTTAGGATCAGTTCGAACCAGTCCAGTGACGAAGACATCGCCAAATCGAACGCGTGGACCCTCGTCGATGCGCATGACGACGATTGTCTCGAGCTGACCGTTGCCAAGGTTTGTAGAAGACGTGTCACTGCTGGTAGTGGTGTAAAAATATCCTTTGGAGGCATAGAGCGTTCTTATTTTTTGCTGAAGGTCGACAATAAGACTCCTATCAATGGGATCGTTTTTTTTAAGTGAGGATAGATCTAAAATATCAGCACTCGTCATAGATTGATTGCCGCTAATTGCTAGACGGTCAAATATCCGCTGTTCGCCCTCGTCTATAGAAATGACGACTACGACTTGAGAGTTTTGACCTTCTCGGTTCTGGCTTTGAATTTGTCGGTCAATCACTTTTACGTCCCAGAAACCCTGGTTGTTGTAGTGTGCGCGAACCCTTTCGATACCAGCGGAAATTGCATCGGGGTTGAATATGACCTCAGAATTTTGACCGTCACCCTGGCTCGGTCGGTCAACTCCAAGTAAATTAAATATTTCGGTATCAGAGTAAGACGTGTTGCCTTCGATTTGGAGCCTGCTAATGACAGTTGTTTCTCCTACCTGCACAAAAAATTTATGAATCATCTCCCCATTAGCCGATTCCACTACCGTCGTAGTGGCAATTTGAGCATTGCTATAGCCTCTGATCTTAAGCTGACGAATGAGCTCAAAGCCAACGGAGTCTGGGCCTAGAATGGCCGGATCGAAAGCTTGCATATCGTTATTTGAGAAAATGTTTGAAAGACTCCGGCCAGTCGATTGATCAAGAAACTCATAAACGATTTTGCGGCCAAAACGTCCTTTCACAATGATCCATGCCGAGGTTGATCCTTGGTTGAATTGAAAACCGTCAAAGAATAAGTTTGCATCTGCATATCCACTTAGTCTGGCATTGGTTTCTGTTTCCGCCACCGAGCGGGCTGCATCTTCAATGTCGCAGATATCTCCTGGCTTAAGCGTTTGATCTGCCTTTATTGGTGGATTTTGCTCCCATTTGTAGCCACGGACGACGCAAGGTTGGCCGATGTCGAGTTTAAACACATACTTAACTTCAGAAGCTGTCTCCAGTGTTTGCGAAATGACGGTTCCGTTTACGTACCCGCGTTTTCGCAGAGACTCGCGAATGTCTTGGGCTATTCTTTCTTGGAGCTGAGTTGAATGTACCTGCCCAATGTACGGGGTTGTGACTGCTCGCAGAGACGAACTTAACGCTAAAGGGGCAAGTTTAAGGTCGATTTGGGTGACTGGAGTGGCTAATTTTCCGCGAACAAGGAAGCCGGCCTCCGTTTCTTCAAACCATAGACTAGCTAGTGGATGTCGAAGTGCTACTGCATTCAAAATTGTTTGAAAGTCGCTTGCGATTTTAATGGTTGGTGTTCGCACATGAAGGCGCGACTCCTCAGCTTCTGGGACGCCGATGTCCGGTGCAATGCTCCAATTTGCGGCATACGTGGCCGTTGACAAGGGCGCCATGCACCCTAGTAATAAACCGCAAATTGCAGCCATGCGTTTAAGGAAACGCAAACTTAAATTTGAGGTCGACGCCCGTATCCGCTGGGGCGCCCGCTGATTTGTTGCTAATACCGCTCTGATCATTGCTACTCTCAATACCGCCTGTAAGGGAAATGCTATCATGAAGGCTATATTCTGACGATACTTTTACAGTCGTTTGATCGACCTTCAAAATCACGTCAAAATCTTCTGTAATGTTGAGTGGAAGATTGAATCGTGCGACGGGCGAACCCTCTGACTCATAGGTGTCGATATAGACTTGTCGGATCACATTTTGACCTGAGAGATCAAATATTTTTTGCACAGTGTCCTCGACCTGCCCAGCTAAAATGTTGAGTGCCTCGGAGGCTGCTGTAGATTCAGCTGTGTCGCGCCCTGTCGGGCTATCTGGTAATGAACCGCGATTCAAAAGCCCGATAATATCAATTTTAGAAAGAGCTGTTCCATCAGGGCGATTGGGTGGTTCCACTGTAAAGTCGATGATGGGCGTGCTGGCGCGTCCAGTAATATTGATGCCAACTCTATAAGACGAAACATCGCTCGTAGCAGATATGTCGAGTGCAGGGTCGACTTTGATCGGGTCATCGAAGTTTATCAACCCGCGCTTAATTTCAAAATCACGTTTATAAAAGAAACGACCCTTCGATATGTCAACAAGCCCTATTATGGAAGGCATGATGTTTGTGCCAGCAATTCTTAAGTCTGAGGAGAGTGTTGCCTGTCCGGATCTGCTGCTGAATCCAATCGATTTATCAGCTGTGATGCTAATGTCCATATTTATTAGCGGCGAAATCGAATTGGTGGAGTCGGCCGCGCTTTGTGAACGAATACTTTCTACGATGGCCTCTCTAAGATCTACGTCTCGGTTTGAGCGCGCCTTTCTTATAGCGATTCGACCAGCAGCCGTCCACGGTCGCCCTGTTCCAGTGATTTTAAGCTGGCCATCGATACTTGAGTCAAAGTATTTGATAATCGGGAATGGATACAAGAATGAGGCGTTATCAAGGTTGACGGTCACGTCCGTGTCTTCCCCAGATCCGGGTCGAGCGAGGAATCCAACAACGTTTATATGCCCATTGCCTTTATTGGCGCTCAAATTTTTAATTATAATTCCATTAGTTCGGACCCTGGAGTCAAACTTTACTTCCTGAAAAGATGGCCTAAATCCAGTCAGACCAAGAGAAATTGGCGAACCACCACTCAGTACAGCATCATCTTTAATAGCAATATCAACATTCGGATTGTCGACAGATCCCGTGATCCCGCCGTCTATTGAAATGGATCCTGTTGCGATCTCAATGTCAGAAAGAAACAGTCGAAGAGTCTCAACGTCTATTTTTCCGCTAGTTGTGATTCCCAATCGTGAGGGTGGCCGGTGGTTGTGCAGTTCTAGTTTGATTTGTCCTAGGCTGCTGCTTATCGTGATCGGCTGATTATCGTCAATGTGCCAGCCGGACGCATCGAAAATGATTTTGGAAGGATGAGCGCTTCTAAAGTCTACGCGTTGACCGCTCCGAGATACGAGCGAATAATAGCGCAAGCGCAGGTCCTTTAGATCAAGTTCGCCTCGGCTGTCCCACCATTTTTTGAAGGTTCCTTGCAGACTCCAGGTTGCACTGAGGTATGCAAAATTTCGAGCATCCTGGCTCATTACTTCTGGCAACCAAGGCCTGAAGTCAGCGTTTCGAGCGGCTATGTACCAGTTGAATGGTATGTTTGGATCGCCTAGATCAAGGCTTATCCTAGCTTTTAAGGCACTTCCGCCCTGCTCTGCCATGATGTCTAATTTAGAACCGTCGATGACGACGGATCCAATAATGTCGCTAACAGAAGATTCGAGAATCTTAGCTTTGGAGAATTGCAGTCGTGCAAGGCCTGTGAGCTTTTTAAATGTTCCTGCCAGTTTGAAGTCTCCAGACGCTTCGGCAGAAATTCCTAAATCGGCAAGATTTCTTCCAACGATTGGCGCTGTCCTTAAGTCGTCTCCTGATTTCGGTATTCCGGTCAGAGTAGCCGCTATCTCGAGCTGGTCTGATTCATGCAGGCCCAGTCCGCCCATAAAATTTGAGCTTGTGGCCGACTTGTCCCACTTGTGGGTAGCCCGGATTTCGGCCTTGGTTCCTGCGACAATCGCCACAAGGTCTTCTGTCGTGTAGCCAGATTCAGTTCCTTTGATTGTTCCCTTTATGGATTTTGCGAAACGCTCATCAATGGTTCTCACGTCTTCAATATTTGCTTCAAGAGAGCCCTTCCAAACTAAAGGTAATTTAGCGGGACCAGAGAATTGTGCTGTAGCGGAATTTATGGAGAATTCTGCGGTCGACGAGCCGTCGGTAATATCGCGCATCACAGAGCCAATCGTTGAACGATCAATCATTTTCGCCCGGAACGCAAAATCAATGTCTAGATTATCATTAAGTTTTAATTCGCCGTGATCACTTGCGAGCAGTCCGCCGGTGGGCGTTGTCAGTCGTGTGTTGTTCCAAATGATTTTACTATCCACGATCTGTATCTTGCTGCCGATGGATGCAAATTGCGTCGAACCAATGACAGCATCCTTGATCTCGGTGTTTAGTTCAACGCGAACTCTATCGTACGGCCCGACAATTCTCGTCGTCATTTCGCCTCGCCCACCGAGGGCTGCTTGTGCAAAGTACGCGAGGGGTGCTGGGTTAAACTGGTTAGAGGAAATGGCAATGTCCATTCCTGTTTTGGGGTCGAATGTTGTGGCGCCAGATATCAGTAGGGGGAACTTTCCAAGTTGCGTTTCTGCGCCTTTGATGTAGCACAGCCCAGGTGTGTTTTTAAAAGCTAATTGGGTAGAATCAACCTCGAGATTAAAGTTGACCTCGCATTGCGGTGAAACTGGGTGGCGAGTGTGGTCGTACTCAGCGGATGGCGTTGAAAAATTGGTAAGAGTCGCCGGGGAAGTGACGGACATTTTGAAAGGGTCCCCAGTACCTGTGATTGCGAGTTTCGGGCTCGTTAGATCAAAATTGACGGCATCGAAATCGACATTGAACATATCCAAAAGATTTCGGAAAGGTAGACCAGTAGGCTTTAAGTCAAAGTCATATGTAACCGCGGAATCAAATAAAATTTGGCCTCCGCCTGTCGCGACTGTGTCTTCGCCTATCTTGATGTTTGTGTTTAAGAGTTTGAATTTTTTCTGGTCGACTTCGAAATTGGTTTCCGTTTCGTAAAGTCTAAAGTCATAAAATCTAGCGTCATAGCTTTTCAGACTTCCAGTTGTGGTAAACGAGGCGAGCTGTTTTGTTGTGACTGGAATGAAGATATTAGTTGTTGTTTTAGCGCTAAATGCCCCTCTGCTGCCCGGTATATCTAGGAATGAACCTATGCTGCTCATGTCGCCGCGAACATTTTCACCGTTAATGGTCGCGTAGAGGCTCTCGATGATCGGGCTGTTTTTCTTTGTTTTTATTTCAAGGGTTGATTTTGCTGTCAAATTTAGCCTTGGTGATGCTATCTCTATTTTTCGTCCGATAAAGGTTTTGTTCCTCATTTCGCCGCGGAAGTTTATTTTTCCGCCTTCGAGGTAGGATGAACTACGATCTGTAATCGAAGTGCTGCTCGAATTAAGGTCAATTTTAAATGATTTCCAATCGCTAATTTCAATGTCTGCATTAAAACCTTCAGCAGCTATGCGTGTGATCTCTTTAGGGTCTTGGTTCGCGTTTAGCGAGATTCCATCGAGAGTCGCAACGATTGAGGCGTTCGATATTTTTAACGAGGAAAGCGGGGGTGGTTGTGAAGGCGGCCATTGTGCTTCGCCGATGGACGTTCTAGCGGGAGTAGGCTCAATCGCGCGAAGTGCTTTAATGAAGTTAGCTGGAGGCGGCCAGGAAATGTTTACATCTTTCAACTCAAGGTCGCCGATTTGCGGCTGCCCCATAAATATCGACCAAAGCGAGATTTTAAATGTTAGTGTCGACATCGACACCAGGTCGTGTGCCTTCGCGTCTTGTTCTTGCGTTTCGACTTTGACGCCATAAATGGTGAGTGCTGGAGGTGCAAGTTGTAGCTTCATGCTCTGATAGTCAGCACGAATGGGAAGTTTTTTTAGGATTTTTTCGTTGAGATAGTAGTTAACGATGCTATGTGTATATGGATTGTCGATCACCAAATTGCCGACGTAAAGTAGCGTCATCACGACGATGATTAAAATGACAACTTTGTTGTGTCCACGTTTCATATGCTATTTAGCCTAGGATTTGTTTGCTGGCACCAGAAGGTCTTCAATATTGATGTCTTTGTTGGTTTTTTTTTGCGATTTCTTTTTTTGCGCAGTGTTTCTCTCTGATGTGGGTTTGGGCAAAAGTCTTTGTTCCGGTATCCCATAACCTAAATGAGTGGAGATTGATCGTAACAATTGGGCAGGAGAGCCCATGGCTTCTTTGGCAAGCTTTTGGATGGTTTCTAGCGTTACCGTGTCAGCGCCAATACGACTAGCTTGAAAACGTTTGTTAAGGAATTCTATCAATTGAGTTTCGCTAAATGGCGGGAGCTTTTTTGTATAGATCAGACGATTTGACAGCTGTGGATCGGCAGAGATAGCTTCCGATTTTTCTCGAGAACAGCATACTAAAATGGCTAGTCGCAATCCGCACGAATCGGCAAGATTTAGCATTCCAGAGATTTCACCTGACATTTGATCGACATCAAGAAGTCCACCACTGTCGAGGCATACCAAGATTGGGCGATTGGATTCCGCAAGTGCGGATAGTTTTTGTAAAGAGTCTGATCCTTCGCCAGCATCACTAGATAGCCATTGGGATACTCCCTGCAGCAACCAGCCCGGTTTGAGAGATGGACTTGCAGGCGTTAGATTTATGATGTCCAGTCTAGATGCGGCAATTTGGCTTAGTTGTCGAAGAAATGTAGTTTTTCCTGCGCCAGCAATTGAATAAATGCAAAGCAGCGAATTTGTTGATTTGGCGACGTTTATTACGTCATTTATTTGCTGGTCCCATTCCTCGAGATGAATTTCATCATTCGGAAGGGTTCTGGCAAATAGTTTGCCTAGGTCTATACTGGCTTCGCTAGGGTCAATCATGACGCATTTTGTCCCCGTACTGGATTCGTTTTCTCGGTTTTGCTTTTGTTTTCTTGATGTTCCCAATATTCTGTAATTTTCCTAGTTAATAGGCGCGAGATTCCATACTCATTGGCAGACTCATGTTTGCCATCAGCAATCAGGGCACGCGCGATATATCCTTCCATGAAAGTGTTATCCGGATGACGTCGATGCCACTCGTGCATGACATTCACGGCCTGGCTAAAATCCCCCATTGATAGATATGCGGCAGCGGTATCTAGATTTAAAAGTGTAGATGTCGGCGCGATGTTTTTAAGTTTGGTCAGAAACCGAACCGCTTGGCCCGGTAGTCTAGCCGCTAGGTAAAACCAGGCGCAGTAAGCTAGCATAGCTGGATTTTGTGGATTGGTTCGACAGAGCTCGAGAAGTTTTTGTTCGGCCTCCCTGTATTGACCTTGATCAATTAGAATTTGGGTGAGGCTAGCGAGAGCGAATGGCATTGCAGTTGGGTGAAGTGTGAGTCGGTCTAATACTTCGATCTTCTTAGCGGCGTTGCCCTGGTCACTTATGGCTGAGACTTTTCTAAGCGCAGTCATGACGGGCTGTTCCCATAGGGCGACCATGCTTTTAAAGGCCGCGCTCAGGTTATTTGCTGTGACGGGTTTGGCGGAAATATGAACTTGAAAAATTTTTTCGTAGATAAGTCGATCTACCCTATCGAATCCCGCAGTTATGACAATTGTAGGAGTCAGTCTGGTACGTGAGTCTTTGAAAAGGACTCTTAGAATCTCCGTGGCCGGTTGCGTGGGTGTATCAACAACAATGAAACAACTGGCGCTGCCTTCGTGTTTCATTTGTGTTGCCGCTCCGACTCCCCCCGAAGCGACGGCGATTTTCCAACCAAGAGCGCGAAGAAGTTCTTTCAAAACAAGGTATAAATTTTTTTCGTCACCAATAAGAACAGCGGTCCGATCTGGCCACAAATTATTTCTGTCATCGGTCGACATAAGTGTCCGTCCCTCCAAAGGATTTTTAAACAATCCCCCTCTCTATTATATGGCTTTGTATGCGTAGTTGTAAGGCTTCGGCATCTTCAAAAAAGCCTTACCAAGGCGTCAAGATTATGACGCTGAATTGTTGCCATCAGACGTTGATTTTTATTTCAAAAATTTGCTTTAGCCCGACCTAGGGCCAGAGTAGATATTTGTTTCTATCTGACGGTATTTCGTCGGCGTTGGATTCACCGGAAGTCGCGGGTGTATTACGCGTTATTTTTTCTTTTAAAAACATTTCGTAATGATTAATGAACGTTGTTTGACCTTCCGCATTTTCAACCTTTAAGGTGTTGGGGTGGCGCGGATTGATGCTTTTTACGGTCACTTCTTCGCCAGCTCGAAATTGGTCGCTGTGCTTTTTGGTTAATTCAACTTTGTCAGTTGGTAGGGCATTATGTAACTTTGGCGGCGGCACGCGCCTGATTTTTTTAAGGTGTCCCTCCGAGTCCGTGTAGGAAATCGTGTAGGGTTTGCGATCAAATTTGATGGCATCAGACATAAAGCCGAACTCTCCCTCAAGCGTGAGTCAGGGAATTGTTCGGTTTTTTGTGTTTTAAATATTAGGCAAAAAATGCCCAATGGCTTGACGAAATAACAAATTAAAAAGAAAGATCTCAGTTAAACCAGGGGTTAAAACTTAGATGATTTCTCGACCCGCGATAAACCCTGTGCTGCGAGTGTTGCAACCACAAGTGCGATTTCCAGCAGATTCAAACAACATGCCGCAAGCAATGCAGGCGCGTACCTTGATTCGAATTGGCGATAAATTTGCCAGACGACGTGCGTGATTTTTGAGCTCAATGTCTTTGACCACTGAGGGTGGTAATTTCTTGACCTTATTACCGCTTGCATCAGTCGTAGTTTCGAACTCCATCAGGAACCTCCTTAAAAGCGAATCAGAGCAAACCAAAGAAATCTTTAGGCCTTAGTCAAATATTTGTTCCCTAGCCCAAAATAGGGGCGTAAAATACACTGTTTGTGCTATTTATGTCAAGATTTTAATAGAGTTCTTAGAATTCATAAGAATTTATAGATATATCAGGAACTTCCATGGCCATGCTTCCCCAGGAGATCATTCGGAAAAAAAGGCAGGGGCAACCGCTATCTCGCGAGGATATCAGCGGTTTTTTTACTGGTTTTTTGCGAGGAGAGGTCGCTGATTACCAGGTGTCTGCCATGCTTATGGCTATTGTCCTTAAGGGCATGACCCGCGAGGAAGCCTCATCACTGACATCGACAATGCGCGACTCAGGCGAGGTTTTGAAGTGGGGCGGGAATCGGCGGGAGATTGTGGATAAACACAGTACCGGCGGTGTCGGAGATAAAACTAGTTTGGTGATCTTGCCTCTATGCGTTTTGGAGGGACTGAAGGTTCCAATGATTGCGGGGCGTGGACTTGGGCACACCGGTGGAACACTTGATAAGTTGGAAGCCATTTCTAACATGAATGTCTATCAAAGCCCGGAGGCCGCGTCTGAATTACTGTCTAGAAATGGCGGGGTTTTCATGGGTCAAACCGATAAAATCGCTCCATTGGATAAGCGACTTTATGCGATGCGAGACGTGACTGATACTGTCGAGAGTATACCTCTGATTACCGCCTCCATTTTGAGTAAAAAGCTTGCCGAGGGCATCGGCTGTTTGGTGATGGATGTGAAGTTTGGATCTGGAGCCTTCATGCGTGCCAAAGAGGACGCCTTAGCGCTCGCTGAATCAATTGCAGCCGTGGGCGCGGCCAGTGAGCTAAATATTCGCTGCGCGTTGACAGACATGGGTAGTCCGTTGGGTGATCGCGCCGGCAATAGTCTCGAGGTTGAAGAGTGCGTAGACATTCTTCGTGGGGCAGGGCCCGCTTCAACACGCGATCTCTCAGTGGAATTAGCGTGTGAGATGATCATGCTTGCCAGGCCAACTGAAAACCGCGGTGAAGTTAAATCGAGACTTTTGGGTTATCTTAAGTCGGGAAATGCGTACGAAGTTTTCGCAAAGGTAGTGGCCGCTCAGGGTGGGGACACTCGGCAGATAGAGGATTTAAGGCGCCTGCCGAAATCGCCTGTGAAGCTCGACGTGATTTCAAATGGTAGTGGGTTTGTATCGAACTGTGATGTTCGTGAGCTTGGTCTGGCTATCGTAGAGCTAGGCGGTGGTCGACGTAAATCCTCTGATAAGATCAATCCCTCGGTTGGGTTGTCTGGTTTGAAACGAGTCGGTGATCGGATTGAAAAGGGGCAACCATTAGCGACAGTTCACGCTGAAAATGAGGCGATTGCCAGGCAGGTTGCAGTTAGAGTCTCAGCGGCTTATCAGACGTCGTCTCAGGCTATTTCCGCGGAATCACTTATCTGGAAAGTTATATAAGGCATCGAGGCAGATAATATTTAGTCGCGGAGGACTGCGAGCATGTCAGACGTAAATTTGGATAATGTTAAATTCAAGTCGCTGCATGATGAAGCAGAGATCGAGAAACGAGTAAAGCAACTTGGTGCAGAGATCACCAAAGATTTGAATGGAGAACCCCTAGTTGTTGTCAGTGTGCTCAAGGGTGCATTTATGTTTACGGCGGATCTCGTGCGGGAGATCAAAGTTCCTGTGGTCGTGGATTTCATCGGATGCGCCAGTTACAACGGCACGCAGAGCACAGGCACCGTGCGTATCACACAAGATCTTTCAACAGATATAACTGGAAAAAACGTTTTACTGGTTGAGGACATTGTTGATACGGGACGTACGTTGGACTATCTTTTAAGGATTCTATTGCAGCGCAGTCCAAAATCAATTCGTCTCTGTACTTTGCTTAATAAGCCGGAAGCAAGAGAAGTGCCCGTTCAAGTTGACTACTTTGGATTTTCTATCTCAAATGAGTTTGTTATAGGCTACGGACTAGATCTTGATCAGCGATATCGCGAATTGCCGTATATCGCTCAGGTGCAAACTTAAACCGTTAAATGAGATGATCTTTGTCTTTGTTTGACGAAAGTTTTTTTAGATCTGCCATTAAATTGTTGATTCGGTCCAGGCTGGAACGAATTTTTTGTAGTCGATCGCCAAAGTCTTCGTTTGCTGCTGCATCCTTAGCGCCTTCAGTAGATCCGGAGATGATTCCATCCGTGCTGTTCACATAAAGTGGTTTGCGGGCTCTTGAGAACTCATTGTTCACGTCTTGTTTATTTTTGAATGCCGAGAAATCTAGGATTTTGGTTTTTTTTGTCGTTTCGGGGGAGTTTGATTGGTGGGATGACATGAGCAGTTCCTTAACAGCAACAGGTGGAAAGACAGCAAGTAACGACAGCGTCAACAGAGATCTAGAACATGGAACTTGAATGCATAGGCTCGAAAACAAAACGAATGTTCACTGAGTCTTGGGTTATCCAAACTCTATTCACAGCTAGAATCAATTCTTGATGCGGTAAGACTTTAGAACTGATTGGTTGGCTTTAAGACGTTCTTTCCGCAGGCGCTCCTCATTATCACTATTTTTCTTCATAGCGTCGAAAAAACCCTCTTTCGAAGTCTCTGCGCTCACTGATGGTTTATCCTCTGTCTGTACCGCTGCTTTGCGGTTACCAAAGAGGGATACGACGTTAGAAGTAGAATTATTTGTTTGATTCTGCATAACATCCTCCAATTCAGCTTTAAACTCAGCCACAACCCAGGCGGCCTTCCGCCCTTACCCTACCTGAAGCAAGGGTCATGCCACAAGGGGTGCCATGGGAAGAACTTGATTTATCGAAAAAAAACCAATGATTATATATATTTATAAGAAGCCAAACATCGGTTCTCGCGACTTTTGTGTCGTCTGATTCTACAAACTGTCAAGAGCTCTGACAGTGCTGCTCACGCCCATCATAGAGGGCCACTTTAGCTACCGCTAAATTGATATGAGATAATAATGGGGGTGCGCAAAGCCACCCGATTTTGTTTTTTGACTGCAATATTCGTTTCATTAACAGCGCTAGTCCGCAAGTAGGGGCACATGAGTTTTAACAAAAATTTAAGGACGAGATTCTACGATGCTTACGACGTATCCTACGTCATGCAGTTTATTTCGAAACTGGCAACAATGGCCGAACCCGAGAGGCGAGACCTGCCCGGCTTCCTTGGCGAAGGCACTCATTTCCAGAGCTTTGAGCTAGATTCAATGTCTCTTCCACTGGCGATTAATGTGGCCAAGACTTCATTTGCTCGTCGCGGCGAATCGGCATTGAGTCGATGGAAAGAGGCCGTCAAGGTCGCTCAATCTTTGGAAAGCGCCAGTTTAGTTCCCCCGATGGACGTGATCAACGCATTTGGCTTGACTGTATTAGTCATGCCAAAAGGTAAAGTCGTTTCTAAGTCTGGAGCTAAAGTTGTAGATGCGCTCCTGCAAGATACGGCAAAAGCTCTCGGTCAAGCAGGCTTAGTACTCGATGACTACCCACAGATCCGAGAGGCTGAAGGGATTCCTTTTATAATTGATTGGTCAGATCTAGGTTTTCTTAACCGATAGCGTCAATTAATTTTTGAAAGCCTGCGAACATCCCGGGCAGATTGGCTTTGGCAACTTGATCCGTAATCATCGAGGGTACTAGCCCCTTAAACGTAACGTCCAATTTGTAATTTGCCGCCGTTTGAGAGTCGCCTTGAGCAGAAAGCGACCAGCCACCGTTGTTTTGCTTCATGAGATTACTTTCGGCCATAGTCCACCAAATTTTGTTTGGGGCCTCCTCGAAGATCTCGATAGTATAGAAAAAAGTCTTTACGATGTTGAGCTCGGTGCGGACTTGGCACTTCGCTTTGCTAGTGGCGGGTGCTGGGAGAACCTGAATCGCTGTAACCCCCGGAATGAATTCCGGATAGCGATCGAATTGCCCAATAGCCGAAAATACTTTATTAATGTTGCCTTGAAAGACATGAGTTGTTTCAATTATGGCCATGGAAAGTACTCCTTTGCATTGAAAACAATAATTGTATAGACTTATAAGGGTTAAGTACATGTTCTCGCGGTAGTTGTCTCGCAAATGCGAAGATCTTTTAGTTGAATTGTGTTCTTGAGTGGAGCTGACATGGGTAACGATACGCAGATGAAAGAACTAGTTGAATTTGTTGCGAAGGCGCTGGTTGATGAAGTTAGCAAGATTGAAATTTCCGAAATTGCTGGCAACCAGACCAATATCATTGAGCTTAAAGTTGCTAAAGAGGACATTGGCAAGGTGATTGGCCGACAGGGTCGAACTGCAGACGCGATCCGTACGATTCTTAATTGTGCTGCTGCTAAGTTGAACAAACGCTACATACTTCAAATCATTGACGAGTAGTCCATGCGTGATGCAGCCAGTGCCGTAGTCGTAGCGGCGGTGGAAGGTTTGTCTTTAACCCCGGAAGAGGCGCGATTCTTTAAAGATGAATCACCTGCCGGGGTCACGCTTTTTAGGCGTAATATTCCACAAGAAAATTATAAAGATGTCGGGAAGCTGAACCAAACGCTCCAGGGGTTGCGCCAGGTGGGTGAACCGCCTTTAATGATCGCAATTGATCAAGAGGGTGGTCGCGTTTCTCGAATTGCGGCTCCCTTTCCAAATCTAGGCCCGGCCATGAATATTCGAGAGACTCAAACTGATCCAGAAAGTTTGCAGGTCTTAAGGAACTACGGCCGCGATGTGGGGCGGGAGCTGCGGCAGATTGGAATTAATGTCAATTTTGCACCTGTTCTCGATGTTCTGAGTGAACCTGCCAACCTCGCTATTGGCGATCGATGTTTTGGGACTGAGCCTGATCAAGTTACAGTCCGGGCCGGCGCTTTTTTGGAGGGTTTGCAATTAGAAAAGGTCGCGGGTTGTCTTAAGCATTTTCCGGGGCAAGGGGATGCTCGGGTGGATACACATCTGGGAACTGCTGTCATAGATGTGAGTTTGCAAACATTACTCACAAGAGAACTCGTTCCGTTTAAAGCTCTGGTCTCGCAATGTCCGATGGTTATGATTTCGCACTCCATTTTCCCTGTTCTGAGTGAGCGCGAGGCGAGTCGATCAACAACGATTATTATGGACTGGCTACGTGGACGGTTAGGATTTGATGGCGTTGTTGTAAGCGATGATATGAACATGGGAGCTTTGCCACAAGAGATCCAGGAATGGAAGCATGCCTTGGTGGAAGCGGTCGCAGCAGGTTGTGATGTTCTATTGGTATGCCGTCATTTGGATCGCTGCTATGCAGCCCTCGAAGCACTTCGTTTAGAAGCTCGACGAAGTCCAGCATTTTCAATTCGTTTAGACGAAGCAGCTAGCCGGGTTACGGCGTTACGCAAGGGTCTTGGCAATTAAGTTTATTCACGATCGTCAATTTCGTCGGACGTTTCAATAGTCTTTCGAACTCTCACACGCTCAATCCTATGGCGAATGACCTGTGACACCTCGCAGGTAAGCGGACCGATGGTGGTACTCTGTCCCACCTTGGGTAGGTCGCCAATCATTTGGATCATGTAGCCCGCAACAGTTTCCGCTTCTTGACCGCTTTCTGCGTGAATTTGTTCGGGCGAAATTTCAAAAAAATCCAGGAATTCGTCAAGATTCATTTGAGCCATTACGTCATAAATTCCAGGGCTCACTTCTACGATTTTTGCGAGTTCTTCGTCGTGCTCATCTTGGATTTCTCCAACAATTTCCTCAAGCATGTCCTCAAGAGTTATTAGACCAGCGGTCCCGCCGTATTCATCAATGACTATGGCCATGTGCGTTTTAGTTCTTTTTAGTTCCTTAAACACATCCATAATAAGCTTTGACTCAGGCACTTGTCTTGGCTTGCGCATGAGATGCTGAATTTTTGTGGTTTGAAGCTTTTCTGGGTTGGCGGCGAACTGTAGAAGATCCTTTGCCAGCAAAATTCCTACCACGTTATCAATACGTTCGTCGTATACAGGTATTCTAGCGTGTCCGCTTTCATAGGCTAATTTGATCGCTTCTCGAAGCTGGGTTTTCAGTTCAATGGCGGTCATGTCTGTGCGAGGAGTCATGATTTCGCGCACTTTGATTTCATCGAACTCAAAAACTCCAGAAATCATGTCTTGCTTTGTCTCCTCAAAAACCCCAGCTTTTTCTCCTACATTCACCAGGAACTCGAGTTCTTCTTCTGTGATCTGAGGGCCTGGTTGGTGTCGACCGCCGAATGAATGTATGAGCGACGATGCCAAATAGCTGAGACCAATGACAACGGGATAGGTCAACAGATACCAGAAATAAATAAACTTCATGGCTGGAACAGCGAGTGTTTCGGTATAAATTTTCCCGATAGTTTTGGGAATGATTTCCGAGAAGATTAAGACCACAAGGGTCGTAAATCCAGTGGCGACCGCCAAAGCTTGATCATGAAAATGCCGATTGGCGTATTCGGTGGCGAGCGCCGAGGCTAGAATATTGACCGCGGTATTGAAGAGTAAAATAGTTGATAGAACGCGGCTTGGATGGTGCAGCCAGAGGTTGAGTTCCTTCGCTTTTTCGCCGCGGGTATCAAGAATATGCTTGGCTTTTAGCGAACCAAGGCCAGTGATAGCAGTCTCGGCACCAGAAAAAAGGGCAGACAAAACCCCGCACGTTATAAAGGCAATGATCGATGTGCTATCGTTAGAAAAAAGTTCATCCATTATGATCGCCCCGTACTTTTTTTGCGTTTTGCAGCTTTAGGGCTGTTTGCTTTGATTTTTGTTTTTTTGCGCGTCGGAGGTGATTTATTTGGTTTTATGCATTGAGTCCAGGCTGGTTCCTTTGATTTTCCACCGGAAAAAAATCGCATTAGTTTTCGTTGTTCTGAGAACATACGTTTTTTTTCAGTTGGTTTCATATGGTCATGGCCCACAAGGTGCAATATGCCATGGACTAGTAGAAAACAGACTTCCTTATCTAGCGTGTGACCCAATTCTTCCGCGTTATTTTCTGCCTCGTCGGCACATATAATGACATCTCCGAGAGGAAGCGGGTTGAGAATTTTAACAGCTGACGTTGGTGTAGACTTAACCTTGAGCGCTCGTTTCCAGTTGTATTGGGGGAACGATAGTACATCTGTAGATTTGTCTTGATGCCGGTATTTTTTATTTAAAGCCTGCATCTTTCGCGGCGATACAAACTGCAGACAAATTTCATATTGCGCGACGCCCAGTCTTCTGGAGATTTCCGTGACAATGTGCGAGATTTTTTTTCGGTCAATTTTATATGGTCGATGTTGGTTGCTTACGTGAACGCAAGCGACATTTTTCATGATAAGCGCCACTGATTCTTTCACCTAGTTTTTACGACGGAGGGCAGTCAAGTCTATGACCCTGTCCGAGTCGACCTCATGATTGGAATTTGTTTTTAATTTGACGGCGCCAGTCTTTCCGCATAGCTCGTCTAGGGCACTCACACGAGGCGCATCACTTGAATCATTGGAGGGTGCGTTAAGGTCAGAGACGGAGTTCTGAGCGCGTAAAACGGCATTTTTATCTGTGCGAATAATTCGCTCAGCAAACGTAACGAGAGCAGACATCGAAATCTGCTCGGGCGCTTTTCTAGCGCCAATGGCTCTAACTTTGACCTCAGAACTCATGTAGACCACAGTCCTCTTAATTAGCGTTTGCCTTAAATTCTAACATGTTATGCTTTTTGCGTCACGATTTAGGTCTAAGGCGCAAAAATCACGACTGAAATTTTACCCATTTGCGTCCATACCAAGAAATGCTTTGAAGCTCAAACCTGCGCATGAAGAGGCTCGAGAAATCTTCTTCTTTAAATACTGGCAGTGATGCAGTCTCTTGGAATCCTGCTTTGTCTACGTACTGGCAGGCATCCTGGAAATAGGGCAGCTGGTCGGTCTTTAGCCAGAGAAATCCACCATTTTCAAGTTGACCCCATACGGTCTCGCAAAACTTTGGTGCATAAAGTCGATTGTGAGCATGCTTTTTCTTTTTCCAAGGGTCTGGAAAAAAAGTCACAAACCCACTGACTTCGCCCGGAGCAAATAAATCCTGTAGTCCCCTAGCGTTAGCAAGAACTGCAAAAATATTTTTCAATCCACGATCTCGAGCCCGCTCGGCGGTTTGAACGACACGCTTAAAGGTGATGTCAACCCCAGCGAAAAGAACGGATGGGTAACGCTCCGCCATATCGCAAATTGTATGACCAGTATGGCAGCCTATTTCAACGACGAGCGGCATCTTTGTTTTGTCACCGTCAACGGCTTTGAATTTGCTACGCCAGTCACCGGGAAAAGTTTTTAGAGCTGGCCCCATGGCAACGGGAAGCGTTTCATTGGCTTGAGCCTCTAGTAGTTTTGCCACGAATGCATTGCAGTTGTTGTCGAACGTAGCCACAACATCAGCAAATATATCGTGTGAGCGAACCGGCATGGGAGTAAGCCTCATTTGGGGAGTTGCTTAAATTGAAAAATACCAGAAGGACGCAGGACTTGGCAGATCAGCTATAAGCCGGATTCTGTCCTCGACTGCAAAACAGTCGGAGGCTGCCATTCATCTGGGTGGATTGTTACCAATCACCTCGAGCGACCTACCCGGGAGACGTCGAGCCGACGTTCGTCTGGCTTTTGGCCAGAACCTTCCTCTGTTTGGTCTTGCTCCGGATGGGGTTTGCCGAGCCAATCTGTCACCAGACTGCTGGTGAGCTCTTACCTCACCGTTTCACCCTTACCACCACTATGAATTCTCATAACAGTTCGGCGGTTTACTCTCTGTTGCACTTTCCGTCGGGTTGCCCCGCCTGGCCGTTAGCCAGCATCCTGCTCTGCGGAGTCCGGACTTTCCTCGAGTCAAAAACCTTTGCAGGATTCTTCCCGCGGCAGCCCACTGGACTGTCAAATATTGCGCCTTCTGGCAGGCGAAATCTAAGAGCAGAGGTTTTTAAAGTCAACTATTAATTCTATTAAAATCTACTGCCCGGATGTCGCTAGGATGGCGTCCGTGTTAAGCGCAGAATTTTATCATAATTATCAGGACATAAAGGGTCGTCGCGATTGGCTTTGTTGCGAGTTTGCTGACCGCATTTAGAGCATCGAAAAATCAATACAATGCCCTTCTTGGAGTCCAGATCATAGCTTATGGCCTCGAGTAGTCCCTGGCACGGGTTGGCGCGGTCACCTGGAAAAACGTCAACATGTTTGCTGGTTAAGCAGTGGGGGCAGTGATTTCTGCAGCCAGTCGCCGCCTGGGGCACGCTTTGACCGCATTTTTCGCAGATGAAACTTTCATTGATGTGGGTAAACCTTCCGCTCATGTAACCGTCTCTCTCTCCGATCGATGGCCGTGTCCATCCTTGTGGGTCGTCAGTTACCTACCATGCACAGCATTGCCGAATCCACCCAAAACCGCCACAATCCCCCCACAATCCCCCCGGAATCAATGGGATAAATGCCCAAAATCATGGTTTTCCCGATTTGCCAAAATGACGCTCTTCTCCAAATAGTTCTTATGTTTCGGGGGTATTTGCCGAAAACCAAGAAGGGATAAAGGATGCCCCTTTGGAGATGATCATGCGTCAGCCAATTTACATTTTTTCAATCGTGAGCATTGTTTCGCTTAACGTCATTGCTTGTGGACATCGCTCAAGTAGTGATGAGGGTGGAGGCGGCGGCGGTTTTTCTGGGAACCTTCAGAATGTGGCTGGAACCGTGACCAGTCAAAGTGGAAGTCCCGCGCAGATGCGCGGGTGGCTTGTCGCTTTGATGGAGCGAGACAGTCGGGTGGCAAGAACAGCGGTCGCAGACGCTGCGGGTATCCTAAAATGGAGCAAGGTCAGCTTGGATGTGCCGCAAACGGCAGTGCTTTTGTCGCCGGAGTATTTGCTGCAATCAATTATGTCGTTGCCCTCTTCAAAAACTAATACTGTGAAGCAATATTTTCAGATCAATTCAAAAGTTCTGCCACAGTTAGTGCAAAAAGGTTCTGGCATGTCATTTCAAACTATGACTGGCGTCACGGTTCAAGATTATTTTGCTACTGACTCTGATGCCGATGGAAATCCAGACGGCGCCGCGTCATTTAGTCTAGCATCGGCCCCGATGCGACTCACAAATGTTGATACTGACAGAGATGGAGTGCCAAATGAGCTTGACGGGGATATTGATGGCGATGGACTTTTGAATGCTTATGACGGCGACGACGACGGGGACGGCACTGCAGATGTTTTTGATCCCGATGCTAATGGTAATTTGGTTGCGGACACTCAGGAAGCAAACGGAGAGTCCTATTATAGTCAGGGCATTGAGTATTTTGCGGTGCGATATGAACAGGGTCCCACAAATAATTCAATGCAATTTGCCCTCAAAGTTGTAGACGGGCTTTCTCCAGAGACCGTAAAAATTCGTAGTGCGGCCAGTTTAACAGATAGCTCGCTTGCGGTAGCACAAGACGGAAACACTTCAAATTGGGATCTGACATTATCTGATGATGGCTCAAGTTTCGACGGAGCATCCAAAGACCTATTGTATGCAAAGAAAGTTCAGCTGGCCTCAGGTAAAGCTCCGCGAGTCAATCAAGTGCTTTTTGCTCAGGTGACTTTTGGCACGGGTGACTCAGCGTTCACGGTCGAGTACCCTTGGATGTTTCCTAATTTAACGCTAAGTGGGATTACCACAGGCTATGACACTGCATCGCGCGTTGTCACATTGAGCGGCGATCCATTCGGTTCGAGTAATCAGACTTTTGTTTGGAGTGTCACTCTGACAAACTCTGATGGCCTCAAGATCTATGAGTCTTCGGCTACGTCCGGTGCCACTAGGACGATCACGATCCCAGCAAACGTTTTGCAGTCTGGTCAAACGTATACTTACGAGGCTATTGCTCAAACTCTGGACAAAGTGCCTGGGATGCCGGTGGCAGCGGTACGTTCTGCAACTGCCACGATTCACAACTAAGAGTGATCTGCGAGTCTTCGTGGCGTGCCACCAAAGCATGTGCTAGCATCACCTGGTAAAGTCAAAAAGTTTTAGGAGATAGATATGCTCTTCGATAAAAACGATTTTAAAATTGAGGATCCACAAGACCTGGTCGAGTTCTTGCCGGTATTTGTCTTTATTGCTCTAATTGCGCCACTGGTTTTGGCAGCGTATGGTCTTGGTTTTATCCTCGATCAGACGGGCTGGCTAGATACTTCGAGTTAAGCGTCTCAAGTAGGTCAGCAGAAATGGGTCCCGCCTCTTTGTGGACGATGACCCCCTGCGCGTTAATCACGAAAGTTTCAGGAACACCAGACACTCCGTAATTGATGGTAGTTTTTCCCGTGGTATCGAGCGCTATGGGGTAAGACTTTCCGTGAATTTTTGCGAATTCACGAGCGGACTCCGCGGTGTCTTGTATCGCGATGCCAAGCACGATGATACCTTTCTCGCGATGATGTTGCCAAAAACGCTCCATTTCCGAGGCTTCCTCTCGGCAACTAACGCACCAACTGGCCCAAAAATTCAAAATAACTGGTTTGCCTTTGAGATCGGCGAGACGCACCCTTGTGCCATTTGATTTTGGTAGCCAGGAACCGCCCTCTAAGATTTCTACATCAAAATCTAGTGCCGGCTTTCCAATCTGTGAAGATGCGACGACTGATGGGTTCAGAGATAGGCCCTTGAATAACACCAAAAAAATCAGCGCCGACGCTAATGTGATGATGCCTGTGACAACTAGATGTTTGCGAGGTTTTTTTGAGGTTTTCATGGCGACGTCGCCTGATCCTTGAAGATGCTTTTTTCAAGAAGTTCTTTATTCATGGAACCTGCGTGATCACCAGGTTTTTTGTACTCCTCAGAGTGTTTCACCATAAGTTTGCGCGACATCATGGACTTGCCATCGGCATTAATCAAGCCCTCAACGACAACGCCCTGGCCTTCTTTAAACATATCTGGTGGTGTACCTTTGTGCTGAACTCTGATGTCGTGTCCCTTGAGGTCGGAGATCGTAAATGCAAGATCAAGCTTTTCGGCTTTCCATTCAACGCTGCCTGGAACGACCATTCCGCCAACTTTGATGGTTAGGTTGCTGATGTCTTCTGATTTCGCCTGTGCTTCGTCTGGAGTGTAAAAATACACTACATTTGAGGATAATTGAGTCATAGCAATTGCAACGACAGCGCAAGCGATAACTCCAATCCCTATCAACCACTTCGTGGACTTTGATCGTATTCGTACCATTAGACATCCTTTGCTAGGGCGGCAAGATAGCGCTCCGTGCGTAGACGGCTGTAGTAAAGCCACGACGCATAACCAAATACGAATATAAATCCTAGAAGATATGCAGCCAGGATGTACGGCGACGGATCGGTATTTGCGCCAAACTGATTCACGCTATGCCTCCGAGAGATTTTTCTTCCAATTCATTTTCTAAAATTAAAATACCGCGTCTGATGGCAATCATAGTGAGCGAAACAAAGGCTAAAATAAAAATTCCGGATAGCAGGACTTTTAGCATTTGTGGGTCCATAGTGGAGCCACCAGACCGGACAATAGTCTGGGGTTGGTGAAGTGTTCGCCACCAATTCACGCTTTTATAAATAATTGGCACGTCTGCAGCGATCATGATGCCAAGCACCGAACAGCTCCTAGTACGCGAACCTCCAGGCTGGATGGCACCGTACAGTAGCAGCCATCCGCCGTACATCAGTCCCAGGAGAAAAGTTGTTGTGAGCCTAGCATCCCAGGTCCACCAGGTTCCCCAAGTAGGTTTGCCCCAAATGCTGCCTGTTGCTAGAGTTAAAATCGTGAAAATTAATCCAACTTCGGTGGCTGAGCGCGCAAGGAATAGCCAATGATCTGATCGGGAGCGTAATGCCATGATACTTGCAAGAAGTAAAACGCCAGCAGTAAGGAAAGCGGTAAATGCTGCGGGTACATGTAGGTAGATGATGCGGTACACTTCGCCTTGAGCTTCATCCACAGGGACCCAATACCAGGCTAAGAGCCACTGTGTTGCAAGCGCCACGAGCCCAATGAATAGGGGTAAAAATAATTTGCGATCGTTCATATGATTTCCTTGATTCAGAGCCCCCCACTATAGCTGAGAGTGTTGCGCGATGCATCCATGTTTTAATCTTGTTAAGTGTTGGAAATTATTCAACATATTATCACATTGTGTATGGTCCCTTGAACGTGCAACCATGTTTTTGCATCCATGGCGTCCTCATGACGCTCTTAACTCACTTCGGTTATTTTTTGAGAATCTGTCTACAGGATTTAAGTAATGAGTATGAAATTTCTGGCCCGCCTTCGGTTGTTGTTTACTTTGCTGTTTACTTTGACGGTGTCAATGTGGGCCAATCCATCATGGGCCGAATTAGTTCATTATGAACTTACCGCGACTGCAGCTAAGGTGAATTTAAGTGGTAAGCGTGAGGTAGACTTTGCGATCAAGATAAATGGGAGTATCCCGGCTCCGACATTGGTCTTTGACGAGGGCGATACTGCGGAAATTGTCGTTCGCAATAAACTTCGCGAAGAATTGTCCATTCATTGGCATGGAATTATACTGCCTCCAGAGATGGACGGAGTGCCCTACGTAACAACTCCGCCAATCATGCCGGGTAAGTCCTATACGTTTAAGTTTAAGATCAGACAGCATGGTACGTTCTGGTACCACTCCCATACCAAGCTGCAAGAGCAAAGGGGAACTTATGGAGCCATTGTTATCAATCCACGGACCAAAACATTTGATTACGACAAAGACCTGGTTTTAGTTTTAAGTGACTGGTCTGATGAAAATCCTGAGGATATCATCGCGAACCTTCGCAAGGACGGCGATTACTACCAATTCAAGAAAAAATCAGTGCGCTCCTGGTTTGGCGCTCTCGCTGCTGGCGGTTTCCAGACATTCTTAGCCAATGAATGGTCGCGCATGGGGGGAATGGATGTATCGGATGTTGGTTACGATGCCTTCTTGATTAATGGCAAACGAGACTCGCAATTAATTGTTGGAAAGCCTGGAACAAAACTTCGAATTCGTATCATTAATGCTGCCGCATCCAGTCACTTTCACGTGGCGCTTGGGCAAGATCCTATGAAAGTCGTCTCTGCCGACGGTGTTGATATTCAGCCCGTTATGGCCAAAGAGCTCTTTGTCGCGATGGCGGAGACTTACGATGTTGTTTACCAAATCCCCCCTGGCAAAAACACGGAGCTGCGGATTACGCCACCGGACGCAACGGGTTTCGCATCTGGCTGGATCGGCTCTGGCGCGAAGGTTAAGGCTCCGACTAAATCTCCGTCGGATCTCTATGCTGCAATGGACCATTCTAAAATGGGTCATGGTGGAGGTGATCACGAAGAGATGTCACATGATGGTAAGGGACATCATGATGCCAGTCACGATGAAGCCAATCATGATGAAACAGGAGATCAGCCTGGGGTTGTGGATCTTCTCACGGTCGATGACTTGCGCTCACCTGTTAGCACGGAATTTCCGAAAGATGCTCCCATTTCCGACCTTAAGCTTGTGCTGGGTGGCGACATGGAGCGATACGTTTGGCATATAAACGGCAAAGCGATTCACCAGGATCGGACAATCGTTATCAAAGAAGGTGATGTGGTTAGGTTTACATTTGAAAATGAAACGATGATGAATCATCCGATGCATTTACACGGACACTTTTTTCGGGTGTTGAATCAAGCGGAGGAGTTTTCGCCTTTAAAGCATACAGTGGATGTGCCGCCACACGGCAGTAGAACCATTGAGTTTCTCGCTAACGAGCCTGGCGAGTGGATGCTGCACTGTCATAATCTTTACCATATGAAAACAGGTATGGCGCGGGTCGTGAAGTATTCATCATTCAAGCCGAAGCCAGATGTGGCGAAACATCAAGCGCACGATCCGCATATGCATGATCACTTGTACTCAAAAGGGCGGGTCATTCTAGCAACCAATCGCGCCCAGATGGATTATGGTCTGGCCGGTACTTGGGATGGAATTGAGGCGAACGTTGATTATAGCTTCAAAGAAGATAAAAAACTTGAAGGCCATCTATTGTATCGGCATTGGTTTTCCAACTATTTTAGTTTTTTAGCCGGTGCTATACATGATTCGCACTTCAATCGGCTTACAACGAGGGCAGCTGCAGGTTTTGGTTATGTGCTACCCATGTTAATCGATACGACCGTGCTTGCAGACCAAGCAGGTGGCCTCCGGCTTGATCTGGAAAAAAGGTTCCAGTGGACCTCGTCCGTGTTTTCAGATGTCGGCATGAAATTTCAGCGAAATGAGAAGCCTACCTTTGATTTTTCATTAATGTATGGGCCATCGTGGGCTTGGTCTGCAGGAGTGATGGCAGAAGGCCGTGAGCTCGCTTTAGGTGCGGGCTACCGTTTCTAAAGTTGAAGGAAGTGCTCAGCTGGGTTCGGTCTCGGCGCCCAATAAGATAGCCATCGTCAAATAAATCGCATCAAATGCGATCAATATCACTGACCAGCCCCGGAGGGTATCATCCCAGGAATGGCGTTCAAGCCATAATACAAGTGCCTCGGTGGAACTTAAAAGTACCGGCACCGAGAGAGGGAAGTAAAGTAACGGAAATAAAATCTGATGGCCGTCTGCGCGTAAGGTGATCGCTGCTAATAGCACGCCTAAACCCGACAGTCCCAAGAGTGTGAGAAAAGATCCGCCAAGGACAATCGGATCAGCAAGTACTGCTAATTCTTGACCTTGGAGTATGACGGACAAAATGCCCGTAAACGCCATGGTGATGGCTCCGATGAGCACAACGTGAAGGATTTTGGCGCTGATGAAGGCTGAAGACTCAATCGGCACCAGGCGCAAATGGTCAAAAACCCGGTCAATCCGTTCTGACTCAAATGCACGGGAAAATGCTATTTGCAGTGCAAAAAATATCGCGAGCTGTGACTCTGCGACCATCATGCGCGAGCGTAGGTTTGGATCTTGCTCTGGTATCGCAAACGAGAATAAAAGCAAAATAATGGCTGCGAAAAAAAGCGGCGTGATGAGTCTCTCGCGCGCGGACAAATCAACACGTAGACTTTGAGCGAGAAGTGTCATCACACTGTCTAACCAGCTGGGCGAAGAAATTTCCTCGTTTCGCTCCATCTAGAGACCTCCCACAGTGACACTTTGGTATTTAAGGCCATCAAACAATCTTGCATCATGAGTGACAATAATTGCAGCGCCACCAGACGTCGTGTGCCGACTGAGCATCGTTTTAAATTGATTGCATGCAGCATCATCAAGACCGAAAAGAGGCTCATCGAGAATCCATAGTTTAGTTGATTCAAGCTGTAGCCGAGCCAGAGCAAGACGTCGTTTCATTCCGGTGGAAAATTTTGCTGTGGGCAGCGCATTCTGTAGCCATTCACCTTTAATTCCCCAGAAGGTGAGACACTCTCGGAGTTGATCGTGACTGGTCGTACGCCCACGAATTTGCAACCAAAATTGAAGGTTCTCAATCGCAGGAAGTGATGGGAAAATCCCGTTGGCATCTGGAGCGATCCAGCTCGTCCATGTGCGGTAGTCACTGGCTCCCAAAAAGTTAATATTGCCCCGGCCGCCAGTTAATAGGCCAGTGACCAATGCGATTAGGGTGCTTTTGCCAGCGCCATTGGGCCCTTCGATGCGCGTGATTTGACCGGCTCTCGTCTCAAAGCTGATGTTTTGAAAAAGAGGACGATTTTTGAATGCAAACGAAAGATCTTTAACTTCCAGCATAGGCCCTGAGTATAGCCCAGGCTAAGGCCGTGATGCTAGGCAATATCACTAAGGCAGACTTAGAAACTTGCAATGTTAATGTAAGATATGAAGCTAGTCCGGCGCTCGATCACACGATTATTATTGACGCCAATATTGACAGCGTGGGACTCGGCTTCTATGCCAATGAGTTCGAGGTTCAAGTGCATTCCATAGCTCATGCCAGCTTCGTTACCGCCAAGTCGGATCCCCACGGGTGCATGACCGTTGTCGCCACCAACGAGCAGCTCGACGCCACCATGCAGTTTTTTAATGGCTGGCACATGTATTTGGGTTAAGTGACTAGCTTCTACGAGAACGTTGAGACGACCAAATTTCCCTAATTTTGGCGAAATGGAAGCGCCTGCCGTGAGGTCTTCGTTAAAGTACAATGGCTCATCAGCAGGATTTGTGGCGCGATTTTTTGTGTTGCCCATATTCCTTGCTACTATGGCAAATGTCGGAGCGATTTTTTTGGGTAGCCGAATCGTGAGGCCAACGTTTGTCGTGCTGGCCGTGTATGTTTTTCTATTCTCACCGAGGGCAGTTTTCCGTTTTTCGACGTCGGCAAAATCCAGATAATCAAAAGTCCCATCGGTCTCTTGAATGGTGCCGATGGTCTGAGAGACTCCGAGGGATAGACGGTTGGCATAATCTGCAACAGAAGAACCAATGATGGTACCTGAGAAGGTACGGTATCTCATGTGCACTTGACCTGGATTATCGGGCATAGGCACCGCAGCAATTTGATGATCTATCGTTGGTGCGACGGCAATACGACCGCTGATAAACCCCATGGGCATCAATGTCGCTCGTAAGTATTGCCTTTTGCCCGCATGGGCATCCAAGATCGCCGCTCCAGCGTTGGCATCACTTTGGGCGCCCTTCGCACTAAACTCCTTGCGCACCGTGTCTGCAGTTTGATTCATGCTAACGCCTGCGTAGGGAAATACAAATGTGCTAGTAAACGGTGACTTGCGGGGGCTTGCGTCAAAACCCAGTCCGCCAATTCCAGCTGGATTGTAGTAGATGGCATCTAGATCTTCGGCGATGGTGCTAAGTGCGCCGCCGAGAGCGTTAGCCCGTGCAGTCGTGAATGGAGCATCGTCAAGAATCGTATCTGATTCTTCTGTGGTCGCGGCGATAAGTCGTGGCTGCATACTAAGGAAGCTGCTTAATGCCATAATGATGACGCGAGTTTTCACCGGAGGCCCCTTGACTTTGCCTGATCGGGACGTGAACTCTGTCCCTCGAATGGGTATCGGAATCAGCTGCATAAACTACAGCATTTTCCGCAAGACCTATAAAAAATAACAATTAAGTCAATAGTTTGCCTTGCTTTCTTAGAGGGTGTTCTGGCCGCTTATTGGGTCGCCCCCAAAACGGTTTTTGAGGGCTCTGTTGTCTAAATCTGGATTTGACCAGTTACTAGTTTGCGACGATTCATTTGGTTTTCTGCTTATGTAAGTACCGAAATTTTCAATTATGTTACGAATGATTAAAGACTTGGTAAGTCACCACCGATAACGTCCCGTGAAACGGAAGAGTCGCATGAAAAACCACGGGAGTATTTATGCAAAAGAAAATCAGTGCTGGCCTAACGGTGACGGTGCTTGCTGTAGTGTCTTGTAAAATGGACTCAGGCACTCCGCAGTACAATCGTGGTGCGAATCCTGTAAAAGGGCAATCCGCAGTAGATTATTCCGATAATCAAGAGGCAGCTAATCAGTATCTGGCTGATATGCTCCTTGCAGATGACGCGGGTACGGCCACAGCGGTGGTGCATGTGAGTGCATCCGTTGCGCCAGATATTGAGGCTGATCGATTAACCAGGATGTCAGACAGATTATTTGCTGAGGCAGACAGCGATAAATCTGGAGCTTTGTCTCTAGTAGAGTTTTTAGCAGGCGCAGAGAGATTAGCCAAACATTGTAAAGATCGCAGGATGGATTCTGTATCCGATGCACAAAAAGAAAAAGTGAAGGAAAAACTTACAGCAGATTTCGAAGAGTTTGCTGGCGCAGACGGGCAGATGACGGTTGATGAGCTGAAAGAGTTTTTGACCTTTCAAGCGCCGCGGATCTCAAAGTTTCGTGAGCACCAAGGGGGACGTCACGATGGCGAAGGGCATCGCCAGTTGCCGCCACCAAGTTGGGATGAATTGATGAAAAAATATGACAAGAATGGCGACGGAGCCCTTAGCAAAGACGAGTTTGATGCTTTCATGGGTGATCGCCGTCGTAGGCCTCAGCGTCCTGAGTGAAAATCACTCCTGAGAGAGTGTCAAATAGTTAAGGACTTTCGAAAAAGACTTCTTTTTTGAGCTGCGGGAATAAGATCACGTCACGAATACTCGGGCTGTTGGTTAAAAGCATGCAAAGTCGGTCGATACCGATACCTTGACCAGCCGCCGGGGGCATTCCGTACTCAAGAGCACGCACGTAATCATAATCCACGTCGCAGGCCTCTTCATCGCCACCGGCTTTAGCCTCGGCTTGCTCAGAGAATCTTTCAAGTTGGTCGGTAGGATTATTCAGCTCGTTAAATGCATTAGCAATTTCCCAGCCGTTGATCATCAATTCAAATCGATCCACGACATCAGGATTTTGATCATTACGACGCGCCAGTGGTGAAACTTCTGTTGGGAATTCGGTGATGAACGTTGGCTGGATGAGGCCGCTTTCTGCGAATTCTTCAAAGCACAGGACCATAAGCTTGTTAGCTGAGAGTTTGCCGAGGTCTTTTTCCTGGTGGCCTTTTGATTTGAGTAATTTCATCATCGGAGAAGGAGTGCGGGTGTCGGAATCCGAAAGGCCTGTGGCGTGCATCACGGCCTGGCGCATGCTTAGACGCTTAAAAGGCTTGGCGAAGCTGATCTCACGCTCGCCAAACGTCACGGTTTCCTTATTATATAGATGCTTGACAAGGCCGTTCAGCAAGTCTTCCGTGAGACGCATGTGATCTTCGTAAGTTGCCCAAGCCTCATAAAATTCGATCGAAGTAAATTCCGGGTTGTGTTTTATGGAGAGGCCTTCGTTCCTAAAGCAACGATTCATCTCAAAAACTTTATTGAACCCTCCGACTAAAAGTCGCTTTAAGTGCAACTCTGGCGCAATGCGCATGAAAAGTTCCATGTCGAGAGCATTGTGGTGCGTCAAAAAAGGTTTTGCCGTAGCTCCGCCTGCGACGGAGTGCATCATCGGAGTTTCAACTTCGAGATAGCCGCGCTCATAAAAGAAATCTCTAATATAACGGACAATCTGGCTGCGTTTACGCAGTGTGTCCCGACTTTCTGCATTCATGGTCATGTCGACGTAGCGCATACGGTAGCAAAGTTCGGCATCTGTGAGTCCGTGAAATTTTTCAGGTAGAGGCCGGATAGATTTCGTTACAAGCTTAAATTCTTTTGCGTGAATCGCTAGCTCACCCTTGCCGGTGCGGAATATGGCGCCGCGGGCCCAGATGAAGTCGCCATAGTCTGTCAGTTTGTACTCTGCAAAATCTCCCTCAGAAAGGTCATTCTTACTTACGTAGATCTGCATGCGGCCATGTCCGTCATCGCAGTCAATAAAAGCGGCTTTACCGAAGTCGCGCACGAGCATGGCTCGACCCGCAAAGGTATAGTCCGTGGTCATCCCGGCTAGTTCCTCTTTAGAATGACCGTCATGGCTCTTGCGTAACTCGACCGAGGTGACATTGGCGCGAAGGTTGGTCTTATAGGGATTGCCGCCTGTTTCAAGCATTTTGCCGCGTTTTTCCACGCGTGCGTCGATTTGTTCACTATAGGTGTCTGTCCATTGTTTGACGTATTTTTCACGCATGGTCTGCATCCTTATTGAGCTTGAGCTTTGGAACATAGCAGAATAAATAGCCTAAAGGCCATCAAAAGGTTTGCTTAAATTGTCGGCAGCCTGCTACAGTTTGGGGCGCGAGTTCAGGCATGAGTCTGGAGATGGTTCTCATTCATGAAAAACACGGGATATAGCTCTATGATCGACGCCCACGGCCATATTTCAGACCCCAGGCTGGAAGCGGTTGCTGAACAGTTGATCGATAATCTACGCCGCCGTGGGCTAAAACAGATCATTTTGGGCGGTGTTGGGCCAGACGAGTGGCTTCGCCAAGAGTCTCTCAAAAAACGGTACCCGGATTTTATTGTGCCAGCCATTGGCATTCACCCTTGGACCGTGCGTGATACGCATGACCCTGAGCTGGAAAATATATTTTCGCAGTTGGAACAAAGCGCCTCGCGATTCCCGATTATTGGCGAGGTTGGGGTGGATTTTTACCGCAGCAACGCTGCCGAAGATAAAACAAGACAAGCCCACTGGTGCGAGAGGCAGCTGGACCTGGCAGCACGCCTTGGCAAGCCGCTAGTTTTGCACGCTGTGCGCGGGCATGATGTGATGTTGCAAGCTCTCCAAAAGCGTTCCGGACTGCGCGGATTAATTCACGGTTTTACGGGCAGCGCGCAGATCGCAAGCGACTATCAAAGATTTGGTTTTATACCGTCTCTCGGTGTCAGGTCCATTCAGCGAAGAACTCCGACGGATTTTGCTTGGCTAAAAAAATCAGCGTTTGTCATTGAAAGCGATGCGCCAAGTAATCATTTGCAGGTAGTTGACGCTGAAACCGTGGCAGAAAGCTGGATCCAGGATTTAAACTCTGTGGCAGCCTTTCTTGGTAAACTTTGGTCCATGGATCCTCAGGGTGTTTGGGAATTGTCAGATCAAAATCTTTCTCTGATAGGACTGCGTCAGTCCTCGTAGCCCTGGCTAAAAGTTATTTCGTAGCCATTTTGAATGTTGGTAAATCGCGTGAAATTGGTCACCGTCATTTGCTCCGAGATGTCCCACTCGCATCGAGCCGTCAAGTCGAGGATATCATACTTAATAATAAAAATTTTGATGGTCGCATCAGGTGTTTCTCCTTACGAGGTTGCTGATTCATACTACGTCACTGATCGGACCATCAACTATGAATCCTGAGAAAGCAAAAATGTCATTCAAACGGGCAGGTTTGATAGGCGTTCTCCTGCCATTTATGAGATTCGTACGTCCGCCACATACCATCGGTGAGCTCTAAAGTGTCATTACCAGACACGGTTCCTGCGTAAGAATTATAGACGGGATCAGAACTTCCTGGCGGCCATGATTTGACGCAAAGTGACACTGAGACCGAGTCAGCGCAGGTGTTCTTGAAGGGGAATATGGCCCAACCGTAGTGATTCTCGTAGGGATCAATGGCGGTGAGGCAACTGGCGTTCGCTGTTGCGCTTAAGACAAAAAATCCATGTACGACTACAAGCCAGGCACTACGTATTTTCATATCAATAACTCCTTTAGTGTCATCGGGCGTCGTGTGTTTTGCCCATCAGTAACGCGGAGAAAAATAGTGGATGTGCTCGCGCGCGTCGAGGATTAAATCATCCGTATCGTTTTGATACAGATTAGATCGTGCGCTAAATTATTTTTAGAGGCGGCACAGGTGCCGCGTGTCCAATGATTTATGCTATTTCGTTGACGCGGCGTTCAAGTTTGCCACTGCATTCGCCGCCGCTTGGGTCATCTTTGCCATATAGTCAAAGTTAATCTTTGCCACCGTGTCGCAGGTGCGATGATAGCAAGGGTTTCCGTCACCGCCGAAAAAATTCTGACTGATGACGATCGCCGGGCGATTGTGTTCCCAAAATACAGCATGATCACTGCGCGTGGTGCAAGCGTCGACTTTTCTTAATTTGATGCCTTCGGCTGAGATGGCCGAAAGAAGGGCACGACTTAATTGCGGTGAGCTATTTTCATTACAGTCGATGGTGTGGAAGTCGCCGTTATTGTCGCTGTCATAACCTGTCATCTCAATATTCAGCACACTCACTTTGCCAATGTCACCGTTTTTTTGCAGTTCACGAGCATAGGCCGCACTGCCCAAAAGGCCACGTTCTTCTTCATCAAAAGCTACGAACCGGATCGTGCGACTTATGGGGATTTCACTGAGGGCGCGAGCCACGGAGAGTGATGATATCACTCCGGATCCGTCATCGTCTGCTCCAGCAGTTTGCACCGTGTCGAGATGTCCGGTGACCATAAAAATTTGATTATCGACCGGGTGTTCTGATTTTTTCTCGGCAATTAAATTCACACCAGAGCTATAGCGATGCTCAGTCACCGTGTATCCGAGGGCTTCGTAATTTTCTCGGAGCCAGGCGCGAGCTTTGGTCTTGTTATCATTCGTTGCCCGATTGACGAGAGTGACAGATTGGCCCTCGACCACAATCTGCCTTGCGCCTGATAGAGACTCTAAATCTTGACGCATCTGACTGGGATCGATCTTGACGCCCGAGGTCAGATGGCCAATTTCAACCTCGTGATCGTTATGATTTTCGAGGTCTGGGCGATTTAGGGCAGCCAGAGGTATTTTTCTCGGATGCGTAAATTCCTCCACATCGTTTGTAATGATGAAGGCCTCTCGCTCGTCACGGGCAGTGAACAGTACGATATTTATTTCGCGAAAGATCTCGTTTTCAAGCTGCGGAGGATTGTCTCTTAAAAACTCGGCATAATAGAGTGAATGATCAGCGGGAACACGGAATATGGAGTTCATGCCTGTTTGCTCAGGGCTGGTGACGATCACTCTGGCGTCACTTGTGGCGAGCCTTGCGTAAAAAGGCGTCTGATTTGATTTGCCGACGCCACCGATGGCCACGTCTTGGCCGCGTTTTGGGATCCGAAAGGTCTCTCCACAACTGGCGTGGATCGCTGCGGCTAGAAAGATCAATATGAAGTTAGAAATTCGGATTGAGTTCATGGTTTCTCCATGGCTTAGGGCGAGCGATCGAGTCGGCTATAACAAAATTACCTAGTATTATTAATAGGTTTTACCCTTAACCCGGTCTCTTGTCCACCAAAATACAACGACCTTAAAACCGCTAGCACCAGCCGTTAGGGATGATGTATGACTGCGACCCTCAGATGTCGGCCTGCGTGCGTAACTATTTTGAGAAACTTACGGCCGGCAGTAGATCATGGATAAGTTGAAAAAATGAACGCTACCAAAACAAAAAATTCAAGCCTGCAACAGCCCAATGCTCGACCCGTCGGCCGCGATCGCCGATTTGAACGTCTTGCGCGCCTGATTGATTATGATGGGATTGCGACCCTGCGCGGGTCACATGTCATGGTGGTAGGGCTTGGTGGGGTTGGCTCATGGTGCGCTGAGGCTCTCGTGCGAAGTGGTGTGGGCACCGTGACGCTCATCGATTTTGATAAAGTTTCCATCAATAATTTTAATAGACAAATGCCGGCCCTAGAGACGACGGTCGGGGTGTCTAAAGCCAAAGCTCTCTCCGATCGGTTAAAGCTGATCAATCGCCAGTGTGAGATCATCATCAAAGAAAAACAGGTGGATCGTTTTGCCATCGACGAAATTTTTGATCGGCCTGTTGATTTTGTGATCGATGCCATCGATCAGCTTGGAAGTAAGTGTGCATTGATTAACTATTGCGTTCGCCATCAGATCAATGTCGTGACATCGGCTGGTGCTGGAGGGCGGCTTGACCCCACCCAGATTAGGATTGTCGATCTTTCCGAGACCCGAGATGATACGTTAGCGCGAATGGTGAGAATTTATATGCGAAAACGCCACATGTTCCCTCGCAAAGGTTTGTTCTACGTGCCAACCGTGGTGAGTTTTGAACCGATCAGGTTGCCGGTAGAGCCGAAATTTCCAAAAGGCGCAGAGGACATCACGCCACCCGAACTGGCTGCACTGGATCCGTTGAGCAAAGATAAACGGAAGATGATCATGGGAACAGCTGCGTTTGTGACCAGCTGTTTTGGTATGACATGTGCTTCTGTGGCTATTAGAACGATCCTCGGAGAGAAAATTCCAGGAATCAAAAACCGTCCAAAGAGTTTCCGCCTCCCCAAAGAGCCTCCATTGCCCTTACCTGAGTATGAGGGCGAACCGCTATAAGCCTAGTTTAAGTGTCCCAAGGTATTCTGACGCGCGCGGATTTCTCATATTACAGTAGCAAGAAAGACCCGGCCTTTGTTAGGATCATAACCACTCATTATTTTTAAATTGACTGCAGGGCCCCACGATGAATTTTGTCCAATTGCTAGAGTCCAGATCCATGTTGTCACAAGTGGCTCATCCCGAGGAGCTTGGTGAGCACCTGTCCAGTGGAAAGCGTGTGGCCTATGCGGGCTTTGATCCCACGGCCGAAAGTCTTCACGTAGGGAATTTAATGCCAATTATGGCGCTTCGCCGGTGGCAGCAATCAGGACACAAAGCTGCAGTATTGATGGGCGGCGCCACGGCGATGATCGGCGATCCGTCAGGCAAGAGCGAAATGCGTCAGATGTTGACCTTAGAAATTATTGATCAGCGGATCGAGCTTCTCAAAAAACAATTTGGAAGATTCTTAGATCTATCACCCGCAAATTTTGTGATGACCAATAACGCAGATTGGTTCCGCGACATGAAGTATCTGCCGCTATTAAGAGAGATAGGTGCGGATTTTACAGTCAATCGCATGCTTGCGGCGGAATGTTTTAAACAGCGGTACGAAAAAGGTCTAAGCTTTTTGGAATTTAATTACATGATTCTTCAAAGCTATGATTTCTTACACCTCAATAGAACCATCGACTGTACGGTGCAACTTGGTGGAGATGATCAGTGGAGTAACATGATAGGCGGCATGGAGCTCATCCGTCGTCGGGAGCGCAAGCAGGCGTTTATTTGTACCGTACCGCTTCTGGTAAATTCTGCGGGCCTTAAAATGGGTAAAACAGAGCAAGGCGCCGTTTGGCTCAATCCTGACATGACGCCGCCCTATGACTTGTTTCAATATTTCAGAAATGTGGAAGATAGCTCGGTTCAGAAGTGTTTATTTTATTTTACAGATCTGCCGGTTGACGAAGTGCGCCGTCTCGGAGGCCTGAAAGATGCAGCCATTAACGAGGCAAAAACTGTTTTGGCCTACGAGGTCACGAAGTTAATTCACGGAGATGACGAGGCCATGAAGGCTCGTGAGCAAGCAAAAAGCCTGTTCAGCGGAGCTGGAGGTAACGACGCGCCCGTTGTCGAGATCTCTCGAGCTACGTTTGGCGCTGCTATGCCGGTTATTGACTTATTGGTGGCAGCGAAAATTTGCGAGACAAAAAGTGAGGCACGTCGATTGATTGAGCAGGGCGGGCTTACAATTGACGAGCAAAAAATCACTGATCTTAAAGTGACTTTGCCGGCTGCTAAGTTTGCAGACGGCAGTAGCGCCCTGATTCGTAAGGGGAAGAAGAATTTTTACAAACTAATCCTGCGCTGACAAAAAATTATTTTTTTACGTCGGTTGGTTTTGGAGATTCTTTGGGGCTTTCTGTTGGTTTTGGCATGATAGGTTGCATGCATGGCAAAACAACATACATGTATAAAAATTCGTCGGTGCGGTGGCATTCGACTCGCCCGCGGCTAAAGTCTCCCGCGACTAAATCATAGTGGTAACGGCAGTAGCCTTTTTTACCAGGCGGCATAGATCCGGCGCTCAGGAAATTGCCGACGTTCATTTCATACGCGCGATGAGCGCCTATGTTCCAGGGGTCAGTGTCTTCGATGGGAGTTTCTTTCTTCGGTGGAGGAGGGGCTTTTGCAGCCTCGCCGTGTTCACCACCGCCGCCGTGTTCACCACCGCCGCCGTGTT
>Ga0214921_10000934_pt1 | contig 51440 bp, 51 predicted proteins | sample LL1505_MetaG_FD_177992 | JGI IMG/M metagenome (GOLD analysis project Ga0214921, IMG submission 177992) | Freshwater microbial communities from Lake Lanier, Atlanta, Georgia, United States - LL-1505 | ecosystem: Environmental > Aquatic > Freshwater > Lake | place: USA: Georgia | collected... | reverse complement strand
GATTGAACACGACAAGACCGGACCTCGGGCTGCTGCGTGATCTTGCGTGCGGACCGCGCCAGGCCAAGGGTTGCAATCGTCGGTGCAGGAATTACCGGCCTCGGCGCTGCACACCGGCTTGCACCCAGTTGCGAGGTCGTGCTTTACGACGCCGCGGATGTGGCTGGCGGGCATGCCCACAGCGTCGATGTCACCCTGAAAGGCATCACCCACCCGGTCGATGTCGGCTTCTTGGTCTTCAATCACCGGACCTACCCCCGATTGCTCGCGCTGTTTGACGACCTGAAAGTCAAGACCGCGCCGTCCAACATGAGCTTTGCCGTCTCGATCGGCCCAAACGATCTGGAGTGGTGCGGCAAAGACGATCTGCGAGCGGTTTTCGCCCAGCCCGCCAACCTGGTCCGCCCACGTTTTTGGACCATGCTCTTTGACATGCTGCGCTTTAACCGGGAGGCGACCGCGCTCGCGCGCGCGCCTGCCGCGGCGTCGCGGGCACTGACGCTTGAGGACCTCTTGCGACGGGGCAACTACAGCCAAGCCCTGCGCGATGATTACTTGCTCCCGATGGCCGGTGCGATCTGGTCTTGCCCAGTGGAGACGATTTTAGGATTTCCGGCAGTCAGCTTCGCCCGCTTTTGTGACAACCACGGTCTCCTGCAGATTTTCGACCGACCGCAGTGGTACACGGTGGCGGGCGGGTCTCGTCAGTATGTCGACGCTGTCCTAAAGCGCTTGCGCGCACAGGGTGGCCAAGTCCACTTGACCAGTCGCGTCACCCGAGTCAGTCGAGCGGAAAATAAGGTCTGGATCACGGCACAAACCAAAGCGTCGGGGGCCGAAGCGGAGGCATTCGACGCCGTGTTGATGGCCTCCCATGCCGGGCAATCCCTCGCGACACTTGAGCACCCGACCCCGGCGGAGTCCCGGATTCTCGGTGCGCTGCGCACTCAGTCAAACCGGGCCATCCTGCACACCGACCCGGCACTCATGCCACGGCGCAGAAGGGCTTGGGGGGCTTGGAATTACCTGACGCACCGCGGCCAGCATTCGCGCGATGCCAAGCCCGGCTCGAAAGGAGCCGCTTCGGCCCACGCGTCGGTATCCGTCTCGTACTGGCTCCAGGAACTCCAGCCGCTCCCCTTCAAACAGCCCCTGTTTGTGAGCCTGAATCCATTAACCGAGCCCGCACCATCGAGCGTTTTGGGCCGTTTTGACTTCGCCCACCCGGTCTTTGATCTGGAGGCACTCGCGGCACAAGAAGCGTTGCCGACCATTCAAGGGAAGAACCGAATTTGGTTCGCGGGCGCTTGGGCAGCCTACGGATTCCATGAAGACGGCCTGAGAGCCGGCCAGGAAGCGGCCGACGCGATTCTGGCGCAGCTTGGTCGCCAAGATCAAGAAAACAGTGCGTCCTACGGAGCGGAGCGGGTGCGTCAAGTGCCTGAGGCGCTCGTCGCTTGACGATTGCCCAAGGATTTTGATGCGCTTATCGACAACCCGAACCCCGATGGCGCCCGCTGGCCCGCAAATCGCGTTCGGAGAAGTGCGCCACACCCGCTTGTCGCCGGTCGTCCACGCTTTTAACTACCCGGCATTTTTTATCCGGGTGCCGATTCACCGCCTCGATCAGCTGCAGTCCGCCACCCGTCTCTTTGGGCTGAATCGGGCCGCGCCCTTGTCCTTTCATGAATCCGACCACGGCGATGGTAGAACGCCTTGTCAGACCTGGATTCGCGAACGGCTGGCCGAATCCAATTTGGTCGCAGACGGGCCGATCTGGCTCGACACCTTTCCCAGAGTCTTTGGCTACAGCTTCAAGCCAGTTAGTTTCTGGCATTGCCACAACGCGGCCGGGCAGCGCATCGCCGTCCTAGCCGAGGTACACAATACGTTTGGCGAGCGCCACGGGTACCTTTTGCACCAACGCGGCGAACCCCTGCGCGGCGGCGCGGAGCTGAGCGCCGGCAAAGCCTTTCACGTCTCGCCGTTTGCGGCGATTGAAGGCCGCTATCGCTTTCGATTTCATGGGCGCCAGGACCGCTGGGTCGCCCGCATCGATCTCGACACGGCTGCTGGCCAGGCGCTTCTGCGGACCAGCCTGTCAGGAACACCCGAGGCTCTTGATCGAGCGTCGGCCCTTCGCGCATTGCTGCGATACCCGCTCTTTACGCTGGGCGTGATCGCCCGTATCCACGCGCAGGCCTTTGCACTGTGGCGCCGCCGAGTCCCGTTATTCTCAAAGCCCATTCCGCCCTCGACTTTGATTACTCGGAGCCCGTCCTGATGTCCTCGATTGATCCGATGCAGCCGGGCCACTCGCGGGCCGTCTCCATTCCCCAGCAACCTGCTCGACTGCCGGTCGCAGCCATGGCGCTGACGCGCATGCTCGCGCAGTTGCATACGGGAAGGCTCCGCCTGATTGATCCACAGGGTCGGGTGCAAGATTTTGGCCCCGGCGGCGAACCGCAAGTGTCACTCCAACTCGCGTCGTGGAATCCGATCACGGCCTTGATGCGGCGCGGCGATGTGGGCTTCGCGCAAGCGTGGATCGACGGTGAATGGACCACCGACAATCTTACCGGCCTAATAATGCTGGCCTCGCTTAATCGCAGCGTGCTCGAGTCCGCCGTCTTCGGCACTTGGTTTGGCCAACTGCTGGATCGGCTGCGGCATTTGATCCTGCGCGACAACTCGCTGGCGGGGTCACGGCGCAATATTGCCGCTCACTATGACTTGGGCAATGCGTTTTATGCGCTCTGGCTCGACGAAACCATGACGTATTCGAGCGCGTGTTTTCAGGGCGATCCTGATCGCAGCCTCGCCGACGCGCAGCGGGCAAAATATGCGCTCGCGCTTGAGCGCACCTCAGCGCCGCGCGCCGCGCGGCTACTTGAAATCGGTTGCGGATGGGGTGGATTCGCCGAAACGGCCGCCCGCGCTGGCCATCATGTCACGGGCCTCACCCTGTCACTCGAGCAGCATGCTTGGGCCCAGGCCAGACTGCGAAAGGTGGGCCTGGATGCCAAAGCCGATCTGCGCCTCCAAGACTATCGCGATACGAAGGGGCAATTCGATGCGATTGTTTCGATCGAAATGTTCGAAGCGGTTGGCGAGCGCTGGTGGGCGACCTGGTTTGCGGCGGTCGCCCGATTGCTTGCCCCGGGGGGACGCGCCGTGGTTCAGACAATCACGATTCATGACGATCGTTTTCAGCGCTACCGGCGCACCATGGACTTCATCCAGACGCACATCTTCCCCGGTGGGATGCTGCCTTCGCCCTCGGTTTTTGAGCGTGAGGCGGCCCGGGCAGGGTTGCAGGTCGTCGAGCGCCATGCCTTCGGTGCAGACTATGCCAAGACGATGGCCCTCTGGCACGAACGCTTTCTCGACTGCCTGGACGCGCTTCCAGCGCTGGGATTTGATGATCGATTCGTCCGCATGTGGCGTTTCTATCTGTCGTATTGCGAAGCCGGCTTTCGCACCGGCGATACCGATGTGATTCAGTTTGTCCTCACCCACCGATAATCCCGCGCCAAACCCCAACTCCCCGTCTGAGACTGGGCTATCGGCGACGGGGCTGTCGGCCTTTGCACTCGCCTGCTATGGCGGATTGCGGTTGCCGCTGGCTCTGCTTGAACTACCGCTCTTTGTCGTCCTGCCAGCGCTCTACGGCAGCGCAGGTTTGACGCTCTCGCTCGTGGGGGCGGTACTGTTTAGCGCCCGCTGCGTCGACGCCGCCGCGGATCCGTTGATTGGTCTATGGCTGGCGCGGCAGCGACGTTTCGTCCATCGCCACTGGATTCTCGCGGCCTTGCCCGTTCTTGCGGCCGGCTTCTGGGCCTTGTTGCACCCACCGGGCGCCGCGGTCGGCGCCAATCTGGCACTTTGGCTTGGCCTCTGGTCGATTGCGACCTACATCGCCTACAGCCTGGCTTCGATCGCCTACCAGGCGTGGGGGACTGACCTCGGGGAAAACGCCGCGTCGCGCACGCGGGTCACCGCTTGGCGCGAGGGGTTTGGGCTGGCGGGGGTCCTGGTGGCAACGGCGTTTCTCGATCCAACCCAACGCGATGCCCTGGGAATCATTTTCGTGAGCGCCACCATCGTGGCTGGTCTGCTGCTGCTGCGCGCAACCCCCGCGCCGATGAGACCTACCGAAACCCCTGGATACTCGGGGTCCTGGGCAAGGGTACGGAGTAACACGGCATTCCGGCGCCTGATCATCATCTTTGTCACCAATGGCGTCGCTGCAGCGATCCCCGCCACGCTCCTTTTGTTCTTTGTGCGCGACGTGCTGCACGCGGAGGAACTGACCCCAGTTTTTTTGGCGACCTATTTTTTGGCGGGTGCGTTGGGCATGCCAATCTGGGTTGTCGTGGCCCGCCAAATCGGTCTGCGCCTCGCCTGGCTTGCCGGGATGGGACTTTCCGTGGCGGGTTTCGCCTGGGCACTCGGTCTCGGTTCCGGCGATGTCTGGGCATTTGGTGCGGTCTGTTTTGTGACGGGGTTCGCACTCGGCGCTGATCTGGCGATCCCAGGTGCCCTACTCGCCCAAGTGATTGCCGACCACGGCGATCGCGGCCCGGCCAGCGGCGCCTATGTGGGCCTCTGGAACCTTGCGACCAAAGCAACCCTCGCCATTGCCGCAGGTGTCGCATTGCCGTTGCTCGACCTGTCCGGCTACCAACCGGGCCAAGCCGGCGGGGAAATCGCCCTCTCACTCGTCTATGCAGCGGTACCCTGCGGCCTCAAACTCCTGGCGTGTGCGATGCTTGGCTTGATCCCGCCCGAACCCCAAGTCGTGCTTGTGAGACAGACCCATGTCGCTTAACGGACTGTTTGGACCCCTGAACCCCCCCATCAAAGAGTGGCGGAATCAGCGGGTCTGGCTAGTCGGCGCCTCCAGCGGCATCGGCGCAGCACTCGCGCGCGAACTCGCCCGTCGCGGCGCTCGAATCGCCGTCTCAGCGCGCCGTGAACAATCCTTGCACGATGTCCTCGACGAGGTCGGTGGCGGTCCGGATCAACGCCCGGATCAACGACCTTTTGATGCGCTGGTTCTGCCGCTGGACGTCACGAATGCAGGCGCGCTCGCAGCGGCCCGTGACGCGATCGTTGCGGCATGGGGTGGCGTCGACGTCGTGATCTGGCTCGCAGCCCTCTGGGTGCCGATGCGCGCCGATAATTTTGACCTCGCGGCCGCCCGCCGCACGATCGAAATAAACCAAATTGGCGCCCTCAACCTGCTCGCTGCGGTTTTGCCAGTCTTGCTTGATCAAGGCCGCGGACAGTTGGTCTTGACGGCCAGCGTCGCGGGTTGGGGCGGCATGCCCAAAGCGCTCGCTTACGGCCAGACCAAGGCCGCTCTGAACCACTTGGCCGAAACCCTCTGGATCGATCTCAACCCCCGCGGCATTGGAGTGGCCGTGGTCAATCCGGGGTTTGTCGATACGCCTGCAACCGCGACCAATACGTTCACGATGCCGGCACTGATCAGCGCGGACGAAGCAGCGCTCAGAATTTTGGCGGGAATTAGCGCCGGGGAGTTCAACATCCATTTCCCTCGTCGTTTCACGGGCGTTCTGAAGTTCTTGCGTTTGCTCCCGATTCGATGTTGGTTTGCGGTGATTCGCCGCACCACTGGCCTGTAACCATCGTTGGATCGAGGATCTGATGAAGCCCCCATTCGACCCGATCGATCATCCCGTGATCCCAATCCAGAGAATCGCGCGTCTATTCAGTATGATCTCGCCAGCCGATATCCCGCACCTCGCCGACTACTACTGCGAGGACGCCGAGTTTGTGGATCCTTTCAATGCAGTCCACGGGATTGCTCCGATCCAACAAATCTTCAAGCACATGTTCGAACGTCTGGAGAATCCCCGCTTCGAGGTGCTCACTGCCATTGGCGATGCAGACCAGGCCATGCTGACCTGGGACTTCAGGTTTCGCTTCCGCAACAACTGGCTGCAGCGCCCGACCGACTCAGATCAACGCATCCACGGGGCAACCCGTCTGGTTTTTGCGCCCAACGGCCGGGTCAGTCTGCACCGCGACTACTGGGATGCCGCCGCCGAGTTCTATGAACAACTCCCATTGATCGGGCCCGTGATGCGACGTCTGCGTAGGGCGGGAGCAGCTCCGATCCCACCCTGTTATCCTTGAGGGTGCGTCAATCCCCCAACGTAGATGGCCCACTGTCATGCTTTACCCAGATCTGTTCAAATCCTTTGAGCGCGTGCGTTGGAGCATGGACAACGATGTGCCCTGGGATCAGTTCGACGCCTCCAAGCTGTCGCCTGAACAGGCGCAGACGATCAAGTGGAACGCCATCACTGAATGGGCCGCGTTGCCAGCCACAGAAATGTTCCTGCGCGACAACCGCCATGACAGCGACTTTTCTGCGTTCATGTCGGTCTGGTTTTACGAAGAGCAAAAACACTCGCTGGTCCTGATGGAATACTTGCGTCGTTTTTGTCCGGATCTGATGCCCACCGAAGCCGAACTGCACGCCGTTCGATTCGAGTTCGACCCGGCGCCTCCGCTCGAGACCCTGATGTTGCATTTTTGCGGCGAAATCCGTCTGAATCACTGGTACCGAAGAGCTGCCGAGTGGCATACCGAACCCGTGATCAGGGCCATCTACGACATTATTTCGCGCGACGAAGCCCGCCATGGCGGTGCTTACCTTCAGTACATGCGCAAGGCCCTGGTCGATGTCGGCGACAGCGCCCGCGCGGCTTTCGCAAAGGTAGGGGTCTTGATGGCATCGGCGCGACGCACCGCGCAGGCCCTGCATCCCACCAACCTGCATGTTAACCAGTCGCTCTTCCCCAATGACACCGTCCAAAGTCGACTGCCCGAGCCGGGTTGGCTCGAGCGCTGGCTCGACGAGCAAATCCGGTTCGATGCGGTCTGGGAAGGCAAGGTCGTGGATCGGATTCTGCACAACATGTCGTTGCTTTTCGGCCGGCCGTTCGAGAACGCAACGGCCCTCAACCGTTATCGCAAAGAGCTCCTCGCCAGCCTCGCAGCCGGCGCTTTAGTGCCTGCGGGCACCCCGACGGCGGGATGATCACCGCGGATCGGATTGCAGGACCCTTAGCCCCGGAGCGCGTCGCTGCTGCCGCGGGTAATCCTTCCCACGAACGAAAACTCCATTCGGCCCAGGATCTCGTCGATGCCCTCCGGGCATTACCGCGGCCGCGCGTTTTTACCAACGGCGTCTTCGACTTATTACACCGGGGCCATGTCACGTATCTCGCGCAGGCACGGGCACTCGGCGCAAGTCTGATCGTTGCCCTGAACGACGACGCATCCGTGCGCCGGCTGGGCAAAGGGGCGGACCGGCCGATCAACCCACTGGCCGATCGCCTCGCGGTGATCTGCGCCTTGGAATCGGTCGACCTGGTGACCTGGTTTGAAGGCGATACGCCCATCGAGCTTATTTCCTCGATCGGCCCAGACATCCTGGTCAAAGGCGGCGACTGGTCGGTCGACGCAATCGTCGGCGCCCCGAAGGTTCTCGCAACCGGTGGCACTGTTGTATCGATCCCGTTCTGCCACGACCGTTCAACCACGGCGCTACTGGGGCGGGTTCGTGCGACAGTGCTTCGCTAGAAACCGCGCCATGACCTCGGGCTGCGCAAAGGCGTCCGGGTCCCAAATGGTGCTGTCCAACGGTCGCTGCCCACGCCACGCATAGATCCAGGCTGGACTTCCCTCGGGGCCGACAACAACCGGGACGCGCTGGTACTGATCCCCTTCAAATTCGTCTAGACGACCCAGATCGTCTGCGCCGACACCTTTCCAAAGAACGGCCGCCATGGAGGCTCCTGCGCTTAGGACGGCGCCGGGGTAGTCCTCGCCCGGAATTACAAAGCGCTGCCAGCCGTCAACCCGAACGGACTGGCTCGAATATTGCCCGGTAACCACCGCGGACCAGACTGGCTCGAACATCAGGGAGCCATACGTCAGTACATCGGTGAGTCCATCGGTGAGTCCAACATGGGTCTCTTTCGGGGCCAGCGCGACGGCCTGCTCCGCCGCTGGGCCTATGTCTTGCGGGCGCACCGACACATCACCCGCGATGACGATGCGAATCTGCGTTGGGGTCCCTGCGCAGTGGACTCGCAGGGCGCCGCGGTCGTCGATTCCGGCCGCAATACCGGACCATGCGGGGGCGCGAGCGTCCTCGACCCGCACGGGCAATCCAACCAACGCATCGCGGGCGCGCCACAAGGGCAGCAGATTCGCCAGACCCTGCGTCTCGAGTCGGATACTGGCCTCCAAAATGGCCGCAGCGACTCGAGCAGCAAGATCGATCGGATCCCCAGCCGATTCCGAAACTGGCCCGCACTTGAGCGCTCCCGCCGGGACCCCCAGCGCGGCGAGGGCGGGGTGATCAAAACGGTTCAGGCCGACCCCGATCACAACCCGTTCGATCGGTACGGCCGGGGACCTTTCATCGCCCTGAGCGCCCTGTCCCGCACCGGACGTTCGGCGCACTTCAATCAGAATGCCGCCAACTTTCCGACCGTCGATCCATAAGTCATTTGGCCATTTCAATTTCAAGGATGGGGGCGCTTCCTGTGACGCGATCAAGTGTTCCACCAGGACCGCGCCAACGGCAATCGACAGCCCTTGCCAATTCGAACTCGGCACGCGCCGTTCGAACGCGACCGACAGCGCGAGCGAGGCCCCTGGAACCGTTGTCCACGGGCGCCCCATCCGGCCGCGCCCACCGGTCTGAATCCGACTCACCAAGACCCGAGGTCCGACCGGATCACGATTGAATGGCTTGTTCAACAAGTCCGCGTTCGTCGATCCGGTCTGATCAATCCAGTCGACCAACAACCCCGCTTGCGCCAGATCCTGGCCCCGGGCGAGCGCCCACCGACTCAGGGCAGGGTCGTTGCACAATGCGCGCTCCAGAGCGTGGGCCGAAGCATCCCTCTGATTCGGTTCCCTGCGAATAGGCAAGCCCGGAGTCACGGTCGACATTGGAGACACTGGAGCCTTAAGAGGACAATCCGCGATCATAGCGGTCCTGCATGGGGACTACACTGGGGTTCAGAATGAGGTGCGGACTGTGAGGCGTTTGATCGACCGTCATTTGCCCACCCGGCCATCGCCAATCGCGCCCGGGGCTTGGGCAGCCTGGGTCGTGGCACTCGCCATCGGGTCGCTGTTTCCGATTACGAGTTGGACCGCACGAGGTCTCGACCCACTGGCATTTCTGACCGAACCCTGGCCCCGCTGGTGGACCCTATCGGATGTTTTGCTGAACGTCCTGGCATATGTTCCATTCGGACTGTTCGGCGCTCTCGCAACTTGGCCGAGAGCGGGCGCCCGGCAATCCATCGTTTGGACGGTCGTTGCGGGTTTCACGGTCTCGCTTAGCCTTGAAGCCCTGCAAAGCTGGCTGCCCTCGCGCATTCCCTCGCGTCTCGATGTCTTGGCGAACGGATCGGGAGCGCTGATCGGCGCGGTGGCAGGCGCGCTACTGGCGCCCCGGTTGATTGGCCAGGCTCGCCTCAATGCCTGGTTCGGGCGTTGGTTTGCTACTGGTTCGTATCCCGGCTGGTTGCTACTGGCAGCCTGGATTTTGTCGCAGATCGCACCACAGTCTCGATTATTCAGCGCGGGGGAACAGCAACTGCCCTGGAGCGATCTGGGCAATTTCAACCCCATGCCCTACCTCGCCGGAATCACCACCGGGTTGACCGGACTGACTGCCGCCGCACTACTGGAGTCACTCACGGTGATCGCCGCCCTCGTCGCCGTGATGTTGATCGTGACCCGTTGCACCCGTAACCCGGCCCCCCGCGCCGCGATCGCCGGAGCCGTCGTGGTGACAGCGCTCGCGGGTCGAAGCCTCCTCGTGGGCACGCTGATGCCCGAGGGCGCGACCGATCACTGGGTATCCGCCGGCGCTCTGGGTGGTCTGCTCTGCGGCGCACTCCTCGCGCTCGGTGCATCCACGCTGAGCGAGCGCGCGCGTCGGCGCGCCCTGGTCGCCGCGGTCTTAACCCTTCTTGTCACTGGACCCATCAAACCCGAATTGGCCTTTCAAAATTCTGCCGCGATGGCGTGGTCGACAGGGTCATGGCGCAATGTCGCGGGATTTCAACACGGGATCGCCAGCCTCTGGCCCGCGCTGGTCCTGGTCTGGGGCCTGCGCAGACGTTTATGATTCCGGGTCCCAGTTGTCGACCAGCGAGCGCCCCATGAGCCATTTTCAGCGCCACGTGTTTTTTTGCCTCAATCAACGCGACGATGGTCGCGCGTGCTGTGCCGATCGCGGCAGCAAGGCCATGTGGCAGTACGCCAAAACCCGGGTTAAGGCACTCGGTCTCGCAGGCCCCGGCAAGGTCCGGATCAATCAAGCCGGATGCCTCGATCGATGCGACGCCGGCCCAGTCTGTGTGATTTACCCGGAAGCGGTTTGGTACACCTTTATTGATCAACACGATATCGATGAGATTATTGACTCGCACTTGCGACAGGGCAAGGTCGTTGAACGCCTTCGGGTCGACGGATGACACCGAACTCGCGCCGGGTCGCGGTCGCCGGCCCGGCCGGCCGGATTGACTGTACGGTCGATGAGGCAGCGGCACCGAGCGCTGGCATCGCAATCGTCGCCCATCCACATCCACTCTTTGGCGGTCACCGCGACAATAAAGTGGTTCAGACCCTTGGGCGTACCTTACATGCGCTCGGCTACACCGTCTGGCTGCCCGATTTTCGTGGGGTACGCGAATCCGAAGGCATTCATGACGATGGGCAGGGCGAGGTCGATGACCTCGCCGCCGTTCTGAAGCAGGCCCAAAACACCTCTGTCGAACAGGGCAAGCTGACCGAACAACCCATTGTCCTGGCGGGATTTTCCTTTGGTTCCATGGTTGTGACCCGCTTGGCCACTCGATTGGCTGCTGCACATCGGCCGGCATATCGACTGATCCTGGTGGGCACCGCAACCTCGAAATGGACTGTCGACCCCGTACCGGTCGATACCCTGGTGATTCATGGTGAAAACGACGAAGTCGTCCCTCTGAGTACCGTCTTTGACTGGGCCCGCCCACAGGAACTGCCGGTAGTGGTGATTCCCGGAGCCGATCACTTTTTTCACCGCAAATTAACACTCATCAAGCGCCTCGTTCGTCAAGCCTGGGGCCAGCCCGAGCCCGGCCTATAATCTCGACCCTATGCGCTGGAATCCTTTTCGCCTCCTGGTTTCTCTGACTTTGCTCGTTGCAGCGGTACCCGCGAGCTTAGCCCCGCTCCCAGCGAGCATCCCGGTTCCGCCAATCGCAGCCAAGTCCTGGCTCGTGCTGGATGTGGCCTCGGGTCAGGTCTTGGCCGCTGAATCGGCCGATCAGCGGGTCGACCCCGCATCCCTGACCAAATTGCTCACAGCCTATTTGAGCTTCGCGGCGATTCGGGACGGAACGCTCAAACTGGACTATCGACCCCCGGTATCCGAGGCGGCCTGGAAGGCGATTGGTTCTCGAATGTTTATCGAGCCCAACAAACCGGCTAGCGTCGAAGAGTTGCTTAACGGCATGATTGTCCAATCCGGAAACGATGCCTCAATCGCACTCGCGGAGGCCGTCGCAGGGAGCGAAGCGGTCTTTGCGCAACGGATGAATCGCGAGGCCCAGCGCCTCGGCATGACGGCCTCTTCGTTTCGAAATGCCACCGGCTTGCCCGACCCCCAGCACTACAGCACCGCCGCCGATCTGGCCCGATTGGCCACGCGTCTGATTGAGGATTTCCCGCAGTTTTACGCCTATTACGCCAAACGGGAATATGCCTACAACGGGATCCGTCAGCCCAACCGCAACCGCTTGCTCACGCTCGACCCGACCGTTGACGGACTGAAAACGGGGCACACCGATGCCGCTGGCTGGTGCCTGATTGCCTCGGCCAAACGGGAGCAGCAGCCCGGTGGGTTTTCGCGCAGGCTTCTGACCGTCGTCATCGGAGCGCCCAGTGAATCGGCCCGCATCGTTGAGAGCCAGAAGTTGCTGAACTGGGGGTTTCAAAGTTTTGACGCGGTTCGGCTTTTCACATCAGGCAAAGCCGCCGGCACGTATGAGGTCTGGAAAGGAAGCAGTTCCAGCGTGACGGGCGGGTTCGAGCGCGAAATTACCGTCAGCGTGCCCAAGGGCCAGGCCGATCAGGTCCGGGCCGAGATCGAACGCCTGCAACCGCTGCTCGCCCCAATCGCCCGCGGTCAGCGAATCGGCACCGTGCGGGTCAAATTAGGTGACCAAGTTCTGGCCGAACAACCGATGGTGGCACTCGGCGCGGTCGATGGCGCGGGCTTTGTCGGCCGCCAATGGGACTCGGTCCGCTTGTGGTGGCGCAGTCGCTAGATCGGTCTGGCAGCAGAGATCCCCTGCAGCAATCCCCCCCGAATCCCCTGAACCCCCTGAACCCCCTGAACCCCAACCCATGTTGCCTGCACCGACGACCGTCCTCAACCCAACCGCCGCTCACGACCAGCTCTGCTGGCTCAATGGCGCCTTTGTGCCGCTCGCGACCGCGACCGTCCCGGTGCTCGACCGCGGATTCATTTTTGGCGATGGCGTGTACGAGGTCGTTCCGGTCTACGCGCGGGCGCCATTTCGGTGGCCTGAACATCGGGCTCGCTTGCGTCGATCGCTCGCCAAACTCCGGATCACGGATCCAATGGATAACGATCAATGGGCTAGCCTGGTTGAAGCCTTGGTGACCCAGCACCCCTGGTCGGATCAGTTCGTTTACCTGCAGGTCACGCGCGGCGTAGCAAAGCGGGATCACGCCTTTCCAGACCCGGCCGTTCAGCCGACGGTCTTCGCGATGACCAGCCCGCTGACACTTCCGAGTGAAGACCTGCGGCGCCGCGGAGCTCATGCGGTCTCGCTGCCTGACGAGCGCTGGTTGCATTGCGACATCAAGAGTATCGCGCTGCTCGGCAACGTCCTGGCGCGGCAGGCGGCGGTGGATGCTGGCGCGGTCGAATGCGTGATGTACCGCGACGGAATGCTCACGGAAGGCAGCTCCAGCAACCTCTGGGTCGTGCGCGACGGCGCCGTTCTGGCACCCCCGCGGGATCATCGGATTCTTGAGGGGATCCGCTACGGTTTGATCAGCGAATTGTGTGCGGCCGACGGCATTCCGTTTATGGTGCGGCCCATCCTGCGCAGCGAGGTGGAATCGGCGGACGAACTCCTGATGAGTTCGGCGACCAAGGAAATCCTGCCGATCACCCAACTCGACGGCCGCCCGGTCGGTCACGGCGAACAGTCGGGTAAGCCGGGCCCAATCGGTCAACGCCTTCATGCGGGCTATCAGCGAGCCAAAACGCAGGCATGAAGCCGGGCGATCGAACCCACGGGCCCGCGCAGACGATCGGCGCGCCAGATCTGCTGACCTTTCCGTGTGAATTTCCGATCAAAATCATGGGCCCTGCGGAGCCCGGCTTCGCGGACACGATCGGAGCACTCGTCCGCGAGCATTGTCCGGACTTTGATCCGGCCACTCTGGTCCAGAGGCCATCCCGAGCCGGCAATTATCTGGGCCTGACCGCGACCATTCAGGCGCTTAGCCGTGAGCAACTCGATACCCTTTATCGTGCGCTGAGTACCCACCCGATGGTTCGGGTCGTGCTCTGACCCGCCCATGATGCGCACGCACAAGGCGCTCACGATCCAGGAACTGGGCCGCCGGCCCTACCTGGAAACCTGGGAAGCCATGCGCGCCTGGACCACGGCGCGCGAACCTGACACCGAGGACCAGTTATGGCTGGTTGAACATGACCCGGTATTCACGCTCGGGCTTGCTGGGCGCACCGAGCACCTGCTGGGTCTCGAGCCCACGGAGCTTGTTCGGGTTGAACGCGGTGGGCAGGTTACCTATCACGGACCGGGCCAGGCCGTGGTGTACGTTCTGTTGAACCTGGCCCGTCGTCAAATGTCGGTGCGCGCGCTGGTTCAATGTCTTGAACAGGCCACGATCGATTGGCTTGCCCACCATGGGGTTAACGCGCAGCGCCGAACCGGGATGCCTGGGGTGTATCTGAGCGCAGCCTATCCAAACGGTCTGGCATTGGCCAAAATCGCCGCCCTTGGACTCAAAATCACACGAGGTTGCAGCTTTCACGGCATCGCGCTCAACCTCGTCATGGATCTCAGCCCCTTCGAGCGCATTCATCCCTGCGGATTTGCTGACTTGCGGGTGACCGATCTGGCAAGCGCTTTACAGGCCACCCCGACCCATGCGGAGGCGGACGTCAACCCGCACCCAGGCCGACATGACGATCTGAACGTAACCGCGCTCGCTCGGTCTTTTGTTCAAATGGTGGCATCCTCGCTCGAATGTGAACCGGCCTTCCTGGATTGCGACATGAAAGCTTCAAACCCCAATTCTGATGACTGAACCTGCGCCCGCCAAAATCGTCATCGATCCCACGCTCAAACAAAAAGGCGCGGCAAAGACCGCACGGATTCCGATCAAAGTCGAAGCCGTACCGGCGCTGAAAAAACCCGACTGGATCCGCGTCAAGCTGGCGCCCGCTTCATCGCGGTTCCAGGAAATCAAGTCGATCCTGCGCGAAAACCGGCTCCACACGGTCTGTGAGGAAGCGAGTTGCCCCAACATCAGTGAGTGCTTTGGAAAGGGCACCGCGACGTTCATGATCATGGGCGACAAATGCACCCGGCGATGCCCGTTCTGCGATGTTGGCCACGGTCGCCCCGACCCACTGGATTTGCAAGAGCCTGCGAACCTCGCTCGCACCATCGCGGCGCTTCGCCTCTCTTATGTGGTGATCACCTCCGTCGACCGTGACGACCTGCGCGATGGCGGCGCCCAACACTTTGTTGATTGCATCAGGGCGGTTCGAGCGGCCAGCCCTCAGACCCGAATCGAAGTGTTGGTTCCCGATTTTCGGGGCCGAATGGAGCGCGCGCTCTCAATCCTCGACGCGGCCCCCCCTGACGTCATGAATCACAATCTCGAAACCGTGCCCAGACTCTATCGCGAGGCGCGACCGGGTTCCGACTATGACCACTCACTCGCCCTGCTGCAGACCTTCAAAGAGCGCCATCCCAGCGTGCCAACCAAGAGCGGTTTGATGGTGGGTCTAGGCGAGACCGACGACGAAATTCTGGCGGTCATGCGCGACATGCGCGCGCATTCCATCGACATGCTCACGATTGGTCAATATCTCGCGCCAACCGGCCATCATCTGCCCGTGCGCCGTTATGTCCATCCCGAGACGTTCGAGCGGTTTGAGCGGGAAGCCAAGGACCTGGGCTTTCAGCATGCGGCCGTGGGTGCCTTGGTGCGTTCAAGCTATCACGCCGATCAGCAAGCCCACGCGGCTGGGGTGACCTAGACCGCGGAATTAACTCTGGCGCTTCGTTCTGGCGCTTCGCTCTGGCGCTTAAGTGCGGCCAGGCGCCGTTAGATTTGATTCGATCAGGGACTCGAGGGCGGGCCAACTCGCTGGCTCACCCACCCAACGCCGAATCACATCACCCTCAGGACCAATCAGAATCGTGGTCGGCGTGACGACAACCGGCGCGTAAGCCTGGGCGAGGGCACCCTGCAAATCCAGCGCGACCGGGAAGGGCAAGGCCTGAGTGCGGGCAAAATGCAACACAAAATCGGGCCGGTCATAGGCCATCGCCACTGCGACGGTTTCGAAGCCACGATGAGAAAATTGTTGATGGAGTCGGACCAGGCCTGGCATCTCACGAACGCAGATCACGCAGCTAGTGGCCCAAAAGTTCACCAGCACGACCTTGCCTCGCAAGCTCTCCTGGCTCAGGCGTTGTCCGTCGATCAGCCCGTAGGTGACCGCTGGCGCTCGCTCCGGTGTGAGCCAGAGGCGCCAGCCCAGAAAACTCAAGCTGGCCAGGAGCGCCAGACTCAGAACGACCCCACGCGTCCGATGCGGCCGGGGCGCCCAGCGCGCCAGAATCCCCATCTGCCTGACCAAGCGGACGCCTGGTAGAGGGCGAGTTGCTACAGGAGGTTTACTTCCCCGCGGCCGGTGTCGACCAGGGCGCAGGCGAGGGCTCGGGCCGGAAGGCATCACGCTCCGAGATCAGCTCCCACAGGGTCACCACTTTGCGTACCCCCGAGACCCTTGCAGCAACGGCGGCGGCCCGGTCGGCTTCGGCGCGCGTGACAAGACCCATGAGGTAAACCACGCCGTCTTCGGTCGCGACTTTGACATGATTCGCGGCCACGCCACCGATCTCAATCAGCGACCCTTTGACCTTGGTCGACACATAACCATCATTGGCCTGGCGCAACAAACTAACGCCGGACCCAACCGTGAGTTCGTTGTAGACCGCCTGAACATTATCCAATCGGGTAATCGCGTCGCCAGCGGCTTTCTTCTCGGCCTCGTCCAGCACCTGCCCGGTCAGCAAGACCCGGCGATTAAAGCTCACCACATTGACCGCCGTGGAATTACGAATCGCCTGCAACAAGCGCTGCGGTGACTTGACTTCGATCGCGCCGTCATCGGTCTGGGCCCCGAGCGTGCGACGGTCGTGCGCCGAGATCGCGCCAACGGCGGCCCCAGTAATCGCAGCGGCCACGCAACCCCACTGGCTCACCGTTACCAGCGTCAGAGCGCCCACCAACATCGCTGCTGAAAGGCGCGATGATCGGGGCACGCTAGTGGACCGAGCGTCCGGAGTCGAAGAGTGAGCAGCATTCATGGACGGTTTTCCTTCTGTATGCAAGATTCAAATTTCAAAGCACATCGCCCAAGAGCAGGGCATCCACGCCATCACAGAGGCAATGCAGAATAAGCAAATGGATTTCCTGAACCCGGGCTGTGCGCGCGTGCGGGACCGCCAACAAGAGATCCGACTCGCGCAGTTGGGTCGCAATTCGGCCCCCGCCCTGACCGGTCAGAGCGATGACATCCAGCTCGCGCTCATGGGCGACTTCAATCGCGCGGACAACATTGGCTGAATTGCCCGAAGTCGAGATCGCCAGCAAGAGGTCCCCTGGTCCCCCGAGGCCGCTCACCTGGCGGGCAAAAATCTCATCAAACTGATAGTCATTGCCCACCGCCGTCAGGATCGAAGTATCGGTTGTCAACGCGATCGCCGGCAGCGCCGGGCGCTCGCGCTCGAAGCGCCCAATGAGCTCGGCGGCGAGGTGCTGGGCATCCGCCGCGGACCCGCCATTGCCACAGATGAGCAGGCGGTGCCCCTCGGACAGGGTGCTAGCTAAGCGCTCAATGGCCCTTGCAATCGGTTCGGCAAGCGTCTCGGCCGAAAGCTGGTGAAGACGAATATTTTCGTCGAATTGTTCACGGGTCCGATCGCCTAAGTTCATAGGTTTCGATTATAGACACCCGCTGGGTGCCGAGCGGACCAAACCGCCCTGGATCTCAGCCCGAAAAGGCGTCTTGTAACCACTGCAGTCGCGCCCCATCGATTGCGACGACGTCGAATCGACACTCGGGCCAGTCTTGGTTTCGAAAATGGCGACTCAACCACCATTGCGCCGTCAAAATCACCCGGCGCTGTTTGGCGCTCCCGATACTGGCTGCAGCACCGCCCCAGTCGGCCCGGCTGCGCTGGCGGACTTCCACGAAGACTAGGCGTTCGCCGTCGCGCAGGATCAGATCAATTTCACCGCCGCGCCAGCGGACATTGCGTGCGACCAGTTGCAGCCCGCGACCGCACAGTAGCGTCTGCGCCTGACGCTCAGAATCGGCTCCCTGCCGTTGGGTGGGCGATGGCATGACGTGAGCTAGGCGCCCTGGGGATTACACTTGATCGTCATGATTGATCGCCTCAGTTGATTGCTACACACGCACCGATGACCGCCCCGCTAAGCCCGCAGCGCCCGCCCGCCACACTCTTTGTTGTCGCGACGCCGATTGGCAATCTCGACGATATCTCGACGCGCGCAGCCCAGGTACTCCGAACGGTGGCGAGCGTCGCCGCGGAAGACACCCGCGTCAGTCGAACCTTACTGGCCCACCTCGGAATCCGCCCGGACATCTTCCCGGCCCATGCACACAACGAAGTACAGGCTGCGCAGCAGGTGCTCGGGCGCCTACAGCAGGGGATGAGCGTCGCGTTGGTGACCGATGCGGGCACGCCTGCGATTAGCGATCCTGGCAGCCGAATCGTCGCGGCGGCGCATGAGGCCGGATTTCCGGTCGTGCCAATTCCAGGCGCCAGCGCCGTCGTCGCCCTCCTATCGGCGGCCGGGCTCGAGGGTGACGGATTTCGATTCATTGGCTTTCTACCGGCCTCGGCCGGGGCAAGGCGGCGGCGGCTTGCCGAATTCAGCCAGGATCCTGCGGTACTCGTCCTGTTTGAGGCACCGCACCGGATTGACGCAACCATTGACGCCCTGGCAGATGCGTTTGGGGCTGACCGCCTAGTCGTGATCGGACGCGAACTCACCAAACGGTTCGAGGAAGTCGCCCGAATCCCGCTGGGCCAGGCCGCAACCTGGCTGGATGGACACCCCGACCGACGTCGCGGAGAATTTGCGCTGGCAATCGCGCCGGCTCCAGACCGAATAAAAGACCTCGCAAGCGACCCTGAGCTAGGCGGTGCGGCTCGAGATCCGGCTCTTGTTGTCCTCACTGATCGGTTATTGAAGGCACTCGCCGCGGAGTTGCCGGCTGCGACCGCGGCCCGGGTGGCTGCCCAGGCGCTCGGACAGTCCCGTCAGAACCTGTACCGGCGCCTCCTAGAAATTAAAGGCGAGGTTTAGAGGAAACCAAATCAACGAAACCCAGTCAACGAAACCAGCGGTCTAAGACGCCCGGAAGAATCACTTCGACCTGAACCTCGCCGGTTCCGGTCTCGATCAGGCCGAGCCGGTGCGCCGCAACATAACTCAAGTCGATCAGGCGGTCATTCACAAACGGACCCCGATCATTGATCCGAACGACGACGGAGCGACCCGAACGCGTCGCCGTGACACGAGCGTAGCTCGGAATCGGCAAAATCGGATGCGCCGCCGTCATCGCATACATGTCATAAAGCTCACCGCTCGCGGTCTTTTGGCCGTGATACCGGCGCCCATACCAACTGGCAACGCCCACCGCGCGGTAAGGCGCCCGACTTGTCATGGGCTCGTATCGACGACCAAAGGCTTCGTAGGGCCGGGTCGTTGCGGGGATCACTGGCTCATTGCGCGGCACGGCGTCGGGGACTGCGTCGAGTACCGCCCGGCTGATCTCCGGCGGCCCATCCGCACGTGGCTCCAGGCGCCCGCGACTCGCACACCCTCCACCGAGCAATAACACCCCGCCAAGCAAAAAGCCCAGCAGAAAAACGCTCGGATGCGATCGGGTGTTCCTAACGCCTGGCGGCGCGCTCGCGGGCAATTAAGTCATCCAGCACATGAAGTGCCTTTTCGCGGCTGCCCGCCAAGGTCGGCGAAGTCGTCCATTTCCCCGCAACGCCGAGGCAGGGAACCCCATCGATCGCAAATGCCTCAGCCGCCTGCATCACGCGCCGGGCCTTGGCCTGCACGGCAAATGAAGCGGCTAGTTCGAGAAAACGTGCCCGATCAACCCCTGCTTTCGCAACAACCTCGGCGAGATCCTCGATCGTCTCGATCGGTTTTCGCTCGACGTGAATCGCCGCAAAAATAGCGGGCGCGGTCGCGTCCGCCTTACCGAGGGCTTCAAGGGCAAAGAACGCATGCTGAAAAGGGGCCTGATTCGGACGAAAAGCCACCGGCAACTTCCGAAAATAAACGTCTGCGGGCTGTTTTGCCCGCCACGCCATCAGTTCAGGCTCAAGCGCATGGCAATGCGGGCACCAGTAACCAAAAAATTCGACCACTTCAACCTTGCCCACTGGGGCTTCGACCGGCTGTGGCCGCGCGAGCGTTTTGAACTCGACACCCTCGACCGGGGTATGGGCGCGAACCGGGAAACTCGGGAAGCCGGCCAAGGCCGCTCCGGCCAACGTCACGCCCAGCCAGTCGCGACGCGTCTGTTGCGAAATCAGCATCTTCATCCTCTGAAAAATTCAACCAGGGCGGCGTGCACCCTCGAACCCCGGTTTCGCGCCTTAGCGAACCCGGACCACCGACACCTCGATACCACTCTCAGTCAGCTTGGTGCGGGCACGTGTCATATCGTCCATTCGGGCAAATGGGCCGATGCGAACCCGTTGCACCGCAAAACCGTTGACCTCAGAGCCAATCACCCTTGCCTCAAAACCCAGCAAGGCAAGTCGCCCCCGCATGGCCTCTGCGTCTTCTACCGTCCGAAACGCGCCCGCCTGCAGGACATAGCCTTCCCCGCTGGCCCCGCTCGATCCGCTCGCGCTGGGCGCAGGCGCTGCGGCCTGAGCGGGCACGGACGCTGGCGCCGCGGCCACGCTCGGTGGCATTGGCGCCGCGCCCTGGGCTGGGACCGAAACGCGAGCCGGCGCGTTCGGCGCAGGACTCAGAGCTTGGGCGGACGGGGCCAACACGGTCGGCGGCATCTGGGCTGAGCTGGCGCTGGTGACAGGCGGTCGGACCGATGTGCCTGAAGAAGCGCCGGGCGAGGGATTCGTCTCGACCTCGGGCTCGGATGCCTGACGTTCGGTCGACGTGGGCGCGTTCCGGTCAGGCCCCGGAAAAAGGATCGAGGGTTCTGGGGGCGCGGCTGCAGACGGGTCGGCCCGATTGCGAGAAAACAGCGGCTTGTTCGGATCAGGCGCCGCCTCGGGCGTCTTCGGATCGAGCGCCCGCTCCGGTGCTCGCGTCGCCTTATTCAAAAAAGGAACTGGCGCTTTAGTTACAAAGATCGCAACGGAGAGTGCCGTACCGAGTCCGATCAGGATTCCCGCGAGCAGGCCGGCAAATGTCCCACCGCGGCTGCGACGGGCCAGACCCCGGATCGGACGACGAGCGATCGCAACGCGCATCCTCACATCCTCTGCGGGGCGGAAACCCCGATCAATGCCAACCCATTACGCAAGACCTGACGAGTAGCCGCCAACAAGGCGAGTCGCGCTGCGCGCAGCCGCGCGTCATCGACCAGCACGCGCTGCGCATTGTAAAAGCTATGAAAGTCTGCCGCGAGGTCCCGCAAATAATAGGCCAAAAGGTGGGGCGACAGTTCATCGACCGAATCCCGAACGGTATCGGGCCACTCTGCCAGACGCGCCATCAAGGCGATTTCAGCCGGAGTGTCCAGGCACGTCAGATCTGCGGCACAATCCGCCGCAAGATCAGCTGCCAGGACGGTTGCAACGTCCACGGCTGGCTCGACACCTGGACCGGCGACCGGGCTTGGATTGCGTTGCGCGAGCACCGAGCAGATTCTGGCGTGCGCATACTGCACGTAATAAACCGGATTTTCGTCACTCTGGGAGCGAGCCAGATCGATATCAAAGGCAAATTCTGCGTCGGCCTTCCGAGATATCAAGAAAAATCTCACCGCATCCCGACCTCTTTCAAGGGTCGCGCCGGACCAGTCGATCAAATCGCGCAACGTCACATATCCACCCGCGCGCTTGCTGATCTTGACCTCTTCGCCCCCACGCATGACCGTGACCATCTGGTGCAACACGTAATCTGGCCAACCCTGCGGGATTCCGATGCCCAGCGCCTGAAGACCCGCGCGCACCCGGGTGATCGTGCCGTGGTGATCACTGCCCTGAACATTGATCGCGCGCGCGAAGCCGCGCTCCCACTTGGTCTGGTGATAGGCAACATCGGGCACAAAGTACGTAAAAGTGCCATCGGACTTGCGCATCACGCGATCTTTGTCATCGCCCCAGGACGTCGATCGCAGCCACAACGCACCGTCCGCTTCGAAGGCGTGTCCGGCCCGCAACAGTGCATCCACCACGCCAGTCACTCGTCCCTCGGTGTAGAGCGAGCTCTCGAGGTAGTAGCGATCAAATCGAATCCCAAAGGCCTGCAAATCGAGGTCCTGCTCGTGGCGCAGGCAGGCCACCGCAAATCTCCGGATTGCATCCAGATCGTCCACATCGCCACTGGCCACCACGACAGCGACATCTCGCGCCGCCACCGACTCTCGAGCCAGGAAACGCTGCGCAATCTCGGCAATGTATTCCCCGCGGTAACCGTCTTCGGGGAAGGCCTCCGAATCGGGCGCGACGCCACGAGCTCGTGCCTGAACGGAAAGCGCCAAATTCTGGATTTGGTTGCCCGCATCGTTGTAGTAAAACTCTCTCGATACGGCCCAGCCGTCGGCTTCAAGGAGCGCTGCCAACACATCCCCGAGCGCACCCTGTCGGCCATGACCCACATGAAGCGGCCCAGTCGGATTAGCCGAGACAAACTCAATCAACAACGGTCGACCCGCACCCCGCTGGCCGCGGCCAAAATCGGCGCCTTCGTGCAGTGCCCTGGTCACCGCGGCCGTCCGAACGGCGGGGGTCACCCGCAAGTTGATGAACCCGGGCCCGGCAATCTCCGCCCCCGCCACCAGGGGCGCTGCCAACGGATCCTGATTGAGGGCAAAAACCAGCGCCTGCGCCACCTCTCGAGGGGGGCGCCCAAGCGGCTTGGCCAGTTGCAAGGCGATGCTGCAAGCCAGATCGCCGTGACTGGCCTGCTTGGGTCGCTCGAGCGTGATTACAGGCGTCGCAAGCCCAGCCTGCTCCGCAAAAGGCGTGACAGCCGCCGCCAATCGGGCGGCAATTTGCAATCGGTGCTCGGATAACATGCGACGATTCTACCGGGGGGCGATCCCCATGGCCTGAAAACCTTGCTCGAGATCCTCCAGGAGATCCGCGACCGATTCGAGGCCAACGTGCAGCCGAACCAATGGCCCACCGTCCCAGGGCTTCATGGTCCTCAGGCCTTGTAGGCGAGCTGGCATGATCAGGCTCTCGAAACCGCCCCACGAGTAGCCGATGCCGAAATGGCGCCGGCCCTCGACCAAGGCAGCCACCCGGCTTTCTAGCCCGCGCTCGAGTTCGACTGAAAACAGCCCGCAGCTTCCGGAAAAGTCCCGCCGCCAGAGCGCATGATCCGGATAATCAGGGAGCGCAGGATGTAGCACCCGGACCACCCCGTCATGGCGCTGCAGCCATTGCGCCACCGCGATCGCGGACACCTCATGTTGCGCCACTCGCTGCGGGAGCGTACGGAGCCCGCGCAAGACCAACCAGGCATCATCGCTCGACACACACAACCCAAGACCGCGCACCGCACGCCAGAGGGTTGGCCAAAGTTCGTCGGTAACGACCACCGCGCCCATCAACACGTCCGCATGACCGCCCCAGTATTTGGTCAGCGGGACAATCGACACGTCGACACCATGTTCGAACGGATGAAAGTGCAACGGACTGCCCCATGCGTTATCGATCATCGAAAGTGCGCCGTGTTCGCGCGCGATTGCGGCAAGGCCCGCAACGTCCTGAATTTCGAAGGTATAGCTCCCGGGGCTCTCGAGGTAGACGATGCGCGTTCGCGGCCGCATGAGCTGCGCCAGACCCGCCGGATCGATTCGCGGATCATAAAACGTGGTCTCAATCCCGGCCCGCGCCAGTTGCCCTTGGGCCAGGGCCCGTCCCGGGCCATAAATACTGTCGGGCATCAGCACATGATCTCCGCTCGCCGCAAAGGCCAAGACTGCCAGCGCAATCGCCGCCAGGCCCGAGGGCACCAACGCCGCGCGGGTTCCCGGGCCTTTCCGGTCAAGGGCCGGGGCTGCGCCCCAACCCTCGAGTTCAGCCACGGCATCCATCAGGGCCATCGTGGTCGGTACCCCACCCGTGCCATACGTCGTCGCATGGCGCACGCCGCGAGCAGTGTCCTGAAGGGCCTGGTCGACTTCGGCCAGCGACTCGAAGAGCACGCTGGACGCGCGCACGACCGGGACATTGGCCGTTCGCACCATGGCGTCAATGCGCCGGCCGACTTCGCTGTAGCGAGTCGTGGAGGGCATGGAGGACCGCGGGGTGGAGTGCGGGGTTGGGTGCATGGCGGGCATCCTGTTCGCGGGCGGGATCACTGGGGAATCAGGGGGCGTCATCGGGAAAAACTCCGCTCAAGCAAACTGAAGGTCGATCAGCTCATCGGCTTCACAGTCTAAATCGGCGCAGAAACCCACCGAGGGCCCTGGGCACCGCAGATGCTTAACTGCAAGTCCGAGCGCGAAGCGATGATTCAGGAGAGCCCGACATGCAGACCCCGAGGCAGACCCCGATGCAGACCCCCCGTTCACACACTCCACACACAACCTGGATCGCCGTAGCCGATGACAGCCGCGCGCGGATCTTTCAATCCCGCTCGGACGAGCCACTGCGGGAGCTTGAAGATCTGATGCAGCCGCAGAGCCGGCCGGGCGATCATGAGCGCCATGCCGATGCGAAAGGTCACTATGGCAGTGCTGGGATTGGGGGAAGCGGATCGCCGGGTCACCATGGCACGATTCACGGCGCCGGCCATAGCGCCGAACCCCGCACGAGCGCGGACGACAAACTCGAAGGGCAGTTCGCCCGACAGTTGGCTCAACGGCTCGAAGGCGCCCGGCGCGAAGGTGCTTTTGAACATCTGATTCTGATTGCAGCCCCGCGGTTTCTAGGACGAGTCCGGGCGCAGCTCTCGCCGCAAGTCACAAAGCGCCTCGCGCACACCATCGCCAAGGACCTCTCCAAGCTCTCGGTCACCGACATCGAATCCCGCCTACAAGCCCAAGCCTTGCTTGCGCCCGCACAGCCCCGTAGTCAATGAGCGCCTTAAAACTCGCCTGGCTCGCCGTTGATGAAATGGGGTCCGTGTAGGCCAATCCCGTTGGCGCGCCTGGCTGGGATCGAACCAGCGACCCCTGGCTTCGGAGGCCAGTACTCTATCCACTGAGCTACAGGCGCGGGTCTGTCGAGAACCCCAGATGATACTCGGTCGATTCGGGAGCGTCCACGCGTTCGCGTCCATCGGTCGCGTGACCGAATTCGCATCCGTGGGTATCATTCGCGGGGAGATTATTCCGATCCGTATCATCCGATCCAAAGATCGACTTCTGCCTGATCAACTCCCAAGAGCCGCTCGATGAGTAATAAAACCAACGATCATCAAGGTCACGCCGACGATGAGGCGCCCGAACCGCTGATCAAAACCCCCCAGCAGTTGATCAAAGTGATTTTGCTGGCTTTCATCGTCCCGGTGATCGTCATCGTCCTCTTGGCGAGCTATGTCACCTCGGGCAAGAAGCCCAATGCAGGTAGCGACGTCATGTCGACCCAGGCAATTGAGGCGCGGATCCGACCGGTCGCCCGATTCGAGATCAAGGATGCGTCGGCGCCGCAGGTTCTGCGAACCGGTCTCGAGGTCTACAACGCACAGTGCGTCGCTTGCCACGGCGTTGGTGCCGCAGGCGCGCCCAAGTTTGGTGATGCCGCTGCCTGGGGGCCACGGATTGGTCAGGGCTATCCTGGCCTGCTCAATTCGGCCCTCAAGGGCAAGGGCCTGATGTCGGCTCAGGGCGGCGGGGAATACGCCGACGTGGAAGTGGGTCGGGCCGTGGTGCACATGGCCAACGCCGGCGGCGCCAAATTTGAAGAGCCGGCTAAATAAAATAGTGGGCTCGATAAATCCGCTAGGACTTGCGCAACAAGGCCTGCAAGGCCGCAATCCGTTCCTGAGGGGTCTGGGCCTTTTGCTCAGGCGATAGGTCGGGCGTTTTTTCTAACGCTCGATCCAGGCCCATCTCGGCGATAAATCGTGAGGGCTCGCGCTCCTCCACGCGTTCGCGCCCACGGCTGCGTTGACGGCACCACGACACCTGAAGCGAACGTTGCGCTCGAGTGATCCCGACGTACATCAAACGTCGCTCCTCTTCAAACCGCACGATGGCGTCGGCCGCCTCGTCCTCGAGGCCAACGCTCGAGGGCAGTAAGCCCTCCTCAACACCCGCCAGGAACACGTGAGGCCACTCGAGCCCTTTGGCGGCATGCAGGGTTGACAGTCGCACTGCATCCGAATCGTCTTCGCGTCCGTCGAGCCGCGAAGCCAGGGCCATCAGTTGCGCCATCTCCAACAGGTTACGTCCATCCTCCTCGGCCCGACGTTTGATCCAGTCGACAAATTCACAGACGTTCTGCCAGCGCTGTGAAGCCTGGCGGTCGGGTTCGTTATCGAACAACCAGTCCCGATAAGCGATCGCCGCGAGCAAATCATCGATGACGACCGCCACGGTCTCGCGCTCCGCGCGCCAGGTAAATCGGTGGATGAACGCGCCAAATTCGCGCAAAGGGGTGAGCTGTCTTGCCGCTAGCCTGGACTCCGCCGCGGTCTCAAAGAGCGCCGCCAGCAGTGAACACTGACGCTCGCCAGCCAGTGCCCCCAAGGTCTCCAGCGTGGCCGCACCAATCCCTCGGCGCGGGGTCGTCACCGCCCGAATAAATGCAGGGTCATCGTCATCATTGACCAGCAGCCGCAGGTAGGCCGCCAGATCTCGGACCTCGGATCGCTCAAAAAAGGACGTCCCCCCGGTGACGGTGTAAGGAATGTGCTGCTTGCGCAGCGCCTGCTCGAGGATTCTTGCCTGCTGGTTTGACCGGTACAGCACGGCGAAATCGGCGAACCGCGCGCGGCGCTCGAATTTCATCGCAGAGATTCGCACCGCGATCCGTTCGGCCTCCTCCTCGTCATCTTCACAGGCACTCACCAGCACCGGATCACCTGGCCCAAGCTCGGACCAAAGGGTCTTCTCAAACAACTTTGGATTGGCGCGGATCACCTGATTGGCAGCATTCAGGATATGCTGACACGAACGATAGTTCTGCTCGAGCTTGATCACCTTTAGGGTCGGATAATCCGTTCCCAGGCGCTGCAGATTATCGAGCGTCGCGCCCCGCCACCCATAGATCGACTGGTCGTCGTCCCCCACGGCGGTAAAGTGCGTGAGTGGACCCGCCAACAGCCGCAACCAGGCGTACTGGGCCGCATTGGTGTCCTGAACCTCGTCGATTAACAGGTAACGAAGACGCCGCTGCCAGCGCTCGCGGACCTCCAGGTCGCGCTCCAAAATCCGTACCGGCAACCGAATCAAGTCATCAAAGTCGACCGCCTGATAGGCTGAGAGCGTTGCAGCATATTCCCGATAGGCGCGGGCGGCTGCCTGGTCGCGATCCCCAGTGCTGCGTGCCACCGCCTCATCGGGCTCGATCAGGCCATTCTTCCAGAGCGAAATCTGCGACTGGACGGCTCGGGCCAACACGCGGTCGGTCGTCCCGAGCGCCTGAGTAATCACCCCTAACGAATCGTCGGCCGCAAAAATCGAAAAGCCTGGCTTGAGTGCTGCAGCCTGCGCTTCGGTTCGTAAAAAATGCACGCCCAGCGCATGAAACGTTGAGATCAGTGGCTTGCGCCGCCCCTCAATCGGGGTCTGGACGAGGGTCCGGGCGCGCTCCAACATCTCGCGCGCTGCCTTGTTGGTAAAAGTAATCGCCGCGATCGTGGGCGCAGCCACCCCACACTCGTCGATCAGATAGGCCAGTTTGCTGGCGATCACCCGTGTCTTCCCGCTGCCAGCACCCGCAAGAACTAGGCAAGGGGTCTCAAGATGACGCACGGCCTCGCGCTGGGCCGGATTTAGGGCAGCGGAGGTCATCGATTAGATCGCAAGGGGATCAACTTCCAAATGCCAGTGCACCTTCGAATGCGCACTGCCGAGGGCCCGTAACGCGGGCAAATTCCGAACCAAGAGGGCCTGTAGAGTCGGCCGCGATGACGATTCCAAAAGCAATTGAGCCCGTTCTCGCCCAGCCAACCGAGCCATGGGCATCGGCACCGGCTCCGCAATTCGGATCGCCCCGAGGCCGAGGCCGAGGCCCAAGCCGTTGGCGCTTGGGTTAGCAATTGCGTTTGCATTTACGACCCTGCCCGACTCGCAAGGCAACAGGACCGTTTTGGCCAAGGCGAGAAATTCCAGTGCGGTCGCGGCCGCGGTCGCATCGGCACACAACAAGGCCTGATGTGCGAACGGTGGCAGATGAGCGGCCTCGCGTTGATGCAGCTCCCCACGGGCGAAGGACGCATAATCCTGTGCCCGCAACGCAGCAAACAAGGGATGCCCAGGCCAACGCGTCTGGATCAAGACCTCCCCGGGCTGTTCGGCCCGCCCGGCCCGGCCCGCGACCTGAAGCAGCGTGGCAAACAAGCGCTCGGGTGCCCGAAAATCATGGGAGTAAAGGCCACTGTCGGCACCCAGGACCACGACCAAGGTCAGGCGTGGAAAATCATGCCCCTTGGCCATCATCTGGGTTCCGACCAAAATATCGACCTCACCCGTGCGAACCGTCAACAGCAACGCCTCGGTCGAGCCGCGACGGCGCGTGGTGTCGCGGTCAATCCGCACGATTCGTGCGGAAGGAAAGCGGGTTGCAATGCTCTCCTCGAGCCGCTGCGTCCCCCGACCCAGCGGCGCCAGGTCAACCTCACCGCACGCGGGGCAGGACCTCGGCACCGCATCAGAATGCCCGCAGTGATGGCAGATTAATTGCCAGCCCCGCGTTGCGGAGTCCATTCGGGCGTGCAAAGCCAGAGTGACTGAACAATTCGGGCAACTCGACACCCAAGCGCAAGATTGGCAGGCCAGCACGGGTGCATACCCGCGACGATTCAAAAAGATCAGCGATTGCTCCCCGCGCAGGAGTCGGGCCTCAATCGCGGCCACGGCTTGAGGCGCAAGGCCCTCTGCGGTCTTTATCCGCGTCATGTCAATGAGGCGAACGGCCGGCAGGATCGACTGAGCAACCGCGCGGCGCGGCAAATCCACCCGGTGATAGCGCCCTGTAGCGGCGTTATGCCAGGTCTCGAGCGATGGGGTGGCGCTACCCAACACAACCGGAATCTGCTCGATCCGCCCGCGCGCGACGGCCAGATCACGCCCTGACCAGCGCGCGCCCTCTTGCTGGCGGTACGACGGATCGTGCTCCTCATCGACCACAATCAGGGCACAACGTGCCAAGGGCGCGAGCACTGCCAGACGGGTTCCGACGACCAGACGCGCCCGGCCCTCAAGCGCTGCGACCCAGGCCGACGAACGCTCGGCCTCGGGCAGCGCACTGTGTAGAACCGCGGGGGGCCATGCCGGGAACCGCGACTGCAGAGTCCGCACGAACTGCGGCGTCAGTGCAATCTCGGGGACCAGGAGCAACGCCTGCGCCAGCGGATCACGGGACAACACCCGGTCGATCGCGCGCAAATAAACCTCGGTCTTCCCGCTCCCGGTCACCCCGTAAAGGAGATGGACCCTGAACCCGCGGTCGAGCACCAAGGACTCGAGTGCGGCAGCCTGATCGGCCGTGAGCTCAGGCACCGGAGCGGGCTCAACCGACCGAGCGGATTCAACAGATTCAGCCGTTTGGGCCCAGGCGGTGCGCGCACGTTCGACTGGGCCACCGCCGCGCGGTTTCTGTGCCCGATAAGCCTGCGCGCTGCGCAGCAAGGCTGGAATCGCCGGAAGCGCCAATTCGCCGAGCCCAACCTGATAGTAGCTCGCCGCGAATCTAACCAGCTCAAGCCACTGGGAAGGCAACGGGTCAAGGTCCAGTAAACATCGGTCAACTGCCCGCAATCGTTCGGGCGCCAGCGCACTCTCGGAAGCCACCGCCGTGACCAGCCCAATCCGTTGCGTGCGGCCCCATGGCACCAAGACGCGGCGCCCAATCGGATCGCCGATCGGATTGCCGATCGGATTGAACTCCGAACCGCCTTCACTCCCGAATTGCGCAGCCAACGGGGTCGGCGCCGAATAATCAAATGGGCCCGGCAACGGGACGTCGAGCGCAACCTGCCAAATGGTTGCCGTCATCGATGGGCTGTGGATAACTTTGTGTGCAAGATGGCACAGATCAGGTTCAAGCCGGCACTGTGCCCCGGCGCCACATCAATCGGAGCGCCAATCGTCCTGAAAAAGATTATTTTAATCATGACGTTAGAACGAATCGACTAAGGTCATTAGGGCGCCGCCTTGAAAACAGGTCCAGCCCGAATCTGTGCATAAACACAAACTTCGCCGTGATGCAAGCCCCACTCGAAGATTCATGACCGGGTGGGTGCCGGTGCGCACCGCGCCCATCTGGACCGCCCATCTGGACCGCCCATTTGGCAGGCCCATTTGGCAGGCCCATTTGGCACGCGGTCAGTGGACTGCGTCAGGCCCCCGGCGCGCGCATCTTCCGGCCATAGGTATGCACCGCATCGACCAACGCCGAAACGGCCTCGGGCCTCGTATGTTGAGAAATTCCATGACCCAGATTGAACACATGCCCAGTGCCGGCCTGCGGCACGCCAAAACTCTCAAAAACTCGAGCCACCTCGGCGCGAATCTGCGCGTCCTCGCCCATCAGGGCCATCGGATCGAGGTTACCCTGCAATGCGCAGCGCGATCCAATTCGGGCGCGGGCGTCCGAAAGCTCCGTGGTCCAGTCCAGGCCCACCGCATCGGCCCCGCAAGCCGAGAGTGGTTCGAGCCACTGCCCACCACCTTTGGTAAACACAATTGAGGGCACTCGTACTCGCTGCGTGCCGCTGGGTCCCACACCCCCACCCGCACCCGCGCCCGACCCCACACCCGCAGGTTCGTCGCGCTCGCGCTGCAGCCGTTCAACAACCCGTTGCATTGGGCCTAAGGAATATTTGAGATATTGACTCGAGGTCAGAACCCCACCCCACGTGTCAAAGATCATCACGGCCTGGGCGCCGGCCTCGATCTGCGCGTTCAAATAATCGGCCACGGCTTGCGTGAGCACATCCAGCAGATGCAGCATCAGGTCGGGGCGGCGATAGAGCATCGTCTTGACTTCCCGGAAGTCATCGGTCCCACCACCCTCGATCATGTAGACCGCCAGCGTCCAGGGACTCCCGGAAAATCCAATCAGTGGAACCCGGCCGTCGAGCGCCCCCCGAATAGTGCGAACCGCGTCCATCACGTAACGCAATTCCTGATTCGGATCCGGCGCTCCGAGCGCAAGAATCGAGGCTTCATCGCGCAGCGGGCGGGCAAAACGTGGGCCCTCGCCATCCGCAAAATGCAGCCCTAAACCCATCGCATCGGGTACGGTGAGGATGTCAGAGAAAAGAATCGCGGCATCCAGTGCGTAGCGATCCAATGGCTGAAGCGTCACCTCACAGGCCAACTCCGGGTTTTTAGCCAGCGCGAGAAAACTGCCGGCCCGGGCACGGGTGGCCCGATATTCGGGGAGATATCGACCCGCCTGGCGCATGAGCCAGACCGGCGTGTACTCGGTCGGCTCGCGCAGCAGGGCGCGCAGAAAGGTGTCGTTGCGCAGGGGAGCGTGGATCATCAGCGCGGCAGAGGTGCGGCGTTAGCGCCGCTGCAATCGACGCAACGCGGCGATCTGGGCCACCGCAATCGCCAATTCTGCCTGTGCCTTGGCGTAATCGAGCGTTGCGGCCCGGTTAGACAAAGCTTCTTCGGCCTGACGCTTGGCCTCAAGCGCACGCGCCTCGTCCAGGTCCTTACCGCGGATCGCGGTATCTGCCAACACCGTTACGCGGTTCGGCTGAATCTCAAGAATGCCACCAGCCACAAAAACAAACTCTTCTTCGCTTTGTCCTGGCACCTTGATCCGAACGGCACCCGGACGAATCCGGGTGATCAGTGGGGTGTGGCCGGGGAAAATCCCGAGTTCGCCCGACTCGCCAGGAAGCGCCACAAAATCAGCTGGGCCGTCGTAGATCGAGGCCTCTGCACTGACCACGTCGACGTGAATCGTACTCATGTGAGCGTCTTCGCCTTCTCGATGGCCTCATCGATGGTGCCCACCATGTAGAACGCCTGCTCCGGCAATGCATCGCACTCCCCATTGGCGATCATCTGGAATCCACGAATCGTCTCTTTCAGGGTCACGTACTTACCGGGCGAACCGGTGAAGACCTCGGCCACATGGAACGGCTGCGACAGGAAGCGCTGAATCTTGCGCGCGCGCGACACGGCCAACTTGTCTTCCGGCGAAAGCTCATCCATCCCCAGAATCGCGATGATGTCGCGCAGTTCTTTGTAACGCTGCAGCGTCGACTGCACCTTGCGCGTGGTCGCGTAATGCTCTTCGCCAATCACGTTCGGGTCGACCTGGCGCGAGGTCGAATCCAGCGGGTCGACCGCGGGATAGATCCCCAGCGAAGCGATATCACGCGACAACACCACCGTCGCATCCAGGTGGGCGAACGTAGTCGCTGGCGACGGATCGGTCAAGTCATCCGCAGGCACATAGACGGCCTGAATCGAGGTGATCGAGCCGACTTTGGTCGAAACGATCCGCTCCTGCAGCTTACCCATCTCTTCAGCGAGCGTCGGCTGATAACCCACTGCCGATGGCATCCGTCCAAGCAGCGCGGACACTTCGGTTCCAGCCAGGGTATAGCGATAAATATTGTCCACGAAAAACAGAATGTCGCGGCCTTCATCGCGAAACCGCTCGGCCATCGTCAATCCGGTCAGTGCGACCCGCAAGCGGTTACCCGGGGGCTCGTTCATCTGACCGAACACCATCCCGACCTTGTCGAGAACGTTCGAATCTTTCATCTCATGATAAAAGTCGTTTCCTTCGCGAGTCCGCTCACCCACGCCCGCGAACACCGATAGACCCGCGTGCTGCTTGGCGATGTTGTTGATCAGTTCCATCATGTTGACGGTCTTGCCCACGCCCGCACCGCCGAACAGACCGATCTTGCCGCCCTTCGCGAAAGGGCAGATCAAGTCAATCACTTTGATGCCGGTCTCGAGCAACTCCACCGATGGCGACAGATCCGCAAACTTGGGCGCTGGCTGGTGGATTGAGCGCCGCTCATCCGTACCAATCGGGCCTGCTTCATCAATCGGGCGGCCCAGCACGTCCATAATCCGACCAAGAGTCGCTGGGCCAACCGGGACCGAAATCGGCGCACCCGACGCATTGACCGGCATTCCGCGGCGCAAGCCATCGGTCGAACCCATCGCAATGGTCCGAACCACGCCGTCACCAAGTTGCTGCTGAACCTCGAAGGTCAGCCCGGCCTCGACGCCGGCATGCTGCGCGCTGTCATCGAGATTGAGTGCCTCATAAATCGAGGGCAGACCCGTACGGGGAAACTGGATATCGACCACAGCGCCGATGCACTGAACAATGTGACCCTGAGAGTGCGTCATCTTGGGAACCTCGTAACTCGTAATGTATTCGGATCGGGGCTATCTGAATCGGGCGTTGGGGCAGGGCAAAGCAGTTTCACACCGCCGCCGCGCCCCCGACGATTTCAGACAGTTCCTTGGTAATCGACGCCTGACGCGCCTTGTTGTATGAGAGCTGCAAATCGCCGATCACTTTCTTGGCGTTATCGCTCGCCGCTTTCATCGCCACCATGCGAGCACTTTGCTCGCTGGCCATGTTCTCAGCCACAGCCTGAAACACGAGCGCCTCGATGTAGCGCAAAAGGAGGTCATCCAGCACCGAGGCGGCGTCGGGTTCGTAGAGGTAATCCCAGGCAAACTCGCGCCGGTCATCCTTTAGATGGTCGGTCGAGAGCGGCAGCAACTGCTCGATCACGGGCTCCTGGCTCATCGTGTTGATGAACCGCGTGTAGGCGAGATAAACCGCATCAATTTCACCCGCCGCGTACGCGTCGAGCTGAACCTTGACCGCACCGATGAGGCGCTCCAGATGCGGAGTATCGCCCAGCCCAATCACCGAAGACACGACCTTGGCGCCCATGCGGTTCATGAAACCCAAGCCTTTGGTGCCGATGGGCGTTAACTGCAGCTTGGCACTCTTGGATTCAAGCGCGCGCATTTTCAGCAACGAGGCGCGCAACACGTTGGTGTTCATGCCCCCGCAAAGACCCTTGTCGGTCGTCACAACGATCAGACCCACCGCACGCGTGTCGTCGCGGTGCGTCAGAAACGGATGACGGTATTCCGGATTGGCCGTAGCAAGGCTCGCCGTGATCGTGCGAATTTTTTCCGCATAGGGACGTGCGGCGCGCATGCGCTCCTGCGCACGCCGCATCTTCGAAGCGGCGACCATCTCCATCGCCTTGGTGATCTTGCGCGTGTTTTGGACGCTCTTGATCTTGGTGCGGATCTCTTTGCTACCGGGCATGGTCAGTACGAGCCGGTTTTCTTGAACGCTTGAATGACGGTATTCAACGTGGCTTCGTCGTCCTTGGACAGGTCCTTGGACGATTCGATCCGCTCGACCAAAGCGCTCTGCTCGCTGCGCAAATGATCACGCAACGCCCGCTCAAACGCTTGCGCACGACCCACATCGATGTCGTCGTAATAGCCGTTGTTGACGGCAAACAACGTCATCGCCATTTCCCAGACCCGCAGCGGCTGGTATTGAGGCTGCTTCATGAGTTCCGTCACCAAGCGACCGCGGTCAAGCTGCTTGCGCGTGGCCTCGTCCAGATCGCTCGCGAACTGGGCGAAAGCCGCGAGTTCGCGATACTGGGCGAGCGCCAGACGCACACCACCACCGAGCTTTTTGATGATCTTGGTTTGTGCAGCACCGCCCACGCGCGACACCGAAATACCCGCGTTGATGGCGGGGCGGATACCGGCGTTAAACAGATCGGTCTCCAGGAAAATCTGCCCGTCGGTAATCGAAATCACGTTGGTTGGAACGAACGCGGACACGTCACCGGCCTGCGTCTCAATCACCGGCAATGCGGTGAGCGACCCCGTTTTGCCCTTGACCGCACCGTGAGTGAACCGCTCCACGTACTCTTCATTGACCCGCGCTGCGCGCTCCAGCAGGCGTGAGTGGAGATAAAACACGTCCCCGGGGAACGCCTCACGACCAGGAGGACGACGCAGCAACAACGAAACCTGACGGTACGCCACCGCCTGCTTGGAAAGATCGTCGTAGACGATCAGCGCGTCTTCGCCGCGGTCGCGGAAGTACTCACCCATCGTGCATCCGGCATATGCGGACAAGTACTGCATGGCCGCTGACTCGGAGGCGGAAGCCACCACCACAATGGTGTAAGCCAGCGCGCCAGTTTCTTCGAGCTTGCGCACCACATTGGCAATCGTCGATGCCTTCTGGCCGATCGCCACGTAGACGCACTTGATGCCGGTATCTTTCTGATTGATGATCGCATCAACCGCGACCGCGGTCTTTCCGGTCTGACGGTCGCCAATGATTAGCTCGCGCTGTCCACGTCCCACCGGCACCATCGAATCGATTGCCTTGAGACCCGTCTGCACCGGCTGAGAGACGCTCTGGCGCGCAATCACACCCGGCGCAACCTTCTCCAAGACGTCGGTCAGCTTCGCGTTGATCGGGCCCTTGCCATCGATCGGCTCGCCCAGCGTATTGACGACCCTGCCCAACAGCTCTGGTCCCACGGGAACGGCCAGAATCCGCCCGGTTGCCTTAACGATGTCACCCTCTTTGATGTGCTCATAGCTACCGAGGACCACCGCGCCGACCGAATCACGTTCCAGATTCAGCGCAAGACCGAAGGTCTCGCCCGGGAATTCGATCATTTCGCCTTGCATCACGTCCGACAGGCCGTGGATGCGGCAGATCCCGTCCGTCACCGTCACGACCGTACCCTGATTACGGGTATCGGCATCGACAGCGAGGTTCTTGATCTTCGTTTTCAGCAGTTCGCTGATTTCGGCTGGATTGAGTTGCATCGCAAAACTCCTAGTGCATCAGGGCGCCTGCAAGCTGGGAAAGCTTGCCGCGCACCGAGAGGTCAGTTACTTCATCACCGATGCGGATCGACACGCCGCCGATCAGATCGGCATCGACGTCGACCGACACCTTGACCGGGCGGCCATGGCGCTGTGTCAGCACAGTCACCACATCGGCCACCTGGGCATCATTCATGGGAAACGCAGAGGTCACCCTCGCGTCGATTACGCCCTCGTGGGCACCGCGAGCCTGCTCGAAAAGCTGGGCAATTTCAGCCACCACGCTCAACCGCTCGTTCGCCGCCAGAACCTGCACAAACCCCTGGATCGGACCGACGCCGATACCGGCGATCTCGATCACGGCCTGTGCAATTTGTTCGCCCGAGAGCGCCGGGTTTGCAATCAGCGCCTCGGAACCCGGCGCCTGAACGACCGAAACCAAAGCCTGTAGGCCCTGGCTCCAGACGGCAAACTGGGCCGCGCTATGGTGTTGCGAATCGTCGACTGCGAGTTGAAAAGCCGCCTCGGCGTAGGGGCGCGCAATCGTGAGCGGTTCAGCCATGCTCAGTGCCCCGGTGTCAAGCGCTGCGCCTGCGGTTGCGCCGAAGAGAGCTCCGCCGCCAAACCTGCAAGTAATTCGGAATGGCGCGCCGCGTCGATTTCGCGACGCAGAATCTGCTCGGCACCTGCCACCGCCAACGCAGCGACCTGGTCCCGCAGCACATCCCGAGCGCGCTGCATGGCGAGCGCGGCTTCGTCTTCGGCAGCCTTGCGAGCGGCCGCCACGATGCGGGCGCTTTCGGTCCGAGCCTCATCGAGCGACTGCGCAACTTGCCGCTCACCGGCCGCGCGAACCTCGGCAGCGCTGTTTCGAGCCGCAGTTATCTCCGCCTCGACTCGACGCTTTGCGTCGGCAAGCTCAGTGCGCGCGCGCTCTGCAGCCGCCAAGCCATCGGCGATCTTGCGCGAGCGGTCATCGAGCGCCTGGGTGATCGGCGGCCACACGAACCGGGCAGTGAACCACCACAGCGCGCAGAAGACGACGATCTGGACGATCAGAGTCGCATTCAGATTCACGGAAGGATCAACCTTTGAACGGGTTAGCAAACGCGAACATCATCGCGATACCAACGCCGATCAGGAAGGCCGCGTCGATCAGACCGGCAAGCAGAAACATTTTCGTTTGCAGCTTATCCATCAGCTCGGGCTGACGTGCTGCCCCCTCGAGGTAGCGACCTCCCATCATGCCGATACCAATACAGGCACCGAGTGCGCCGAGGCCAATGATCAGACCGCAAGCGATCGCAACGAGAGCAACGTTCGTCATTTTTGACTACTCCTGGAGAAACCTTCGTAAACCGAAGAAAAAAGCAAACAAGGGAAAAAAGCGAGAGACAGAGGACGTGAGCGGGACGACAAAGAACGTAAACGGACGCGGCTGCAAACCCTGAATTAGTGTCCTTCGTGCGCCTGACCGATGTACACCAAGGTCAGCATCATAAAGATAAAGGCCTGCAACACAACGATCAAAATATGAAATATGGCCCAGCCCAAACCGGTCAGAAAGTGCAGCCCCGTGCCCCAAGTGGTCGCTGTGGCGCCCAGCAGGGCGATCAGCAAAAAAACCAATTCCCCAGCAAACATATTCCCAAAGAGTCGCATCGCCATCGAAATCGTCTTCGCAGCGTATTCGATAAGGTTTAACAGCAAATTGAATGGGGCGAGCAGGGGATGGGCGCCAAACGGGGCGCTAAAAAGCTCATGAATCCAGCCGCCAAAATGCTTGACCTTGATGCCGTAATAAATCGAGGCGATCAAAATCACCAGCGACATCGCCAACGTCCCGTTCAAATCCGCGGTCGGAACGATGCGGTGGTAATGAATGGTGTGGTCGAGACCCGTAGCGCGCAGCAAGAAATCTGGCAAATCGACCGGGATAAAGTCGAGTGCGTTCATGAACCCAATCCAAATAAACACCGTCAGTGCCAGTGGCGCGATGTAGGTAATGTCGCCCCGCACGATCGACCGAGTCTGCTCGTGAACATACTCGACCACCGACTCGATCGCACCGACAAATCGGTTCGGGACGCCGGCATGAACCAGGCGGGCAGCGCGATAAAGCAGAAAGGCGGCCAAGACAGCCATCGCCGATGACCAGAACACCGTGTCCCAGTTAATCAGCGAAAAATCAATAATGTCTTTTTGCGGTTCGCCCGACGTATTGAAATGCGTCAGGTGGTGAACGATGTATTCCGAAGCGGTCGGGGCGTGAGTCTCGGCAGCCATTAATTCAACGTTCAACTAAAAGTCTTCGATTTAGAAACCAGCATCTCGGATCTCGCCGAACTGCGCCTTGACCGCCAATGCCACCAGGGCAACAACAGCAGGGGCGCCTTCAAAGCCACGATCCATCCAACCAAGAGCGCAAGCCATTGCACATCGTCCTGCCCCTGCACCGCGAGCCCCAAAAGAGCCACGGATGACAGCACCTTGAGCGCTTCACCGACGAAGAACACGACCGGGTACGTTTCCGGCGGTCGACCTCGGTGCAACGCCAGTCGCAGCGCGAACAGGCCGTTTGGAATGACTGCCGAAGCGCCCCCGTACACGACGAAGAGTGCTTCTGGCGCCCCCGAAAAGATCCACGCACCGAGTGCACAAACCAAAACAGCGGCCATCTGGAGGCTGACGGCGACGAAAGGAAGTCGATCGCGCACAAGCCCCCAGCGGTCAAAAGAGGCCGAATGATAGGGTTTTGCTCGGGCGCCGTCAACGTGGCGGGTTTGGCCGCTCATCCTCGACCAAGCTCCGCGAGGTGCAGGATGGTGAGACGGCGCAAGAGAAAGGTCAGGTACGCCGCTCGCTGATCTCGATCGAGCGCTTGCAGCCCGTTTTGGACCCGTGTCCAATCGAACACATGGACGTCGCTTGATTCTCTTCACTGCCCATTGACACCACTGCTGCTGCCACTGCTGCCATCGACCGCCATTGACCGCCATTGACCGCCTTCGACCGCCATCTGCTGCCTCATCAGGCGCTGACGAAACCCTTCGCCCAGCCCGCCAAAAGTAGGGGACCCATCCGTGATTCATCTGATTCTCAGCGCCGCGCAGGCCCTCCAATCGCGCTCCGTTAAGGCACTCCGGGGCCTTCGTGAGCGCCGTTTTTCCCTGTCCGTATTGGCTTCGATGTCGATCGCAACGGCGACGCTATCGGCGCTTCTGCTTTGGAGCCCGGGCGCACGGTCCACGGCTGTGTTGGCCCCAAGCCCAACACAGGCCCCCCTGGTGCTCGCCCGCTATGCTCAATCGGTGGTCAAAATCGAGGCGACGATCCTACAGGGTGGCCGATCGGTTGCGACGCTGGGTCGCACACGCGAGGGCTCTGGCGTGCTGATCGATCCTCAAACGATTGTCACGATTGGCTACCTGATCATGGAAGCCGAGAGCGTGCGGATCCTGACGGCTTCCGGTCGTAGTGTGCCGGCAACGGTGGTGGGTTATGACCACGCCACGGGACTGGGCGTCCTGCGCGCGCTATTGCCCCTAGACGGAAATCCCTTACCGCTGGGGGACTCGGATCAAATTCACGAATCGCATTCCGTCTTGACAATCGGACAAGGCGAGACTGAGGCAACCCCCCTGATCGTCGTCTCCCGAAAGCCCTTCGCCGGGAGCTGGGAATACCTGGTCGAGCAGCCGATCTATACCTTTCCACCCGTCAACAACTGGAGCGGCTCTGCCCTCATTTCTGCCGAGGGCGACTTAATCGGGATTGGCTCCCTGATTGTTGAGGACGCGACCGGCAGCAAATCGGGGGTTCCCGGAAACCTGTTTGTGCCAGTCAATCTCTTGAAACCCATCCTGGCAGACTTAAAAACGCGCGGGCGCTCCTCAAAACCCGCTCAGCCGTGGCTTGGGCTCACCACCGAGAGCATCCGCGGAAGCCTGACCGTCGTCAGGGTGGCGGGCGGAGGCCCCGCTGAACTGGCGGGCGTCGAAGTAGGCGACATCGTCGTCGGCGTGGGCAGCGATTCAGAACAGATCAAGGATCAGGCCGACTTTTATCGCCGAATCTGGAAAACCGGCCCAGCCGGAACCCGCGTCGCCTTGCGTCTGCTGCAGGGTGGATCGCTCAAAGAGATCTCAGTTGAGTCCGTAGATCGACATGACTTTTTACTGCACCCCGCCGGAATCTAACCCACGAACGGGGGCTCCTATCGCTCCAACAACGAATCCAACTTCAAACGACCCAGAAGGGCCTCAAATCCTTCTGCATCGTTGAAGTACATCACGAGCCGACCACGCCCCCGAGCAGTCGCCGCGATCTCTACGCGGGTTGCCAAGGCATCCGATAACTGCTGAGAGAATCGCTCGAGGTCCTGATCCGGAGCCACCGCGCGGCGCCTGACTGGACTCTGGGCCGTCTCGCGATCGCGTTGCCAGTTCGCGATCAGCTTTTCCGTTTCGCGCACGGTCAGGCGCTCCGCGACAATCCGATTTGCAAAAAGGATCTGGACCGCTGGCTCGACCGCGAGCAATGCCCTCGCATGCCCCATATCGAGATCGCCGGCCAACAACAGGGCCTGGACCGACTCTGCCAAGTTCAGTAACCGTAACAAGTTCGAGGTCGCACTGCGCGAACGACCAATCGCCTCTGCACACCGCTCATGCGTAAAGTGAAATTCGTCAATCAAACGCTGGATCGCCTGAGCTTCCTCGAGCGGATTTAAATCCTCGCGCTGAATATTCTCAATCAGCGCGATTGAGAGGGCCTGCTCATCGGCAACTTCGCGCTGAATCACCGGAACTTGATCCAAACCCGCCAGTTGGGCTGCGCGCCAACGACGCTCCCCCGCAATAATTTCGAACCGCCCGTTGCCATCGGGTCGAACCAAGATTGGCTGGATCAGTCCGTGGACGCTGATCGAGGCCGCCAATTCGTGCAAGGCGCCTTCATCCATTCGAGATCGGGGTTGATAGCGTCCCGGGTAAAGGGCAAGGACCGGTAGGCTAGGGCTTGCGAATGCCTCTGGCGCGGTTTGTGGTGTTGGGTCGGCGCCGAGCAATGCGTCGAGGCCTCTGCCTAAGCCTTTGTTTTTCTTAGCGTTCATTCGAGCTCAAAGTTTCGAATCAGAAGAGGGCCGCAAGGCTTTCAGGCGCTCGAGAAGTTCGGTGGCGAACTCCCGATACGCCTTTGCGCCCCGCGAGGCCGGATCAAAACTCACCCCGGGCTCGCCATAACTGGGCGCTTCCGCTAGGCGAACATTGCGCGGAATCACGGTGCGAAATACCTTGTCACCGAAATGGGTTTCTAACTGTTGCGCCACCTGCTGCTGCAGGGTCGTTCTAGAATCAAACATTACTCGCAGCAGCCCGATCCACTGCAAATCCGGATTGAAATTTACCTGAACCTTGCGGATGGAATTCACCAGATCCGAAAGTCCTTCGAGAGCAAAGTATTCGCACTGCATCGGAATCAGCGCGCCCTGCGCGCTACATAGGCCGTTGAGCGTCAGCATCGAGAGGGAGGGGGGGCAATCAATCAGAACGATGTCGTAGTCGCATCCCACCGCGGTCAATGCATCGCGCAACCGGTACTCCCGGTTCTCAAGACCGACCAATTCAACCTCCGCACCGGCCAGTTCACGGTTTGCGGGCAGGACATCGTAGGGCGCGCTTGGACAGCGTTGCCGGACTTCCGCAATCGAGGCCAATCCGAGCAGGACTTGATAGACCGATCGGTCCAACACGCGCTTATCCACACCACTCCCCATGGTGGCATTGCCTTGCGGGTCGAGATCAATCAGCAAGATCCGCTGGCCGCCCAGGCCAAGCGCCGCTGCCAGATTGACCGCGGTCGTGGTCTTCCCGACCCCGCCTTTCTGGTTGGCGACCACAAAGGTTCGGGGTTGAACGGCTTGGATGGCGGTACTCATATTTGGATGGTCGTGCTCATTCGCGGCGAAGCCAGACCAGATGGCGCTGTGCATTCAAGAAAGGCACGACCATTTCCTCGACCTCTTCGACAACCCACGGCGGCGAGACGCCTTCAATCTCCGAATCTGGGCGGAGCCCCTTCAGCGCCACCAATCGGGTTTGTTCACCCGCGATGGCACCCACGTCATGGGCAAAATCGTCGAGCGTGGCATAGGCGCGACAGGTGATCAAATCGAAGGGCACTGGGCTCTGCACCGATTGAACCCTCTGACACATCACCCGCACCCGGTCGGTCAGGTTGAGACTGGCCGACGCCTGACGCAAAAAAGCCGCCTTTTTCGACACCGATTCAACCAGCGTATAACGAACCTGCGGCCACACGAGCGCGATCGGGATCGCCGGCAAACCCCCGCCTGACCCAATATCGGCGAGTTCGGGGGGCAGGGTCGTCAGGGCAGTCCGGTGTTGCCCCCAGTATTGCTCCCAGTGTCGCTTCAGGGAGGGAACCACTGCCAAGCTATCGAGCAGATGTTGCACGAGCATGCTCTGAGGGTCTCGGATTGCGGTCAGGTTATAGACCTGATTCCATTTTGAGAGCAAGGAAAGATACTCGAGAAGCGCTGCCTGAACCGAGCCATCGACCACCAGACCGAGCCGCTCCAAGCCCTCCGCCAATAACGATGCCAAGTCCAGCGAATGCGTCGAATTCTGCGGGGGCGCAGCCACGCTCTCCCGATGCGAGCCCATCAGGCTGCGACTCGACGCAAGGAACCCATCCGCTTGAGATGAATAAGTAACAAGGACAGTGCGGCCGGTGTCACCCCTGACATCCGCCCGGCTTGCCCAAGCGTTGCCGGACGCTGACGCTCAAGGCGTTGGCACACTTCCCTCGATAATCCACGGACCTGCGAATAGACGAGGTCCGCTGGGATTTCAAGCCCTTCATTGTGAGCCTGACGCTCGACTTCGGCCTGCTGGCGCGTGATGTAACCGGCATATTTGGAGTGGATTTCGACCTGCTCGATCACCGTTCGGTCTGCGACCCCCGGACCGAGACCCGGCAACTGCATCAGGGCCTCATACCGAACCTCCGGGCGACGCAACAATTCGGCCACTGAAGCGTCGCGCTCGAGCGCCTGTCCTACCGCCCGCTCAATCGCGGCTGAGTCACAAATGCGCGGGTCGACCCGAATGCCGCGGATCCGTGCCAGCTCCGCATCGATCGCGTCCCGCTTGCGACTAAATTGATCCCATCGCTGATCGTCAATCAGGCCGAGACGACGTCCAGTCTCGGTCAGGCGCAGGTCGGCATTGTCTTCACGCAAGCTCAACCGGTATTCGGCCCGACTGGTGAACATTCGATAGGGCTCAGAGACGCCTCGGGTAATGAGATCGTCAACCATCACGCCGAGGTAGGCCTCATGGCGCTGGGGCGACCAGGGCGGCTGACCGCGGACTTGCAGTGAAGCATTGATGCCTGCTAAGAGGCCTTGCGCAGCCGCTTCCTCATAGCCGGTTGTGCCGTTGATTTGCCCGGCAAAATACAAGCCGCCAATGACCTGACTCTCAAGCGTGTTGCGTAATGCGCGCGGATCGTAATAGTCGTATTCGATCGCATAACCGGGGCGCAGGATATGCGCATTCTCCAACCCGACCATCGATCGCACCAGAGCAACTTGAACATCGAATGGCAGGCTGGTTGAAATCCCGTTCGGATAAATCTCGTGTGTCTCCAGGCCCTCCGGCTCCAGATAAATCTGATGCGCGTCACGATCCGCAAAGCGATGGATCTTGTCCTCGATCGACGGACAATACCGCGGGCCAACCCCCTCGATCACGCCGGTGTACATTGGTGATCGATCCAGACCTGAACGAATCAAGGCGTGCGTGGCGGCGTTGGTATACGTCACCCAACACGAAACCTGACGTGGATGCTGGGCCGCTGCCCCCAAGAATGAAAAAACCGGCACCGGATCGCAATCGCCAGCCTGCTCGGCCAACCGGCTGAAGTCGATCGACCGCGCATCAAGCCGTGGTGGCGTCCCGGTCTTTAAACGACCCTGCGGCAACGCCAATTCCTTCAATCGCTGCGCCAGCGAAACCGCAGCCGGATCACCGGCTCGCCCTGCCGTGTAGTGGTCAAGGCCGACATGGACTTTGCCGTTCAAAAAGGTACCGGCGGTCAACACCACGGCGGGTGCGCGGATATCGAGACCAATCTGGGTTCGGGCCCCAGCTACTCGGTCACCCTCGATCAGGAGGTCGTCGACCGCTTGCTGAAAAAGCCACAAGTTCGGTTGATTCTCGAGGCGACGCCGAATCGCCGCGCGATAAAGGACGCGGTCAGCCTGAGCCCGCGTGGCCCGCACCGCGGGGCCTTTGCTCGAATTCAAAATCCGAAACTGAATGCCCGCCTCGTCGGTGGCTGCCGCCATGGCACCGCCGAGCGCATCGATTTCTTTGACCAAATGCCCCTTACCAATGCCGCCAATCGAGGGATTGCACGACATCTGGCCGAGCGTCTCGATATTGTGGGTCAACAACAGCGTGCGGCTGCCGGATCGGGCCGCGGCGAGCGCGGCTTCAGTGCCCGCGTGACCGCCGCCAACGACGATGACATCAAAGGATTCAGGATGATTCATGCAATCCCCGAAGGGTGGGCGCGGCGCTCGGAAACGGATGGCGAGTATAGGCGGAATTGCGACCAAGTTGTTTCACGTGAAACACCGCGAATCAGGTTTGCCCGAGGAGGCTCCAGTATTCAAATCCGGTGGCGGTATCAGTTGACTGATCCGATGCGCGAATCCTCAAGCACCATCGCGGCCGCTTTTTCAGCAATCATCAAGGTGGGCGCGTTGGTGTTGCCCGAGGGGATCGATGGCATCACGGAAGCATCCGCAATTCGCAAGCCGGCAACACCGTAGACGCGCAATCGCGCATCGACAACCGCCATCGGATCCGTCGAGACCCCCATCGCGCAAGTCCCAACGGGATGAAAGATCGTGGTGCCGATCTCACTAGCCGCCAAGGCCAGGTCCTCATCGGAAACTCGGTGCACGCCGGGTAAGTGCTCTGAGATCACCCAAGACGACAGGGCCGGCGCACTCGCAATCGCTCGCGTTCGGCGAATCGCTTGCGCCGCAATCCGGCGATCGCCTTCGGTAGACAGGTAATTGGGCGCGATGCGTGGGGCCACCAGCGGGTCGGCCGAAGCAATCGAGATACTGCCTCGGCTTTCGGGGCGCAGGTGACAGACCGAGGCCGTAAATGCTGGAAAATCATGCAGCGGTTCACCGAACCGATCGAGCGAAAGCGGTTGAACATGCCACTCCAAGTCCGCCCGGTCGACTGCGTCCGAGGATCGCGCAAACGCACCCAATTGACTCGGTGCCATCGTCATCGGCCCACGCCGGGCAAACAGGTACTGCAACCCGATCCAGGCTTTTCCCCAAGGGGTCCCCACCAGAGTGTTGAGCGTCTTGGCCGTGTCCCGAAGCCGATAGATCAGTCGCAACTGCAGGTGATCCTGCAAATTCGCTCCAACGCCGGCCATTGGCCGGCGCACAGCGACGCTCGCCTGGTCGAGAACGGCCTGCGGCCCCAACCCCGAGCGTTGGAGGATCGCCGGGCTACCAACGGCACCCGCGGCCAGGATGACTTCCCGGTGGGCCCGAACCTGCCAGCGCTCCCCTCCCTTTAGAAAACACACCCCCTGCGCGGCGAGCGGTGCAGCAAGCGGAGCCGAGTTAGAACCCCCGGCCGGGACGAACCGCTCTTGATCGCCTAGGATCACTTGATCGACGTCAGCGTCGGACAGAATTGTTAAGTTTGGCCGCCCCTGGGCAGGTCGCAAGAACGCTTTTGAGGCATTCCAGCGAATACCGGTCTTTTGATTGACTTCAAAATAACCGCACCCTTCGTTATCGCCCCGATTAAAGTCGTCCAGGCCCGCAATTCCAACCTGAGCGGCCGCCTGCCGGAAGGCATCCAAAATATCCCAGTGCAAGCGCTGAGATTCCACCCGCCATTCCCCACCATGACCGTGCAGGGGATCGGAGCCACCTGCATCGAGCCGATAAAAATTCTCATGGCGCACAAAGTCGGGCAGGACTTCCTTCCAACTCCATCCGGCGTTACCGCGGGCGGCCCAGCCGTCATAGTCGGCCGCCTGCCCACGCATGTAAATCATGCCGTTGATCGACGAACAGCCGCCCCAGACCTTGCCGCGTGGATATCGAATCGAACGCCCGTTCAAGCCCGCCTCGCGCTCGGTCTCATACATCCAGTCCGTGCGCGGGTTGCCGATGCAATAGAGGTACCCGACCGGGATATGAATCCAGTGGTAATCATCCCGGCCACCGGCTTCGAGTAGCAACACCTGGTTAGCGGGGTCGGCTGATAACCGATTCGCGAGCAGGCAACCAGCGGTTCCTGCGCCAACGATCACGTAGTCAAACTCCCGTTCGAACAGACGACCCGCGTTTGGACCCGAGGTGCGATCGAAATTAGGATCGTTTGCCATGCAATCAGCCGCGTCAGGCCCCGTGGGGCAGGATCACCTGGCGCACGGCGATCCCTTGGGCAAGCCGGTCGAGCGCCGGGTTGATCTCATCAAGCGTGATCGTTTCAGACAACAATTCGTGCACCGGCAGATGCCCCGCGCGGTACATCGCGACAAAGCGGGGGATATCCCGGCTCGGCACACAAGACCCCACGTAACTGCCTTTGATCGTGCGCTCTTCGGCGATCAGGCTGACCGCCTGTAGGGGCCATTGCGCCGCCGGGTTGGGCAGCCCCGCGCTCACGGTTGTTCCGCCTCGGCGGGTGATGCGATACGCGCACTCGAGCGCGGCCACTGAGCCGGCCATCTCAAACGCATAGTCCACCCCGCCTTCGGTCGCAGCCTTCACCTGCGCAACCACCTCTGGATCACGCGCGTCAAAGACCTGAGTTGCCCCCAAACGACGCGCCATCTCGAGCTTGGCAGGCACCAGATCGACCGCCACCACGTCCCGGGCCCCCGACGCGACAGCCGCCATCAAGGACGAAAACCCGACCCCACCCAGGCCTACCACCGCGACCCGCGCGCCCGCCTCGACCCGCGCCGTATTGAATACGGCACCCGCCCCGGTCATGACCGCGCAGCCAAACAACGCGGCTTCCACGAACGCCAGCTCGCGGTCGACCTTGACCACCGACCGGCGCGAAACGGTCGCGTACTCCGCGAACGCAGCACAACCCATGTGGTGGTTAAGCACTGAGAATTCTTCCGCGGGGGGTGCTTCAGCTGACTGGCCTCGCACCGGAAAACCGAGGCGGCGATACCCCCCAAGCAGTGAACCGGCGGCGTTGGAAACACCACCGGGGCCGCAAAGGGCAGGGCGACCGCTGGCGCAATCCAGGCAGGCACCACACATCGGTCGAAACACCAGCACAACGGAATCTCCGACCGCCAAATCATTGACCCCAGCGCCCACTTCGACCACTTCGCCAGCGGCCTCGTGCCCAATCACAATGGGGACTGGCCAGGGCCGATCACCGTTAATCGCCGATAGATCCGAATGGCAAAGACCCGCCGCTCGAATTTTCAGCGTCAACTCGCCAGGCCCTGGGGCCGCCAGTTCGACCGTTTCGACCGACAAGGGCCGACTCTGCGCATAGGGCGCAGGCAAACCAATCTCACGTAGGACCGCGGCACGCATTTTCATAATTTAAAGCCCCGCCAAGGCGATGTACTTGATTTCAAGGTAATCATCGAGACCGTACTTCGAGCCCTCCCGTCCGAGACCAGACTGCTTGACGCCACCAAACGGTGCGACCTCATTCGACAGAATGCCGCTATTGACGCAGACCATGCCCGATTCAATCGCTTCGGCGACCCGGAAAATTCGACCGATATCGCGCGAATAAAAATACGCAGCGAGCCCGAATTCGGTCGCATTGGCCATCTCCACCGCCTGCTCTTCCGTCTCAAAGCGAAACAGTGGCGCGACTGGACCGAAGGTTTCTTCGCGGGCCACTCGCATTGCCTGGGTCATGCCCGTGACCACGGTGGGTTCGAAAAACAGACCCCCCAGCGCATGCCGCTTGCCACCCACCACGATTTCGGCTCCGTGGGCCACGGCATCCGCAAGGTGGGCCTCGACCTTCTCGAGGGCAGCCTCCTCAATCAACGGTCCGACCTGAACGCCAGGCTCGGTCCCTGCGCCCACGGTCAGGCGGGCAACCCGCCATGCGAGTTTGGCGGCGAACGCATCGTAGACGCGGTCCTGTACGTAAATCCGGTTCGCGCAAACACAGGTCTGACCAGCGTTGCGATACTTGCTGGCGAGCGCTCCTTCGACCGCCGCGTCAAGATCCGCATCATCAAACACGATAAACGGCGCGTTGCCGCCAAGTTCGAGCGAGACTTTTTTGACCGAGTCCGCGCACTGGCGTAACAAGATGCGGCCGACTTCGGTCGACCCGGTAAATGAGACATGGCGCACCAAAGGGCTCTCGCAAAGCACCAGTCCGATCCCCGGGGCCTGCTCGGCCGCGCCGGTGACGATATTAAGAACCCCCTCCGGCACACCGGCCTCAAGGGCCAGTTGGGCCAGCGCAAGCGCGGACAATGGGGTGGCTTCTGCGGGTTTGACCACCATCGTACAGCCCACCGCGAGCGCTGGTGCCACCTTGCGGGTGATCATGGCGATCGGGAAATTCCACGGCGTAATCGCCGCACACACGCCGATAGGCTGTTTGATAACCAACAGACGCCGGTCGGTCTGCGGGGTCGGAATCACGTCACCGTAGGCACGCTTGGCTTCTTCAGCAAACCACTCAATGAACGAGGCCCCGTACAAAACCTCCCCGCGCGCCTCGGCCAAGGGTTTACCCTGCTCGGCAGTCATCAGGAGCGCCAGATCGTCGGCTGCGGCGATGATGCTGTCGTGCCAACGCCGCAAAATCGCTGAACGTTCCTTGGCGGGCTTTGCGCGCCATGCGGGCAAAGCCTGATCCGCCGCGGCAATGGCCCGACGCGTCTCGTCGGGCCCGCAATTTGCAACCTGTGCCAATTCTTCGCCCGTGGCGGGATCGTGAACCGCAAAGGTCTGGCCCGAGTCCGCCGATGCCCACCGGCCATGGATGAACGCGTCGGTGCGCAGAAGCGCTGAATTTTGAAGATGCAGGGTCATCGGTTTTCTCAAAAGTTTCCACAATGCGACACTCTGGGGATTCTGCCACCTTGCCCCCAACACCGCGCAGTTCCAGCCCAGTTTATGATGGATTCCATCGCTAAAGCGTTCTCGGCCGCCTTGCCAATCGCCCTGACTGCGGGCGATCCTGCCGGCATCGGCCCCGAACTCGTGCTGCGCTTCCTCCATACCCAACCGCTCGCACGCCGCCGCGACTACTGGGTTTACGGTGACCCGGTTATCCTCGCCCGCGAGGCCCAGCGGTTGGCGCTGGACATACCATTTGACATTCAGCGGAACCGCAATCCGAGCCTATCCGTCCACACGGTTCGCCTGATTCCCTGCTCAAACTTGCCCGCCGATCAACCGCTTGGACAGGTCCGGGCGGAGGCGGGAGCTGCCGCGGCGACCGCGATCACGAAGGCTACGCAAGACGCACTCGCCGGGCGCGTCGGCGCACTGGTCACCGCACCGATTCACAAGGAAGCGCTCGCTGCCGCAGGGATTCCGTATCCGGGGCACACGGAAATGCTCGCCGCACTGGCAGGAGTCGCCGAAGTGCGGATGATGCTTGCCAACGACGAACTGCGCACCGTCCTCGTGACCGTGCATATGGCGTTGCGCGATGCGATCCTGGCCATCACCACGGATCGGGTCTTGCACACCATCCAGATGACCCAAAATGCGCTCCAACGGGCCGGCATCGCGGCCCCCCGAATTGCTGTCGCGGGGCTCAACCCACACGCGGGCGAAGGTGGCCTGTTCGGACGCGAAGAAATCGACCAGATTGAGCCCGCGATTCGCCAAGCGCGCAGCTTGGGCGTGGATGCGAGTGGCCCCTGGTCGCCTGACACCGTCTTCATGCGCGCTCGCGGCTTTCGCGAATTCGACGTGGTCGTCGCCATGACGCATGACCACGGCTTGATTCCGGTGAAATATCTCGGACTCGATGCCGGCGTCAATGCAACGATTGGGCTGCCATTCGTGCGAACGAGCCCAGACCACGGCACCGCGTTCGACATCGCCGGACAGGGGCGCGCAGACATTCGCAGCTTTGCGGCAGCCGTCGCGATGGCGCAATCGCTTTGTTCACCCACGCCCCGCGCCCCATAATTCACCCAACTCCGGTCGCTTAAAGCTCACACAACCCGACGCAGCCCCATCAGCCCGTAACCCCATAACCCCATAACCCCACCTGAACGCCCCATGTCCCCACGTATCGACTTTCGCAGCGACACCGTCACCCGCCCCACCCCCGCCATGCGGGACGCCATGCTGAACGCTCAAGTTGGCGATGACGTCTTTGGCGATGACCCGACCGTACTCGAACTGCAGTCAGAGGCCGCCGACATGCTTGGCTTCGAGGCTGCGCTATTCGTCCCCTCGGGTACTCAAGCCAATTTGATTGCGATGATGACGCAGTGCGCGCGCGGCGAAGAAGCCATCCTCGGACAACAATCCCATGCCTACCGATGGGAGAGCGGTGGAATGGCGGTTTTGGGGTCGATCCAGCCCCAACCGCTTGAAAATCGGCACGACGGCACGATTGACCTTGAGCAGGTCGCGGCCACCATCAAGCCCGACGACCCCCATTTCGCGCACACCCGACTTTTCGGGCTCGAGAACACGATCGGTGGCAAGGTGTTGCCGCTGGACTATCTTCAAGCAGCGAGTGAACTGTGCCAGCGCTATGGCTTGATTGCGCATCTCGACGGGGCACGGTTGATGAACGCTGCGGCTCAAACCGCACAAACCGCACAAACCCCCCGGACCGAACCGCTCATCAAAGATCCCCGGGCACCTTCGACCGCCGCCCCGGACGCCGCCGCCATCCGGGCTGCAGCAAAGGCGATCTGCGCACCCTTCGACTCGGTTTCACTCTGCCTCTCCAAGGGGTTGGGAGCCCCGGTGGGCTCTTTGCTCCTTGCTCGACGCGAAGTGATCGCCCGCGGTGTTCGCATTCGCAAAATGTTGGGCGGCGGAATGCGCCAGGTCGGAATCCTCGCCGCCGCCGGGCGCTACGCCCTGGCCCACCATCTCGAACGCCTCTCCCTCGATCACCGCAACGCAGAACGTCTGGCGGAGGGATTTAAAGCCTTGTCGGCTCGACCCGGCGCACTGGCCGACCGACTGACCGTCGAACCCGCCCAAACCAATATGGTCTTTGTAACGGTCGACGCGGTCATCGCCCCCGCCCTCGCGGCACATCTGCAAAGCCACGGGGTGGGTTGTAGCGGCTTTACGCTTGTCGATGGCAGCATCCGTCAACGCTGGGTGACACACCTCGATGTCGATGCGACGGACGTCGACGAGACGCTCGAAATCTTCGAAAAATTCTCGGCCATGGCGGCATGAATGACCCAGGCGAGGCCATCCGGCGACAGGGCTATGCGGTCCTCGATGTCGAACCCGATCTGAGCGCGGATCCGCCGCGACCAGGCTACGCAATCACGGTCGGCCTGATTGAACGCGGTCAGTCCAATCTACTAATCCTGGGCTTGCCCAGCCCGATGTCCCGGATGATCTTGGCGACGCTCGCGGATCACGGTCTTAACCACGAGCCCTTGCCACTGAATGCCCCGCTGGCCGGATTTTTTGACGGACTCGAGCCCGTGCTGCGCCCGCTCGACGAATCTGCCGCCGCCGCCTGGCTGAATCGACCGCACCCGTTGGACGCTGCGCCCATCGGCTTGAGCATCGACAGGAGCATCG
>Ga0214921_10000933_pt1 | contig 51446 bp, 61 predicted proteins | sample LL1505_MetaG_FD_177992 | JGI IMG/M metagenome (GOLD analysis project Ga0214921, IMG submission 177992) | Freshwater microbial communities from Lake Lanier, Atlanta, Georgia, United States - LL-1505 | ecosystem: Environmental > Aquatic > Freshwater > Lake | place: USA: Georgia | collected... | reverse complement strand
CTATATGCTCCGGCACTAAGCGTACCAGCATTGAATGCAACAACATCAATAACCGTATTACTTGGTGCAGCCGCAGCTAAAACAACAACACTACCACTCGTTACAGTAACATCGGTACCATTGATTAGTTTTACGCCGTTCTTGTAAACATCAATATAACCAGGACTATATCCACCAACTATCGTAAATGTCGTATTGACCGTAGCATTAGCGGTGAATGTTTGTCTGATAGAACTAGCACCGGATGAAGAACCCCAATAAACACCAGAGCCATTGGACACTAAAATCTGATTTGCTGTTCCAGTAGAACCATTTGCAATTAAACCCTGAGAATTACCTATCGCAACAGCTGTTGTATTGACCGTAAAACGCGAAGTTGCATTACCAACAGCAATAGTTGTATTGTTTGATCCAATTTCAAAAATACCAGTAGCGTTAGCCGAGAATAAAATTCCGTCAGTAGTATTGATAGCAAGCTCGCCGGAAGACACTGTTGTTGTCGTTGGACGAGTACCACTTACTGCATTTCTTCTTAGCTGAAAGATAGTATTAGCCATTAGCTCCAATCATCTTTCTTTTTATTTACTTTTTTTTCTTCACTTGAAACTTTTTGCTGTGAATCAAGTAATGTCTGATATTCAACTTGAAGCTTTTGATAAGCATCATTCACCAAATTATAATTCTTCATATGCTCTTCGTAGTTCTTTTCGATCTTGTCACATTTTTCTTTCAGATCACCAAGAGCAATGATTTCATCTCTATACCTTGCGTGTTCATCACGATAGGTATCTCTTTGAATAGTCGTAGCTTCAAGACCAGCTAGAAGTTGTGTGACTTGTTCAGATAGAGTAAAATTTTTATCTGTCTCTTCTCTGATGGAAGTATCTTTTGCCTTCAACGAATCGTTAAGCAGAGAGATTTTAGCCTCAGCTTCAAGACATCTTCTCATAACATCAATGATAAATGTTTCTTGACATTTCATGTAAGACAAAGTAAATTTTTCATCAGTCATAATAAAATTCTCCTATTAGAAGGAACCGCCATCAAGTGTTCCATAAACGAGCGTTGTTCCATTCGATTGTAGAACGTAACCATTTGTTCCGAGATTTAGTTTAGAAAGAGTCGTAGATCCACTGGCGACAATAATATCACCAACAGCAAACGAAATCAATCCAGTACCACCAACGTTTGCAGACAAAGTACCGGTTACAATATTCGTGGCGTTAGTATAGTAAGTGGCTGGTTGACCATTTAGATTTGTAGCATTACTAGATGTACCACCATAGCTAGTCGAGTTAATCGTGACACCGGATAGTGATATCTGACCTGCGGTAATATTGGTGTTGACCGTAGAGTTACCAACGAAGTGCGACGTTGTATTTATGTAAGAATTTACACCAGCATATACAGTACCAAAGTTTGTGTTCGTGCCAGTGAAGTTAATATTACCGGAAACTGTAAAGTTACCAGATGTATTAACAACAGCAGAACTCAATCTAGCATCAGGTAGTGTACCAGTTGTAAGATTGGTTGCGTTTGTATAGATAGCCGAACCATTTACAAAGAAACCATTCGTATTAACTACAGCATTGACTGTAGCATTACCAACTGCTAGAGACGAACCATTCAGAACAGCGGTGTTACCGGCATTAATTGTAATCGATGAGTTTGTAGTCGCTACATTGATTGTAGAATTACCAACAATTAAATTTGCCTGGAATGTTTGAGTTCCAGTGATTGTAAATGCCGCTGATGTATTGACAACGTTAGCACCAAGCTGCGCGTAAGGAAGTGTGCCAGTCGTAATGTTAGTTGCGTTGGTGTAATAAGATGCAGGCTGACCGTTCAGATTGTTGGAGTTATTTGCTGTTCCCTGGTAAATCGTAGAATTAACAGTTACACCAGATATAGAAACCTGACCGGCGGTGATATTTGTGTTTACAGTTGCATTTCCAACAAAATGCGTAGTTGTATTGACTACTGAATTAGCGCCGACATACAACGCGCTGAAATAGTTGTTAGTACCAGTGAAATTTATATTACCGGCAACTGTAAAGTTAGCCGAAGTGTTCACATATACAGATGCTGCAGCGCCACCGAGATTATTAGCATTGTTAGCGGTGCCAGAATAATTGGTTGCATTGATGGTCGCACCAGAGATACTAATCTGACCCGCAGTTGTATTCGTGTAAACGGTACCATTACCAACAGCAACCATGGTTGTATTGATTACAACGTTTGCACCAACGAATAAACCAGCAGTAAAATAGTTATTTGTGCCCTGTAAAGCTAAGTTACCACCAATAGTGAAATTACCAGATGTGTTTACTATAGCCGAACTATGTCTAGCATCAGGTAATGTTCCGGTTGTAATGTTAGTAGCATTAGTATAATAAGAAGCAAGCTGACCGTTCAAGTAAGTCGAATTATTTGATATACCACTAAAATTCGTAGCATTAATCGTGCCGTAAGTTGTAGTATTACCTACGTAAAGATTATTTGCTTGGAACGGAGCAATATTGAATGAATTATTTGTTTGATCAATATAAGGAGATGCATCTGGTTCAGGAAGATAACCATCAAAAACCTTCCAAACACCAGTAGCATGATCACGGAATAAACCAGTATGATGATAAATGCCATCATTGTAATTAGCAGCAAAACCAATATCTGGATTCGAATTAATACTATTTGAATTCAGATATATCATATTATCAACGACAGATAAATTATTTGCGCCGATAACCGTTACATTTCCACCAATAGTCAAATTACCACTAACAGTCAATGCTCCACTAATGCTGGCATTGCCTGTTGTATTAAAAGTTCCAGTATTTACAGCAGTTGAATTAATAGTTGTATATACACTATTATTACCAACAGTGATTTGAGTTGTATTAGCAATAATATTTGCACCAACAACCAAACCAGATGAGGCAAAAATATTCGTAAACTGATTATTGGCACCAGTGAAGTTAATATTACCTGCTACAGTATAGTTACCAGAGGTATTGACATAAGACCCAGAGGAAGCACCGCCGAGATTATTGGCATTATTGGCTGTACCGGTATAAATTGTAGCATTGATTGTTGCGCCAGAAATTGCAATTTGTCCAGCAGTCATATTTGTATTGACTGTAGCATTACCAACAAACGCAGAAGTTGTATTAATGGTTACGTTGGCGCCAATATATAAACCCTGGCTGAAATAATTATTGGCTGCAGTTAGATTAAGATTACCACCAACCGTGAAGTTACCAGATGTATTGACGTATACAGATGCCGCAGCCCCACCGAGATTATTGGCATTGTTAGCTGTGCCAGAATAATTGGTTGCGTTTACAGTACCAGCGCCGATACCGACTGTATTCGTGGTTTTATCAAACGTGAAACCAGCCGAAGCGTTCAGAGATATAGAATCGTTAAACTGAATTTGAGTATTAGAACCAGCAACTCCAGGTAATGGAGTGTACCAATAAACGTTTGCTCCATTGGTTGCAAGTAATTGCCCATCACTACCTAAAGAACCATTTGCATAGACAGATCTGACGTTTACCGTAAGGACTTTAATCTGATCTAGGAAACCGGTAGAGTTTGCTACAAGAGCTTGATTGGCGGTTAATACGCCTGGAAATCTAGCGCCACCAATAGCAACAATTGAACCGTTCGGGCTACCAATAAAAAGTTGATCGCCATTAGAAGTATAAGCAAGCTCGCCATTGGCCAATCCAATAGGATTAGCATTGGTAGTACTACGCTTGATTTGAATCTGATTAGCCATTAAAAGCTGCCCCCGTCTAGGTCCATTTGTCTAATGACATATTTATTGTTTGTTGTATTGAACACCAGCGTGCTGTTATTTGCCGGAGGATTTTGTGAAAGCTGAACGTCGGAAATCGAAGACACGGTAATATTCGCTATACTATTAGCTACAAGATTTGATGCATAAGCTATCGCGTTCGCGTAAGTCGTGGCATCATTAGCCAACATAACAGTCGAATTAGAATACTTACTAAGATCAGAAATGGCTGCAGTGGTTACAACAGGAATGCTGGATGGTATCGTCAGAAGCGAACCGTTCTGATTGACTACCTTAACTTTATATTGATTATTCGTTACCGATTTAACTACGAAAGCCATGATTACCTCGTCACTTGTGGAGTGACCGTTACAATTCCTTCAACAATACGCGATCGAACCCCAGTAAGATCTTCGACCTCAACATCATATACATAACGACCTGCAACAATACTTCCCGTTGTTGCAGCGCCCATAGAAAGAGTTACTTGTCCATTACTATTCAATCCGACATTGAATGCGTAAGCACTCGACGAAGAATATGTTTTTCTAATCTGAGAATTAGCCGTATAGCCTGTGAAATCGATTGGCTCGTCTGATATGTTGTGGATTGTATACGTTGTATTGAACGTAGCTCCCTGGTCGATTACAATGTTTATTTTAGCTGCCATGTCAACCTCTTATGGAACTATAGAAGTTCTGATGAATTTAGCAACAACATTTGCTGTAGATGGTGTTAGCTGTAATGCAATATTACCACCGTTAATAATAACGTCAAAAGTTCCAAGAGAAACGATGTTGAACAGAGTCCCGTATTCAGTTAGGTAAGGAGTTGTTCCGTCGTGTATAATTGAAATTTTTGTGATGTGGTAATAAGGATTTGGCGTCACCGTAGAGTCCGAAAGCTGCACGGTGTATTCGTATGAACGATATGTGGATGCCGAGACGCTGTCTATATTAGCAGCTGCTGTGCTATTCGTGAATGTATAACTATTTGCGAATTGATGACTGATACCGTTTAGTAACATTCTACCAGCCACAGCAACATTGGAAGATAATGTTGTCACACCAGCAACAGTCAAAGTATTTGAAAGCGTTGCGTTGCCTGTAACGACGATCGTGTTAGTAAACGTTGCGTTGCCCGTCACAGCTATTGTATTCGAAACAGTTATTGCCGAATTTACAGCAACTACGGTTGTGTTTACCGTTAGTATTTGCGACCCACCTGCAGTTATTCCAAAAGTTGCTGTTGCAGGTCGATAAATTCCCGTGTCAGTGTTACTAGTGAACGTAATCGCAGGAGCTCCAGCAGTGCCAGCTGGAACGAAAACATTATTTGAAATTATTACATTATTAGGATAAGAATTTGAAACGTATATTGAGTTCCAATACGCGGTCGTATTACCTAAACTGTAAACAGCATTTGACGAAGGAAGCAAAGAATTCGCGAAACTGGTCGTTCCAGTAACGATAAGATTTACTGTATTCGTGGTAGTTCCGTAAATGTTATTCGCATATACGACGGACCACCAACTGTTGGCATTACCGAGTTTGATAAAATTGTTTGAAGCAGGTATAATATCTCCACCACTAGTACCGGCATATGCTAGATTTCCGCCAATTGAAACGCTACCCTCAATTCTCAAATTACCAGCAATATTACTCGTCACTGCTCCAGAAACGTTCAGCTGGTTTACATTAGCAAGACCACCAATCAAAACAGAATTAGCAAAAGTTGTATTGCCGACAATCGTAGTATTTGTTGTGTTTGCTAATAGCGTATTGCCGTTAATTGTAAGAACGGAAAACGAACCGTTTGCTTTTATTGCCGTATTACCGGTTATTGTAGCGATAGCATTAACGTTGAAGGAGGTAGAGGTTACATTTGTTACAGATGAATTGACGTTCAGGTAATTACCACCAAGCGTAGTATTGCCACCTGTCGGAACGATATAAACAGCATTAGACGTGATTACAACATTCGAAAACGTAGAGTTAGCGTTGAACGATACTAGATTTGATCCAACGTAAGTGAAAGCTGTATTTGTTATTAGATTGAGCGTATTACCGACAGCAAGAGTTCCTCCGGCAATACCCGTATAAGCCACGAGAGTGTTCGCTCCGAAATAACCATTTACATAACCATTACCGGTCGACAAAGAACCGGCAGTAGATGTGTCTATGGTAACTGCGTTTTTAGATGCGATACTAGCAAGAGTATTTGTTACGGTTATCCAAGTACCGAAGGTATCTGTATTCGATACGACGTTGGCTACTGCAATAGTCATTTGTTACTTCTGCCCTATCAGTTGTCTCAGCAGAGATTTGATCTCTTCTATATCATTTTTCATTTGCTGATTTTCGTCGACGATCTTCTTTAGTTTCATTTTCTCTTCGCGTTCTTCTTTGTATTTATTTAACTCTTTTACATTAGTGTTAAGAATCGCATTGCTTTGTTTTTCTCTGATTAAATCTTTATTGTCTTTTACTTTTAAAAATTCCGTCATGTTAGACCTGCAGAGCCAAACATCTCATATCGGACATTTTGGGAACGATTTGATACGTGTCGGACACGAGAACGATTTTAACGGCAAACACTTTAAACGTATCAAACACGCCGTCTGCAGAAGTTATGTAACGCGCAATACTGTTATTGTTGGCGTATTTGAACGCTCCAGCCTGAGACTGCATACCAGGAATCAAACCAACAGCGCAGTTAGAAGAAACGAACGAAAGGTTAGAAGCCAATACCATCGAAGTTGAATTTGCGATTTGATTTACCTGTCGTACGTTAATTTTTCCCGTTGTATTATCTGTGATATAGATAAAATCGCCAGCATTGAAAGGATCGGTTGATCCGACCGAAACATTAGCTGAAGTCGAGTTAACACTAGCCGAATTGGCGACGATCTGAACAGAAGTAGGAAGATCGTATACGAGTTCTACATAGTCTTCTTTGTTCACAAGACTGCTTATGAGAGCCGTACTTGTCGTTTCAACTAATGCAGACCAATCTTTAGCTTGAAATGTATCACTGTCAGAACCAGCAAGGAATTTACCATACACTTTTAAATCAGTGCCTGGGGGTCTATATGCAGTTACGTAACAAACCAAATCTTCAGCATCTTGCTGTTCAGCTAGAATAACATTTTTTGAAATATAACGAGTCGCGCTCGAAGAAATATTGCCCGTCTCTCCGAATGTAGCGACAGCTGTTATGTTAGCCGTAATAGCCTGCGTGGCGTTATAAATGCTGGTGTTTGAGATATTGAAAGTCGAGATCGAAGAAACATTTGATGACACTACGTTTGTAACGTGCAGTATAGATGAGTTACTAAAGAATACAGTACCGTTGGAAGTAACGGTGGAATTAGCCTGTTGAACAGCGTCGCCAATTGCGAAATTACCAGCAGAGTTGCTGTAAGATATGATGAAACCGTTTATTGAAGTATTCGGATAAACAAGATTATGTGTGGTCGTTACAGAGTTTCTGATTGTGTCAATGTACGGGGTGATTTTTGTATTCGATGTTTGAAGAGTCGCTGTTACAGTTAGAGAACTGTTTCCTACACCAGCTGATGGCGGATTAGCGAATTCGCTACTTCTTGACATAATTATTCTAGTTTTATCTATGAAATCATATGGAATTTCGTTGGCGATTGAATAGCTCGCGCTATCGCTTGTTCTTCCGGTATTATTACCTGTGCCAGAAAAATTCCAATATGTTGCTGTCATATTAGGCTCAACATCTGGAATCGTAGTCGTGATACCTTCATACATCAAATCGTAAACGTCGCTAATTACAACAGAAGCTCCAGAAGTTCTACCTATCAACAGAGCGCCTTGACAATTAGCAAAATTAGACGTTGCATTAACAGCGACCGAAGTCATTGTTAAAAACATATTGTCCCCACCAGTTATGCTTGAAAAATTACCGGTAAGATTGGCGTCATTTTTTACTCTACCAATGATAGCTGCAGGATCAGTAAACTTTAAAGCTCCAGAAAGAGTTAGCGTTCTAGAAGCAGCCGAAGCGCTGTTAACTTGTAAAATCTGAAAGTTAGTTTTTGCGCTCGTACCAACGTAGATAAAATTGCCTACGGCGAAATCTGTTGTCAAAGAAGTGTTTGCGTCGGGAACTGTTATTACGTTACAAGCTGAGGTTGTTGCAACGTTTCCGTAAACAGCAGAAGGAGCGGTTGTTATAGTATTAGATGTAGCTCCTCTCAGACCGCTAACGGCATCAAAAGATCCGTAAGTATTGCTCAATAATACTTTGGTGTTGCTTGCGTAATAAACAGTACCATACGCGGTGGCTTGCGCGAGGTTCGCTGTTGAAGTTCCCAGAGGTTGGAATACCATTTCGCCGTTCGCAAAGGTATTGGAACCGGAGATTGTAAGAGATGTATTACGCATATAGTTGTTTGAGACTACCAGCTTCTCTTGTTTTAAAAAATCACCAATTTTATCAGTTACAACCAGGTGATCCGTCAACGCATTATTAAACACCGCTGTCGCCGAAGAAGAAGTAAAATTAGCGATATATGCGGTGTACTTTAAACTTTCGTTTTGCGCTGGAGTGAAATTTAAATCGTTTGAAGAGATAAACAGAGAACCAAGTTGATTGTTGTTGGTGATAGGAACGTTCGAAGATACGTCAGTTCCTCCGAGAGCACCAACCCAAATTTGATATTTTGAATCATTGGCAACTGGAGCAACAATAATCGCGTACTGCTCATTCGTTCTCAACATTATTGGAGTATCAAATTCAAATGTCGTCGCACGAGATGCGTCCGCGCTTGTAGTCACTGCCGATGATTCGATAGTCTTTGATCCATATGGAACCACTATGTTTGTCGGAACACCATTATTCGTTTCTCTAATCTGAACTTCAACTCCAAAAATAGTCGATTTTTGCTGAAAATAAAGATCAAGCTTTGTTAGAAAAACTGCTTCGACGCCAGTAGAAGGCTCATTAATGATGAATGTTTGTGCAATTGGTTTCATTTACTTCCTACTTTATCTTCTTGGTGGTCCGAAGCCTTGACTGATCTGTGAGATATTTGGTGGTTCATTTTCAGGTGGGCAATGCGGATTTGGAATGCTTGTATCAAAATACTGCCAAGTGTCAGTCATCACTTGATTTTGATAAACAGTTCTCGTTTGTTTTTCTTCTTCTATATTTATCGTTCCAGATCTCACCTGTAGATTTGCTTTGCTTTTTTGGACAGATAAAGCAGAACAGAATAGCTTGGTTGAACATTGAGTTTCAACTGCGCCTTCGCCTACGGTTAGATTACTAATGTCAGTAATGCGGAATTCAAGTTCGCCTTGTTTGAACAATCCAGCTGGGATAGCCAGAATACCATAGGCATTACCTGATGCATTGCTGTATAAAGCTTTACCCCAATCTGTAATACCAGCGTACTGGAAATTACCAGAAACTTTAGAAATATAAACTAAATTTCCTGCGTCAGTGAAATTATTACCACCGGAAGGAACTAAAGCTCCGGAGTAAGGAGCAAGAGGAAGAACGTCTTGATCAAGAGCAATTCCGTCTAGAAAGACGTGCAGCCTTGTATTCGGTTTCATACCTCTCGCGTAGAAAAAAATCTGTCTAGCTGGAACAAACTTCTGAACCGATACATCCGTAACATAATTTCCGATTTCTACATTTGTATCAGAAACGGCTGTGCTAAATCTTTTGTTGATCTGTTGCTGTTGTTTAGAAAGAGTTGTTGTAACATTAGTTTGCCAAGTTTGAAGCTGACCGGCTGCATAGTTACCGCCACTATTTCCGATTTGATTGTCACTAGATTGTTGACCAACAAATTGCGCTGACCCATAATCAGTCCAGTTACCGTATTGCGTTCCAAACATAGAGTTTAGAGAATTTGTAGCGTTAATAAAGTTAGACGACAAATCTAGATTACTATTGATCACCGGACCTTGTGTAATATCTGAGTCAAGAATACCAGGGGGATCAAGAACAACTGTGCCGCGATACGTATATTCACCTTGTGTGCATTTTAAATATTTCGAAGCGAAAGGCTGTTGTTGAATTATGTTGTTTGAAGTATGAGGAAGCATTACGACATAACCCTTTATAACCGCAGTAGAAGCGGAAGGATTAAATTTCATACCAATAGTCTGCTGACGGAAATAAGGTCTAGCCTCAGATTTAGTTTCATCAATCGCGATCATATAATTAGGATCGTTTGTATTACCGATTGAATGGTTCTTAAACGGATCAACAAGGATACCATTTTTAAAACGATTCTGACCTGTATCGCCGCTACGAACAAGAAGCGAAGATGTTGCTTGTTCAAGCAGAGATAAAGAGGTGTAGTATTCTAGTCTGTCAATACGCGTATTGATTTTATTGATATCAGCCATCGTATAACGTTTTGTTTGTAGAATGCTGGTCTGAACAGCATAATCATAACGATTATATGTCTTTGCTTCTGCTGGAGTTAGCGAAGGATAAGGTGCAACAGTAGCAATACCAATGGTCATCGATCCAGGAAGTTCCGGAGGCGGTGCCGGGTTGATTGCTGGCGTTCCCTCGGTTACGAGAATCTCACCGGAAGTTGCTAAGGAGATTCTATCTTTTCTTGGGAGATAATATTGAATTGTTGACTGGTAGTTTGTTCCCGGAGTTGGTAGATACGAACCATTCGCGCCATAAGAATAAAGAGTCAAAGTGCCCGAAGGATTGATCGTAGCAGACCCAACAGAAGAAGCGTTCGCGACTGCCGTATTAACAGCGTAAGGGCGGAAATCGACGCTATCTCTCAGATCAAACAAAGAACCGATTGTTGAAGTGTACTGAGGAATCTGATAAGTTTGAATAGCCGAAGTATTTGATGTGTTTGCATCATCGACAGGGTAAGAAGCTGCGTTGAAGAAACCTACACCCTGAGAAGGAGACGCAACAAAATTATCTACAGAAACAAGTAGCGTTGCGTTTGGAGCAATTGGAGCTGTTGTTGTAAGATAAGCAAGCCCATAATAACTATCTCTTTGACCATTATCGATTCTGAAAGATGTAACTCTATCCGGATTTGATGTCGAATACGTTCCGCCGCTGTTATCAACGTAAACAGAATTCAATTTTAGAACATCAGGGATACCAAGGCACCAAGGACCAGTTGTTCCTCCGGAGTTTGTATTAGCCTGAATTTTTACGTAAGTCGATTTATTGATAATTTTGTCAATAGGTTTAGTGCCAGAACGAAGAATATCAAAGTAAACAGATGCATCGAAGTTAGCATTGGCTGTTTCACCAAGAGCGATGTTTGCTGTCGTTGTTGAAGTAATATTGATTGTTCTGGTTGAAGTCTGAAAGTTTAAAGGAGATCCAGCTGGCCAAGTCTTTTGATGATTAAGACCTGAAGAAACAAAAACGAATGCCGAATCAACAACCATAGATGTATTGTTAGAAATCGACTTGATAAGTTTCGTTGCTGTATTACAATAAAAATAATCACCAACACCGTAATCGGTCAAGAACGTAGTAGAAGAACCAACGACGTTTGGAGAAGAAGTATTTACAGAAACCGTTCCAGTTTTGTTATTACTATAGCCAGTTGTTACAGGAATTACAATGAACGTATTTTCTGCAGACTCTGTCAGATATCCTGTTCCGTAATTAAATGTTTCTGTTCCCGATCCAACCGCAGAAGCTAGAGTAAGAGATAGAGAACCACTTGTCGCTAGGAATGTAGCGTTTGCTCTGTTTCTGTAAGCATACTGAGCTGTCGAAGAAAACCCTTCGCGGCGAATAGCTTTTTGTCCAAAAGGAAATATTGCTGTTTCACCAGCAGATTCTTGAATCTTAGCAATAAAATTTCCGTTGAAATCTTTATCTAGAATGATATCAGCTACTGCTTTTAAGCTTCCATTATAGTAGATAACGCTTCTAACATCATCAATTTTCTGACCAGCAGACATAGAGATATTGAAAACATAAAGGGAGTATTCAGCGTCGACTCCAGGCACACCAGAGTAATATTCAACGCCTCGTACGTAAGCTGTACCAATTTTTGTAGAGGAAGAATAAGATGTACTTAGAAACGTCTTTCCGGCTATGGCTGTTTTTGCGACGCTGTGTAATTCGACTTGCGCAAGTTGATCATTATTGAAATCACCAACAAACTGATTTACATTAAAGTAATATCCGAAATTGGAAGTTACAAGCTGATTTGTTACTGTTACATAATCAGTTGCTTTACGTAGGTCGGCTGCATTGTTGTTGATAAACTCTACTCGATAACCCTTGACGTAACCAATACCTGGAGAAGAAATAATGCTGAGATAAGTTGAATTAGCCGTGTTCGCTGTGTAGTTGTATTTTTTGTCAGTGCTCAGAAGAAACGGATTTACAATATAATCACCGTTCGTTTCAAACGTGCGGCGAGCTGTATCTTTCGCTAAAGCAGCATACTGAGGATCATTCTTAATTGATACCGGTAGACCGTTTTTGAAATCACAAAGCGAAAAGAAAGTTGCCGTATTAGATACAGAGTTTGATGCTCTTGAAACCAACATAGGGACGAGCTTTAAACGATGAGCTCCGGGAGCGTCGTAGTTTGGAGAGCCAGCAGCATTATCAAGAAGCGATGTGTCAATTTCCGGTGTAACGATTTCCTCATCAGCTTCAAATCCGACAGAAACCCCATCAGGTATATTATTGTATCTGTTAACAACCAGAGTTTGAGGTTCGACGCGAATGAAAAATCCTTTTTTGAAGATTACACCCTCGGTTGTAGTGAAGGCATAACCTTTACCAGTTGAATTTGTAACAGTCGCTACAACTACATTACCAACATTAACAGCGGAGTCAGTTTTGATCTGAACAGTCTCATTGTTGGCGAATACGGTTTGCTGAGATCCATTCGCATACGTTGATGAATTCAAATATTTAAGATAAAGCGTATTCAGATTGGGATCTTCTGATTCGTAACCACTCAGAGCGTTTACAACGCGAGCTTGAAGACCGTTTGTGTTAATTGCAATTTTACCGACGAAATCGTTAATGTTAGAAATAGCGGAGTTGTTTGCATAGTTGTCTTTGATTTTTACGTAATTGTAAGAATTGTCGAATGTGAACGCGCAACCTTCAACGACAGAACCTTCTTTGAAAATATGACGACCGAACTTGTCAATCTGATCTTGTAGAATAGTCTGCATCTGATTGAGTTCGCGTGCCTGAACAGCCGAAGCTGGACGATAAAGTACGCGGTAAAAATTCTTTTTTACGTCGTAATCGTCGAAGTAAGGCTTGCGCGAAAGATCTGTGTCTAGTGCCATTCTATCCTCTTAAACTAAAATTTAATAACAATACGTATTTCTTCTTTGGAAGTCGCCGAACGAGTAACTGGCGTGAAACTTTCAGTATAAATCATTTTTCCAGAATCTCTAACTAGATCTGGGTTTGTAATCAGTAAGTAATTATTGCAAGTGCCAGCAGCGCCCGAAGTTTGTCCGTTAATAGCGTTCGAACCAGCCTGAAAATTATTTACGTCAGATACATCATTCAATACGAGTACTGGATACACCCCAGTAACGTTTGCTGTTGCAGCAACTCCATTATTTATAGTGCGACCCGAGCCGAATGACAGGTTTGCGCTTACAGAAGTCAATTTTAAGTAAGTCGAATTCGCAAAAGTGCAAATACCGTTAGCGTTGGTTGTCGTGTCCGTGACTGTTTGACCGATCGTAAAAGCACCGCTGATTATTGAAATAGACAGATCTTTTTCGTCGGTCGCTGAAACGATTCTACCACTAGCCATCGAAATATCTTGCTGAACATACTCGTTTTTAGAGAACGCGCCAGTATTCGCAGTGAGAGTTACTCTCGCAGTTTGATTGAAACGATTACCGAAATTCGAAGATACATCGATAGTTCCGTTTGAAGCGTAGATACTGGAAACCGTAGCGTAAGCATTTACGATGGCGTCGTACATAACATCGCCAGTAGCAAACTGTCCAACAACGTTGCTCATGAAGTATACAGTGTTGCTTATTACTGAAGTGATTACACCAACAGAGCCTGAATTCGATTGCGTAATGATCTCAGCCGAGTTTCCGACAGGGAAGTAGATTGTATTAGCGGTAACAACATTTGACGTTGTGTTCGAATAATAACCTTGAACTGTGTTAGAAATATTGAACGTTCCCTTTACATTCTTTAATTGAAGGAACGTAGAGTTACCATATACAACAATTCCTGCAGCATTTGTACTTGACTGTAAAGCGACCTCGCCATTCGCCCAAGTTCCAGAAGTGCTGTTTAAAGTCAAATTAACACGATCAAAATCGGTAAGAGTTATTTTAATGTCTCTGAATTGTGGATTTTGTAAGATACCTACTTTTCTGTAAGAACCATAGCCAAGGATCTTATAGCTCTCGTTTGTAATTGTGTCAAACTTAGCGTCAACCCCAACGTATCTTCCGCCTAGTTCGGTTACAGAATCGTATCCATGCCCGTACAATGGAGAGATAATTGCTCTGGCTTTAGCTCCGATACCGTAGTTTGTGTTGGCGTAAATTGAAACGTTAGCTTGAGTGTATCCGGTGCCTGGATTTACAATGTTAATACCAACAACGTCGTAGCTAGAATTAGCTGCAGTGTTGACAACAGCAATAGCAACGGCATTCGAACCATCTCCAGTTATGCTTACGGTCGGTCCGATCTGATATTCGGTCTGATCGTTCGGGAGGTTTAATTGAGAGACTAGAGTCGCATTACCACTCGACGCGCTGTTCGCTGTTGTTTTAAAAAATACTGGGTAACCGAGTTTAAACGTTCCGTTGGGCTTGTTGATTGTAATATTCGGATTACTTTGCACAGACACAATCTGCGAAAGCTGTAGCGAAGATTCTCCATTTACGTAAAATTGAGTTCCTCCGCTGTTAGCCTGCCAGGATCCCGATACGCTCGATAAGATTACAGTCGAAGAGTTTGAATACGCGATAATTGCATTTGCGCCTTGGTTAACAAGACCGGAATTGGTCATATTAACTTTCTCACCCACGGAGAAATACACTCCAGCAATAGAAGAATTTGTAATAGAAACCTGCACAGAAGTTAGGTTAGTGTTCGAAACGTACCCATTCGTTCTTCTAATTACAATAGATGCAGGCTGCGCCGCTACATTCATTTTATAATGAGAATTATTAGAGGCTGTAAAGGAAACATCAAAAGGTAGATCTGCAATCAAAACAGTGGTGTTTACGTTGTTTGCAACCCTACGAATATTACTTACTGTATTAGCACCAACTCGAATATATTCTCCGTTCGCATAACCATTAGCCGAATCATTCAGCTGAGTTCCATATCCGCGAACAATCTGATTATCGCAATACATAATCGCTGTGGCTGTCTGACCTTGAAGAGTATGACCTGTTTCCGATGTGGCACTTGGTGTTAGAGCAATACGCGAACCGGTTACAGATCCTTTCAGAGCAACAACTGCAGCATTAGCGAAGTCAACATAATAAGTTGTACCAGATGTAAGACCAGCGATTGCTGTATTACCGGCAGAAACTGTATAGGTGATTAGATCGTTGGCAACAAAAGCACCTGCAGTTGCAAGGGTAATAACGTTATTAGATCCACCACCAGTTCCAGCAGTGACCGCAGTATTAGAATTGAATGTTTGCGCTGTAGGAGCGGATATTGTAAGAGTTGGAGCTACGAAATACGAATTACCCACAGCTGTAATATTGATAGCTGAAATCTTACCACTAGCATTAGCCTGAGCATTAGCAGCTGCTCCAGACCCCGTACCATTAGGTGTGATTGTTACTGTAGCATTAGCTGTATAACCGGAACCAGCAGTTGTAACAAAAGCAATATTACAAGATCCGACGTTACCAACCGAGACGTTTCCGGTCTTTAAGGTTCCTGAGTACGCTGCGTCAACGATTGGAAACCCATTCTGGAAAAGTGTGTTCGCTGCATATCTTGTTATCTGCACGACAGAACTATTGGCTGCTAATACCTTACCAGAAACGCCGGTATCAGACTGTGACACCGTAGAATTAGAATTAAAATAGCCTTGCGCATACAAGTAATTAATCTCGTCCACAGGCTGTTCGATGAAATATCCCGTCGCGACAGTTCCAGACACATTGGCGAGATCTAGTCTTGTGTAAGTATCAAACGGTTCGTTTACGTATATCTGCTTTGAAGTTCCATTAGACGAAGAAATTTCGCGAATCTGACCTGCTCCAAACCCTGATTTTAAATATATTGAGGATTTTACATAATAATCGTCTGTATTAGAAGACGATTGAGGAAGCTGAATTACGTAATTACCGACCGTTCCGCCGATATAGCCAGTTTCATAAACGAAGTAACTATTTCCTCCATCGGTGATCTTAATAACATCAATAGACCCCGGAGTCGCATTACCTTGAACAGCAGAGTTTGTGCTAACTGGAATGTAACTTGCGGTTGTGAATTTAGAGTTTGATGACGCGTCGATCGTATACATGTACTTCCAGACGTAACCATCGCCGGTCTTAAACGTCCCGGAAGTAGACGTAAGAGTTGGTTTTACGTAGGATGCAGTGCCGTTGTTATTGTCGATACACTTATACACTTCGTATTTGTCGGTTACGACGTAGAATTCTTTTGAATAGAGATCGGTATCCGTCTGATCGTAAACGTCGTACTTGGTGTTGATAACCCAGTCGTAACGCGGAATCAAATTACTAACGTCTGAATCAGTAAGAAGTTTACCGTAAAGCAGATCGTCATATACGGTTTGTTCCACTTGAGCAACCGAATTGTTAGTTCCTAATACTGCATAATCGTCATCACCACCAGAGCTGTTAGCCCAAGGTTGTGGTCTAGACGCAAACATGTAATAACCATTTCTGTTATTACGAATGTCAGTGATGAAACCGTTTGCCTGATTTATGTAATGGTTAATTGTAAGTGTTGCCATTAGTTCGCCCAATTACCTTTATGCTATTTATGATTGTGTAAGGGAGAAAGATATCGGCATAGATTGCTCGGACGTAAATTCATTTTTTAATCTGAAACTTCCAAACAAAGCAATACCGGATGGGTGTATCAAATCCTCGACGATGGTTTTGTATACGTTCAACATTCTGTTAACTAAAATATCGTACGAGAAATCTTGATAGTAATAGCTATCTTGTATTTTCATAATATCGCTTACGAATCCTTTATTGCTTCTCCAGTAACCAGTTCCTTTTCCTTCCGTGTCGATAACAGCTGCACCCGTCACAACAACTCCTTGATTTACAGGCGTCGAAAGGAAAACCGTGTCTCCGGGAGAGAAACCGAAACCAGAATCAACAACTTCTACAGCCGTAGCCACACCTTGAGAATTAGCAACAGTTGAAGTGATTAAAGCATCTCGACCTTTGATTCCGCCGAATCCATCCGGATATCTTTGACTGGCGACTTTAGGTTCTAGTACATTGATATACGGATTTGAAGAATAACCAACTCCGGGATTAATCTGAGATAGGAATGCAATGGTGCCGGCTTCAATAGTCTCGAACGATAACGTATCGCTAATTACAGAGTTTAAATTAGCCACAGGATTTTTTGGAGCAAAAGACCAATTGGCATTCAAATTTGCGTTAAGATAATTGTTTATGTAATCCGTATTAACATATAAAATTTCTTTGTTAACGAGACCGCCAACTTTAAATGTCGCTCCTGTTCCACCACCACCAATGACGCTCAAGACAGTTCCTGAAGCGCCATTCGAGTTGGTTACTGTATCACCAACGTAAAAATTTAGATTAGAACTAAAATTGATCATCTGAACGAACGTTGTGTTAGAAAACGTGATAGTGCCATTCGCTGCAGTTTTCGAACTAACTAGCTTATCTCCAATCGCAAAAGACCCAATCGTATTTGAAACATTTAAATATAGAGACGTCGCGACTGTCACTACTGCATTAACACTGTAACCGCTACCGCCGTTAATCAGGTTGAACTGAACCTTACCATTCTCGTCTCTTATACCTGCAATTCTAGCCTTACCATTAACGCCTGTTCCGGATATATCTACCAAATCGCCTTTTTTGAACCCCAAACCGCCATTTTCAATAGCAACTGCAGTAAGCGAACCAAGAATTACAGGAGCATTATTTAAATTTATTTCAGGAACTGATTCAGCAAGAATTCTCTCTCCGTATTTGAATCTACCATCAATCGTTGAAAGATAAAGCACATGCATAAAACGATTGTTAACGATTTTTTGATTAACTGATTCAACAACGGCAGTCGCGTTTCGGCTGCTATTATAAATTTGTTTACCAATCAATTTTTCCAAATAATTACTGTCAGACACTTCAATGTATCTTGGAATGACCCATTCGCCATCTGATGGTTTAAAAAGAAAATCACCGGGGATGTATATTTCAATTGATTCATTATAAAGAATTCTGAACAGCAACTCGTACGCGCGCGGAGTTCCTTTTGATCTGTAAAGATCAAGAATATGCTTGACGAGTAGTCGTTTGTCCGCTATAATAGACTCTGGAAGTGATTGAAGATAAGTATTCTTAAAGTACTTAACGAAGTTTGCTTCCGTTGAATCAACGTCGACATAGTCAAGTAGAGACCTAGAGTGATACAGAGCATTACCAGGTGATTCGAGCCACTCGTAATACGCTTTCACGAACGCAATGAAGTTCGGACCTTCTTCTTTATAAAAAGCAGGAAACTGCTGGGGAATAAAAGGGGATACAAGCTTCTCAATAGACATTAAATTGGCACTACCGTAATGTTTAGATTAGCAAGATCAATCTGAATCAAATCGTTTCCGCTTGCCATAATATCTTGATTCGCAGGCGAAGCGAAGAACTGTATTGACGACGAATCAACAAATCCGTTAATCGTTATCTGATTTAGAGATATTGCACCGTTTACGTAATTGATTGACCCTACGGTTGAATAAGACTCGTATCCGGGAAGAGTAACGTCTCTCAGATAAACGTTCTTCGAAGAGTTCGTTACTACGATTTTACCTCCTGGTAATTGATTGATTAAGAAGGTATTATTGATTGGATTATAATCCGTATACTGGTAACTTCTACCGCCACTTATAAACGTAGTCGAAGAAAACGAACCTGGAACGATTGCATTTCGATAATTGATATCGATGTAAGTGTCAGTGTTCAAATCTGGATTTACATCTTTTCTCATAACGATAGTTGTTTCGTTACTACTGATGCTCTGATCTGAATCGTTGATTGCGGCTTCCAGTCTTGAGAGTTTGAATTCAATATCAAAGTCAGTCAAGTATTCGGTGTCGTATATTCCTATCGCCTGGTTTACGATTGATTGCACGTCGGCTAACGTTTTGATCGTCGCGGCACTGTCGTATTTGACTTTAGAAGTGACTAAAAGATATAGATAGTTTGGGTCGATGACTTTAGGTTTGATACCTAAAGTGCATTTGTTTTGAAGATATGTTTCGATGTTTTGTTTCTCGAGATCTGAGAGAGGAGCTCCGGAATATGTCACCGGAGTGATGAAAACTTTACCGAATTGGACCGAACCAACAACCGATTCGCCTCCGAACACATTCACTGTTTTGACTTCGGTAAAGTTACCACGAACCATATTCTTGAAATCAGACATCGTAACAGCTCTGTCCTGAGTCTGATAATGTCTTGGCGCGTTGTACCTAATAGAGTCGATTGTTTCTGCTGCAGCACCGCCTGCGCTTGCCGATATAACGGTTATGGTAGGACTCAAGAAACTTCCTAGACCGTTTATCGCCCCGATGTTATCGTCAAGTGTGAAGTTCGTAGAGCCGTCTGCAAAAGAACCCGAACAAGTTCTATACGTCGTGTAAACCAGAGCATTATTCAGAGGCTTACGACCAAACACTCCATCTCCGAAAACAATTTCATAACGAGTGTCTTCCGTAGCCTGAAGAAAGTAAATCGTAGAGTTCGAAGTAAGACCGTAAAGGTTTGGAGCCAAATTAAAATAAGTGTTCGTCTGACTGTTATTTTCTGAGACGAGAACAACCATAGAATCTGTATCGATATTGTCGTTTGTCATAACGAAACGCTGAGCTTCAATTGAGCTGTCTACAACGAATGCATCGCTGATATATATGCCTTCGTATATGTTTAGATTGGCAGTAAAGTAACCACCCGAAGGGTAGATCACATGCGACTGGTTTGTTGTATATGTAAACGTACCGTTGCCTGATTTACCGGTAAATTTAGTTCCCGAAGGAATCGAGAGCACCGAAAGACCAGTCTGAGGAAAACGCACGTTGATTTGCGCTTCAGATGACTTGGCTGATCTTGGTATGTAGTTTAGTTCTTTGGCTCTTGAGATAACGCTGTTACGCAGCTGCGCCGAGTCTAGGAACATCTCAGATACAGCCATGTTCATGTAGAATGCATTTAAGTGTGTGTTATATGAAAGGATATCGAGTAGCACTGACATATTCGAACCGTCGAAATCATAATCAGTAAACTGAGGCTGAGCTTTCAGATAGGTCTTGAGACTTGCTTTTAAACCATCGAAGTCTAGATTTACCAGACTGATTGAGTTATTTGCCATTTAGCGTACTCTTCTTAGGAACATGTTAACACTTTGAATCTGTATACTATTTATTATCGAAAAAATAAGATTGATAGCGACACGATCCTCTTCGTAGAAAGAAGTCAATCGCACTTCGATCAGATTGACTCTTGGTTCATGGAAACGAATAGCGTTCTGAATAGCGAATCGCAGGTTTTCTTCCATGATTGTATCATTGGGTTCGAATAAAGAAGCGTATACATCTGAACCGATATTAGGCTGAAATGGTCTTTCGCCTAGATTGGTTAGTATGATGTTCTTTAATGCCTGCTTTATTGACTGTTCATTTTTTACGCGACCAAGATCTTTATTGATAGGATGCGGTGTGAGATCGTTTAAAAAATCTGAAAACAGATCCGGGGTTAACTTTGTTTGAGTGAAGTTGTCAGATCTTGTTGACATTGTCTTATCCTGCAGATATATCTGATATTGAAGAAGTTGCTGTATGACCACACGAGGCAGAGTCTCCGGATCTGACTACACCTTTTCCATTAACGAATACTTTGCCCGATGCACCGACCATAACAGCTCCATTATGTGGTCCTAAACCGTGGGGAGTTACTGAGTCACCAATCAGTGCTATTTTTTTGCCATGCGCGAAAACATTGGAAGAGCTCGCTATAATAGAACCACCAGCATTATCCCCATCTACACATATATCAGCCATGTATTATCCTTACGGGTTAAGATTGAGCGGATTACCGACGATCTTGGTTTGACCAGAAGCTTCGATATTAACAGTTGAGGCTTCAATTTTAGTCTGCCCAGAAGATGTCGATAGCACCTGACCAGAAGAAGTAATAGTCACATCGCCACCGGTTGTTTTCAGTGTTATCGTTTCAGCTTCGACCTCAAAATTCTTGCACTTGATTCGTATGTTACCGCTGCTGATTATTTCAATATTACCACCAGAAGTCACAGACCAATCATCGTTTAGTATTTCGGTCTTTACGCCGTTGATATGCGTTACTGAATCTGTTCCAACACTTTTGTATTCCGCTCCGGCGATACCTACCGTCTCATCACCACCGATTGACTCATATTTATCACCAACAATAGTCTGTGATAAAACACTACCAACACCGACTACGTACTCGCCACCCGCAGCCATGTATCGGTTTCCGCCAGTCTCTTCCTTGACAGAACCATCAACGTTGACATTCATTACGCCTCTTACCTTCACATCGTAATGACCGTCAATAGTAGTGCTGAAACCATCACACATGTAGTAATATGCTTTGCCAACTGAATTGACTACGGTTCTTCCATCTTTGTCAATCTCGGCGTAGCTACCTTTAGTATGAGCGATTCGCAGACTTTCTTTGTCTGGAGTGTCATTGATATGAATCTCATGACCGCTGCGTGTAATCGTTGATTGATTATACGGGTATTCGGCTTCGAATGTAGATTCCGGATGGCGTCTGTTATTTGCGTCTGACATAATATATCCTTATGTTATATTCAAACCGGTGCGCATGTTTTGGCGTTGTCTTGCCAATACTCCTTGCGAACGCATAAAATTGTTTACTGGCTGTGCTGTGCTACTCGACGTATACGTAGCCTGACTGATGTTAGTTTGGAATACAGAGCGAATGCCGGAAACAACAGTTGGTATCAGAGCAGCTACAACTCCAGCCATTTGAGCGCCACTTGCTCCAGCACCTAATACTTTAGACATACCAAATGCCTGAGTAAAGTTTAGGCTGCCAGAGACTGCCTTTGATAGTGTATCAAATGACAGAGGCTGACCGCTCAGTAATGTATTACCGATGGTTGAAGTGAAATGATTCTGAGCTGCAAAAGTAGTATGTTCCTGTGCGCTCGAGTAGTTTGGCTCTCCATTTCTTGGAGTATACACAGAAGGATTAGTTCCGTTCGGATCTTTCCATTCAATGAATCCTGGATATGGGTCTTTATCAACCGTATAATATTGTTGAATGTATCCGTCTGGTGGAGTAGATAATGTATAGGTCGGACTTGGTTTTGCTGATGTTGCTGTAGCTACGGAGATTGCAGGAGGCGCAGGAACTGAATTGATCAGCGAATTCAGAGCAGTGTTGGTAGTTCCTGTAATAGCAGCACCAGCCGCAGTCACCGCTCCCGTGGCAGTGTTTATAACTGTATTGATTCCGCCAGTTATTGCTCCAACAGCTGTATTCAACCCACCAATAACAGAAGCCATTGCGTAGTTAGCCGTATCAAATACACCCTGATTGATAAGATTTACACCACATACTCGAACATTCAATGCGTTTATGAGTTTCTGAACTTCCTGTACTTTAGACACAGCAGCATTCAACATACCGAGAAGCTTGAATAAACCAATCTTTTGAGCCAGCTTTAGCAGAGCATTTTTGATTGCTTGAACAGCAGTATTGACAATCCCTGAAACAATACCAGCGACAGTGCTTCCAAGGAAACTGATTATTGAACTGATTGATATTAGATTGTTGTTCAAACAAGGAAGCGAAGCAAGTGTACCGAGAGGATCAACAGCATTTACAATATCAAGAACGTTCATATTGCTGTTTCTGTTATATGAGCCAGCAGTCGGCAGAGTAGGATTAGCCATCTTTGATTCAACGAGGCTAGTCAAAACTCCACCAGTTGTGTTACTAACAGCTATAATATCAGCCTGACCCGAATCAACATCTGAAATACTGACTCTGTTCGCATTCAGTGATGTGTAAGGATTGTTTGGATTACCCTGACTTCCAGGAGGTATGCTTCCGGTTGCTGTATCAATAGTTGGTGCGCCACCCGTAGTTTGACCCTCTACAGCATCGCCTGCTCTACCTACAGAACCGATAATGACAGGTAGCTGTTGATCAACGTCAACCCACTGACCGAACACTCGAGAACCAACTACAAGACCAACAGGCGCAGTTCCCATACGACCATTAGCGGCTGAAGTTACAGCCTGAACAACCTGCGCCCAAGGTAAAGCATCATCTGGTATATTTGTTCTGTCATCGTGTTTACCATAGATTCTAACTTTAACTCTACCAGACTGATGCGGATCTTGTACGCTGACTACTTCAGCAATAAAAATATTTGATACCTGACCAAAATTACGATCTGTCATAGTCCCTCCTCGAATCTACCCTTTAACGCTTCAATAATGCAGGTATATCTAGGTCTCTCCTGTAACATACCGATTCTATGATGTATTCGCGAAATCAAAAACTTACCGGACATCAGAGGATCTTCCTGCATAGTATTAGTGGTCGCCGATCTATTCGGTAGAGTGCAATTGATCGTCACGCCAGCTGTAAGTTGAGTGTCACCTGGTACTCTTATTTTCAGCGAGTTCTGTAGTATCTGAGCTATGTATGCTTGAAAGTCAGCTGTCGATTCAGGAATATGAGTCAATGCTCTTTGCGATACGTCGACAGGTATCAAAGCTTGCGGTGGAATTCTTGCATTGAAATAACGGTTTATAAAACCAGAAGAAACATCTGTTCCTTTTCCGCCGTCTTTAAAGTTTGCATCGGAAGTCTGAACATCTTTAGTTTCAAATTTCCAGGTAGTGAAGTTGAATGTCGTTACTCTTCTTGGACCACCGAACGCGATACGATCAATAGAAGAAAGCTGCTGCGGAATAGAAAACGCCAGAATGTTATTGTCTTGTTCGTTGCTCAATGAGTTGATATTGATAGCGCCAGACTGCTTGAATGACTTGACAGGCTCTGTTGCAAATCTAGACTCAATCGTGCAGAATCTAAGTATTTGCGATTCGTTTTCTCTTGATTCAAAAAACACGTATGAAGATGAACGATTCTCTTGTGTCGAGACAGATCTAGCTCTGATCATTTTGATTGCGTCAAATGGACTCTTATGAGGTATCAGAACGTTCTGATTACCTCTGGTCTCTTCAACTTCAATTCTTTTCTTTGTAAAAAGATACCGATCGCATACGTCTTTGATCATATTTGAGCATAAATCATCATAACTTTTCTGAACGTAATTGGTCTTGGCGTACATCGCTTCTTCTGATACGCATTTCAGAACATAAGTCTTGGCTCTCTGACTTTCGAGCTGTTGCTGATCGCCGATCTCATATAGAGCGAATGTGAAGTTAGCTTCTTTAAGGTTTGGACTTTTGAACGTGAATGTGCAAGTCTCATCACCAAGCAATCTCAGATTACCAATAATGTCCTGCGTATCAAGAACTGTGATGTCACATACCACTCCGGGAGTAAAAATACTCTCGTAAATAGATGCGGACACAAATGATCTGGTTAGATTGAGGCTTCCGCGCTGAGAAGTGACAATCAGATTCGATACCAGAATATCACCAATAGACAAACTATCTGACATATTACCTCAATAGAGTTTTCAGTTCTTTAGCGAGTTTGTTAGAATATTCGCTTTTCAGAACTTGAATGGTTTTGTTTCTCTCGTTGATCTCGTTTTCGTAGTCGTAAAGGTAAACTGGATCCCAGTAATTCAGTTCCTCTACTGGTATGTTGCTGACAAAAAGCGTGGCTGTCGTATAGTTTTTGCTCACGTTGCTTTCTTTGCCAACAACTGACATTGTATTGATACCGACATCTTCAGTTACAATTCCCGAAGTATGATGTATCGTTAAAAACGATGTTGACTTACCACAAACTTGACCACTACCAATCAAAGCTGAATTGCGGTAGACGTTTACGATCTCATCAGTTATATAATCTGAACCATCTATATTGTAACTAACAACATTATTGGTTGATCTCTTCCAGTCAATTGGTTTTCTCTTATAACCAAGAGGAGTAGTCGACTGGTATACATCTCCATATATGGGCTCGTAGAACTTCTTCAACGTTTGAGTGATCGTTTCGAACTGCGAAATGGAGATCGAATCCGGGTATGAATACCAGTTGTTCCTGTAGTATTTGATCTTGGTTACTGAATTAACGTATGAACCATATTTCTTTACTATGAAGTCTTGGAAAGTTGTCTGATCCATATACCAGTCGTAGTAAGGATCAACGATTTTGTTTGTGAGATGCAGAATCCAACCCATATACTCATCGTTGTAATAACGATCGGCGATGTTATCGGGTCTTTCGCCCTCTCCAATATCATATGCGTAGTATAACACAGGGCTGGTGTAAACATCATTTAGAACAACTGCACGCTCTGTGATGTTACGAACGTAGTTATTCGCGTATTGAATTATTGGGAATTTTTCGAAATACTTCTCAGCCATTATTAAAAAAATCCTGTTTGGTAATCGTTGTTTGTCCAGTATTCAATTTCTTGAAGTTGAACACTGAACGTTACAGCCGTCGGAGCTTTAGAATTTTTGAAAAACGAAGGACCAGAGCCAGCGGCATAATTCACATCAACGCTTTCGACAACACAAGGTTTGAATCTGTAAAGGAATTGACTAGAAGGAAATAATTGTATAATAACCATACTTGGATAGGAAAAAAACAATCCCGGTCCTCTTGAAACTCCAGGGGACATATGAAATTGAAACGTTTTAACGAGGTCTCTAATTTTATTAGATTCTTCTTCATCCCTTGGCATAAGTTTCCAAGAAAAATTGTGTTTCTTGAAATTTGGATTTTTGAACAGAACGGTTTGGTAAGGATTAACAGCCAATCCTGTATAGGCAGAAGCTGCGTTCAAAGTTTGGGGTGCAGCATTTTGCGCAGCTTGTATTGCTGCGCCCTCGGCTGCGCTTGTCACAGATCCTATGGTTCTATCAGCAATAGATCTTATCGCTCCCGTTAAACCTTGCCCCGTAGGAGCTTCTCCGATAACAGATTCGAGAACTGCTCCTGCGACTGGTCCTAAAGATTCTGTGCCATAAGAAACGCTCAAATTATCTTTTAAATTACCGGGAAGAGGTAAACGAATGGTTCCTTCTGGGCTCAGAAACGGAGAATTCGCTATGCTTCTCTTTTCGTATTTTTGAAATTTGAAAGACATATAAAAATCTCTATTAGATTGAACGAGATCGCTAGGAAACACAATCTCTTGCTGGTACCGTGCAGCCATTCCGTTTCTTCTGCTGTATAATTGCAATGCGTCAACTCCCGCAAATCCAGCTCCCAAAGCGGCTCCAGCGAGTTTAAGTCTATCGACCGCGCTAGCTGTTATTCCAAGAGCTTGAGCCGCATTAGATAAAGCTGTTGGAGGATTTGCTGGACCGTTGTTTCTTTGAGTTCTGGGGGCAGTTGTTCTTGGAGGAATTGTTGTTGGACCTCGCATGTAGTTTACCTTTGATAAATACTGATTGCTTCTATTTATAATGAAATTGAGAAGATGGCAAAATACACACAAGGATATTTCAAACCAAAAAATCCGAAAAAATACAAAGGCGACCCAACCAACATCGTGTATCGTTCTAGTTGGGAGCTTCGCTTGATGACTCATTTCGATCAGCATCAGGATGTTGTATGGTGGAAATCGGAAGAAACAATCATACCTTATCGTTCACCAGTTGATGGGAAAATGCATCGATATTTCCCGGATTTTCTTATAAATACAAAGAACAGACAGGGATTGAGCGAGACGATGCTGATCGAAGTCAAACCGAAAGCGCAGACAGTCGAGCCTAAGAAACAATCAACAGTGACGAAACGATACCTGAACGAAGTCTTTACATGGGGAGTAAACTCCGCCAAGTGGCAGGCAGCCGAAGAATACTGTAAAGACAAAGGTTGGAAGTTTGTCATCATGACAGAGAAAGAAATCTACGGTAAATGACCGCATACATTTTTCAACAACTATCACAACGCGGCAAAGCAGAAGGTGTAGATAAATCTGATGTAGAAGAAGCACGCGAATGGTTTAGACAGGCTGCGTTAGATGTTCGCACCGTCAACCGTCGCCGTATGATGAACGACAAACAGAACATCAAGACTGTTCTGGATCAGAAGTCTATCGGTAAAATGTATACGTTTTTCTATGATCCAAAACACAAAGAGACCCTTCCTTACTACGATTTGTTTCCGCTGATTTTCCTTGTTGATTTCAAAGACAACGGATTTCTTGGAATCAATCTACATTACCTCCCGCCTGTATTGCGCGCGAAACTTATGGATGCTCTGTATCAGATCGTAAACAATACCAAGCATAACGATACAACTAAACTGAAAATCTCTTATCAAGTGCTGGCTTCTGCTTCTAAGTACCGTTGGTTCAAGCCATGTCTGAAACATTATCTTTGGGATCACGTCGCGAGTAACTACCTAAATATTGAACCTACCAACTGGGATTCCGCGCTGATGCTACCGACAGAACAATTTAGAAAAGCGACCAAAGACAAAGTCTGGCGCGAGTCGAGAGAGATGATCTAATGTTCAACATCGCAAGATTCTCGGCTCATATCAAAGACAAAGGCACTCTACAAACTAACAAGTTCATGGTTAGGTTTAGCCCACCAGCTATTCTCGGAGCAAATCTTTTTATAGATTCTTCAATCGAGTACAGAGCAAATTCGGTAAAAGTACCTGGTGTTAGTTTAGACACACAAAACGTTTCTCGATACGGTATTGGTCCTCAACAAAAGTTTCCGACCAACGTAAATTTCACAGACATCGATATCAATTTCGTTGATATGACCGACAACTCTATTTGGAAATACTTTGCTAATTGGATGAACGGAATATTCGATTATACCGGTTCTGGTCGCCAAGGATCTCAAGCGAGTTACAACGTTCAATACAAAACAAATTACGAAACAGATATTTCTATTAATGTGTTTGACAACGATGGTCGGCTGTCAAATATTATTGTTTTAAAAGAAGCTTTTCCGATCTCTTTGAGTGACGTAAGTTTATCTTGGAGTGAAAATAATCGTCTGTACGAATTTAACGTGAGATTTGCTTTCAGAGAATGGTATTACGTAGGTTACAACGCTCCCAATTCTATTCGCGGTGCGAGCCTTGGTCCTGGTCAATCGTCGCAAGTTGTTCCTCAAAGAACTGAATCACCAAGACCGCAAAATTATTCTTCTTCTACTGAATCTAGCACAGGTAATGGACCTCTTCCTCCACAAGTTCTTACCGATACAGGAATCGCCAGAGGAGGCGTCAATACACCGCCTGGCGGAGCGGGACAAACTTTTCAACCCGGACAATCAGTCATAGGTAACGAACAAGTGGTACCGTTCGCACCGTTAGCAGGAATTAGAAGATTCTTTGGATTTTAAATATAATGGAGATACATCATGGCACTGCCAAAAATCAAACACCCAATTTATGAATTTCATGTTCCATCATCTGGTTTCGATCGTAAGAAAGTAGAACCTTTCCGTCCGTTTCTAGTCAAGGAAGAGAAGCTTCTGTTGATGGCTAAAGCATCGGAAGATTCAGGTGATATGCTCAGAGCAATCAAACAGGTCGTAAACAACTGCGCTATCAACGATTCGTTCGATGTTGACAAGCTGGCTATTTTCGATCTAGAGTATCTCTTCATTCAGCTGAGATCTGTTTCTGTCAATAACGTCGTGAAGGTTTCTTACCGAGACAACGAAGATCAAGAACTATACAATTTTGAAATTGATCTGAAAGAAATAGAAGTCAAATTCCCAGAAAATAGTAAGAGTAGGGTAATAAAGATCACCGACGAAATGGGAATTCAGATGCGTTATCCACCAGCATCTTTGTTTGATGACAAAGAGTTTTTGAAATCAGGCGATGATGCATTTTATGAATTGATCGTTCGCTGTATCGATAAGATCTACGATGGTGATGACATTTTCGATCCATCAGATTACACCAAGAAAGAAATAGAACAGTTTCTTGACGATGTCGGTGTTGACATCTTTCAAAAGATTCAAACATTCATGTCCAATGTTCCCAAGTTGTATTACAAGATTGAATACAAGAACAAAAACGGAAATGATAGGATGATTGAGCTAACAACGCTCGCAGATTTTTTTACGTTGGATTGAACCATAATACTTTAGAGAATTACTACGTTTCAATATTCTCATTGGTTCAACACCATAAATATTCGGTTGCAGAAATTGAAAATCTTTATCCGTTCGAACGTGACATCTTTGTTGAAATGCTTTTGCAATATCTAAAAGAGCTTGAAGAGCACAGGAGAAAGAATGCCTAGATTTGCAACGCCGGATCCGGATGACGACAATAGTTTCCCAAGACCTGCGCAGGATGAAGTGAGAGCAATCAATAACTCACCGCGAATTCCTGTGGGTGTTTCGGGTTCATCTCAAACACAGATGAACCCAGCAGTCGGTCTGGCTCAGGCTGAAATCGATGCTATGATAGCAAAAGATCAGATAGCAAAACAAAACGATCACTGGGCTAAAACATATTGGCGCCCAGCGATGGGTTGGCTGTATATGGCTATCTGCGCATTTGATTTTATAATATTTCCTCTTCTCTCTATTATCCTACCGATATTCAGAAATGTCGTAGGTGTGGATTTTCCATACACAACCTGGCAGCCTTTGACTTTGTCTAGTGGTGGTTTGATTCATATGTCATTCGGTGCTATTCTTGGTGTAGCTGCTTGGACGCGTGGTCAAGAGAAGATTGCAGGTAGATCATAATGGCGAAAAGAGCTCTACCAGCAGCAAATAAAACTTCGACAACTGGTAGGCTCGCGCGCGCAACAACGAGTATCGGCGTCGCTGCATTTAACAAAATGTTTCCCGCTCTTGGTAGGGTTATGGATAGAGCTTCTGCAGCCAGAACAGACAGAGAAGAAACTGACTCTAGACTAACAAAATCATCTTTAAATGCATCGTTTATTAGTAATAACGATAAATTAAATATGTTCGTTGATAGTCAGATTAAACAAAATCAGATATTAGAACAGATTCTTGCTGGTTTAAAAAGATCGTCTCAAGCTCAAAATGTTCCGATAATTCCTGAATTGGGTGGCGGATCTGATATACCCGAAGTTCCTAATTTGGAAAGAGAAGAAAGAAGACGTCGACAAACTCAGAGACAACAAAGACCGAACGCAAGATCTTCATCTAAATGGTCTAAATTTACAAATTTTATTAGAAGAAGATCGGCTGCGCTTTTCGGTAGAATAGGGACTAAACTAGCTGCGAGCGCAGTTTTAGCTGCAACTCCTATCGTTGGATGGCTTGGTTTAGCAGTTACTATCGGTTTTGCCGTTTCAGACGTTTACGCTTTGATTGGACTTTGGGGGGAGTTTAACTCTTTATCGGAGGAAGAACAAGAAAATTACGAAGATGATGAACAAACCTCAACGCCACCTCCGCCAAGCCCAGAAGAAATAGCTACTGCTGAACGTCAACAAGAAGCTGCTAGAGAAAATCTCGGCGACGTTAGCCGGATGGGTGATACTCAAAATGTCACTCCAGCGGAACAACCTGTACTCGATGCGCAAAGACAACGTTCTGAGGAAAGAAGAGAGCAGGCTGGTCTTACGGAAAATCTAGAAGATCCCGAAAGACAAAGAATAATGGAAAGGCTAGCTCGAGCGAGAGAGTTAGCAAACAGACCAGGTCAAAATGGCGTTGCTGCGCGAAATTCTATTCCTAGAATAGAAGCAGAATTAGAAAGACACAACGCAAGAAATCCTATTTCTCAGGAAGACGCGTCTAGAATTCAACAACCATCAGCACCAGTTGCTCCTCCAGTAACTGCAGCTGCTCCACCAGCACCAGTTGCTCCTCCAGTACCAGCAGCGCCACCAGCTGCGCCTCCGCCTGTCCCCGTTTCACAGACTCCTGCGACACCTTCGGCTCCATCTACAGATGCAACACAAATAGGTTCAGAAACACCAACGAACATACCAAACTGGGAACTTCAAGTTATAGCGGATCGCGATAGCGGAGAACAAACTTCAAGAGTAAATATACTAGAAAAAAACGCTGGTGATCAATCGAAGATTCCGGAATCGTTCAATGCTATAAGGATTGAGGGTAATACTCTCATATATGATTTTGAAAAAATCAAATTCGAAGCAGGTCTTATTAAATTTGATGGTCCCACAACACAATCAGCAGCTTCTGCTGTAAGTCAACCAAGTATATCTGGCGGTAGCAGCACACCTTCTCCTTCCGGTTCATCCGGTGGCGGCAGCGGAAACGGTGGCGGAAGTCAATCATCTGCTTCGTATATTGGTGGTATGGTTTCTGGTAGTACAGCTTCTGGTGTTAGTACTTCACCACTTGTAGCTTCTTCTCCGACCGCAGGTCAAAGACCTCTTGGTGATGCCACTTCTGCAGGCGCGGGATCTATTTCATCCCAAATACCAGCGGTCACTGGAACAACTGCTCAGATTCTATCAACAATAAGAAACAAAGAATCTGGTGGCGACTATCGCGCACAATCTAGAGGTTCTTCTGCATCTGGCGCTTATCAGTTTATTGACGGAACTTGGAATTCTTTGACGAGAAGATTCAATATAGGAACTGAATTTAGAAGAGCAGGAGATGCTCCACCAAACGTTCAGGATGCTCTGGCTGCAGCTTACGTCAATGATATTTTATCAAAAAACAATAACAACGTCGCAGTTATTCCTTTGGTATGGTATACAGGTAATGCTCAAGGCAGAATGTCAGCTGACGCCCTGCAGGCAAATAGAGGTTTAACTGCAGAAATGTATCAGCAGCGCTGGTTGGCTGATTTCGCTAGACAGGGAGGAACAGCATCACAAACTTCGGTTGATCAGGTTCCTATGACCGGTCAAACTATGATTCAAGCTTCTACAACTAGAGTAGTAACCGATAGAGAGCAAGTTAGAAACTCACAACGTATCACATCAAATTTTAACCAACAATCAACACAAAATCAACAACCAAGTAACGTTTCAGCTCCGGCAGCTGCGCCTGTCGGCGAAGTTCCTCTCAGAGTAAGAATGCTATCTACATTCAATCAATTAGCGCAGGCATCGTAAAATGGCGAACACAAGTAATATGTCCTCAGAAACCGAAAGAAGAATAGCGATGGGATTACCGCTTTCTACTTCTAGAAGAGAAAGTGGTAAGGTTACTGAAAACGATATCAGAGAGTATCTTGCTGAGACCAGAGCCATGGTTTCGAAAAGAATGTCTGCGGACGAACTAGAAGATTACATGTATGAAATCGAGAAAAGAACTCGTTCGGAAAATCCGATTACGCAATCTAAAAAGAAACCGAAGAGAAACAGGAAAAAACTACCATCTAAACCAAAAATCGATATTGGCGATTCGGTTGTAGTTCTTGACAAAAACGAAAACCTGAATACAGTAGTTCCTTCGGAAGCCAAACCCCAAGAACGTCAAAGCTTCAAATCTTTGGCAAAAGCTGGAGCTCTGAGTTTAGGATCTTCGGTTTTCAATAAAATGTTTCCGACGCTGGGTAAAGGTCTTGATGTTTTAAAAGGAAGATTAGAGAAACAAGAAAAGAACACAGCTGACAATAACGTCGCAAATAAATCTTATGCACAACAAGTTGAACGTTCGTCTGTTTTTCTAACAAATATTTCCGACGGACAGAGTAGAACCAACGATCTGTTACAACAGATATTGGTTGCTGTAAACGCTGGGTCTAGACCATTATTGGCTGCTACACAAAATCCTGCGCCAGGTCCCGCTCCCGCTCCTGGAGGAACGCAAACGTCTCAAGCTGCACAAAATAGAACTTCAACAGCAGCCGGTAATTCTCCAGCTTCGGGAGGAACGCAACCGAAAACTCAAATGAATACCGGAACTGCAGTTGCTACTTTGGCTGCGGGCGCTACTGTTGCTGGTGCTGGATATGCAGCTAGCAACGCTCTTGGCATAGGTGGTGGGAGTGCCGCTCGAGCTGAACCCGATGAAAGTGGAACTTTCCGTCGTTCGGCTACTGGCGAAGCCAATATGCAAATCGATTATTCTAGATCTGCCGGGAAACACTCTATCAACAACAGAGAAGTTGATAGAGAAACTTATTCTAGATTCAGGCAGCTTTCTAGAGGTCGCGACGAAGATGATCCTAGGTATGCGCAATACGTCCAAGAGGGTCGGCAGGGTCCAGATTCTTTTTTTGCGGAATCAAACGCTCTACAGAGAGTAAGACAAGAAAGAAATCAAGAGTTAAGGGTGCTTGTTCAGCGAATCGAGAGAGGCGAAGCTTCTCCAGAAGCGGCAGCGGCACGTCAAGCAACAGCCGCACAACAAACGGTATCAAGGTCCGGATCGCAGACACCAGCCGATCAATCGGCGAATAGAGCTGTAATCGCCGCTCGACCTGCGATGCAAAATCAAACTACAACGCCAGGTTCGCCTTCTGTTATATCTCCAACCACAAATCCGGGCGGATTCAATCCGCGCATGTTAAACATTCGAGCAGAAGAGATATTATTCAAAGCTGACAGGTTCGAATATTCTCAAGGATCTGCCGTAAGAGTTTCAAGCGGAGGTTCTACCGGTAGTGACGGAGCTCCAGCTGGAGGCGGTTTAACTCCTAATACAATAACCGCTCCTTCTGGCGGTGGAGGAGGCGCAGCTGCGAGTCAAACAGGAGCTCCACAGCTAACTTCGATACGAACAAAAAGCGGAAAAAATGTTCAAGTCGCTGCTTCTGTTGCCGATAGATTTAGAGGATTTTTAAACGATCTAGAAGGAACTGGATATCAGATTCGCGATATCGGCGGTTATGCAAATAGACCGAATGTAAATAATCCTTCTGTTATGAGCGTACATGCTTCCGGTATGGCGATAGACATCAATCCAGCAGAAAATCCAAACAGATCAACAAGAACCGATATGCCTCCCGAAACTGCTCAGATAGCAGCCAAATGGGGTCTTGGTTGGGGTATGAATTGGAGATCAGTTAAAGATCCTATGCATTTCTCTGCTGCGGCGAACGAAGGAGGAGGAGCTCCACAACCAGAAGCCACTCAAGCTGCCACACCGTCAGCTTCCCCAGCAGCCAGTGCTGGTGGAGAAGGAGCGGCATCTCCCGAGTCAGGAACCGGAGCTCCTGCAGCCAACGCTCCTTCAGCACCAGCAGCGATCCCAGCCCCTGCTAGTCCGTCAACTGGAGCAGCAGTTTCATCAGCTTCCGTTGCAGACGAAACTGCTTCTAGACCAGCTCCAGTTCCTCCGCCAGCACCACCCGACGCCAGCGCTCCTTTATCCGTTACGCCTCCGAGTCCGAGCCTACCAGGCATCGATCCTAATAACCCAGGACCGGTTGAACCTGCAGATGCTGCTATACGTTATTCAAGATTGTTCAACATCGCGGCATAAAAAAAGACGCCGAACAACTACTTTCGAAAAAGTAGCCGAACGGCGTCTTCCCCTGGCAGGACTCTAGAGTTTAGGTAGCGAGCTTCTTCAGCTTTGCAAAGAATGCCGTATCATCATCGTCATCATCGGATGTTGAAGGAGCAGCTGCTGTGCGCTCCTGCTTAGGAGCCTGCCAAGGCAGATCATCCTCGTCTTCAGCAGGCTTACGAGCTGCCGCTGCCGCGCGAGCAGCCGAAGGAGCTACGCTCCCGTTATCATTCAGACCCAGAACCTTATTCAGCTTCGCCTTCAGTTCCTCATAGGTCTTGAAGTTAGAAGGAGCAAGGAAAGCCTGCAGCGAGTGTTCTTGCTTCCAGATTGACTCCATCTTATTGTCATCATCAAAGAGCGGTTCTACCGAAGAGAATTCCGATTTATCATAGTTGCGATAACCATCAACGTTACGAATCTTCAGCTTGAAGTTTGCGCCAGTCCAGAGATCGAAAGGGTTCATCGGCTTCTCGTCTGCATACTGCGGATTCATAGCATCGTTAAGCTTGTCGTAGATCTTCTTACCAAACTTGAACAAGAAAACCTTACCGTTATTTTCAGGATTAGCCTGATCCTGAATGATGTAGACATTGGCAATATAATTCATCTTACGCTTCTGAGCACGAGCCTGTTTACGACTCGCGGACTCATCATCGCTGGACATATTCCAAAGAACGCTGTTCATCTCTGCAACAGGGTCGGTCTTACCGATAGTTGTCAGGCAGTTTTCGATATACCAGCTTCCGGTCGGACCCTTGAAGCCATGCTCGAACATCCGAATGAACGGAACTTCTTCCTCGCCAGGAGCGGGAAGGAAACGAATAACGGCATAACCGTTACCAGCCTTATCGACGTTAGGATACCAGAAGCGAGTGTCCTTACCGCCATCGTTTTGTTGATTCAGCTTTGCCAGTTCTGCTGTCAGCTTCTCGAGAGACTGACCGCCACGCTGCGCCTTGAGTTTTGCAAAATCCATATGTATTCTCCGTATGTTTTGTGTATTTGTATAATCGTATGTCTTGTGTAGGAGTTTCCTCCAACACTATTTATACTACGCCTTTTCAACGAAAAAGTCAAGCACTATTTTGTTGACCTTTTCTTTGTCGTAATTAACGAATGGCGTGTATTTCTTGATCAGCTGACCGATCTCTTGCCAGATGACATCTTCTTTTAGCTGTTTGTTCCAATACCTATAACACCCTACAAGATCCGTTAGGATACAGGCTGTTTCGATATTGATTTCGCCACCAAGATACAAAACCAAAAGATGACTTAACTGGCGATCTTCGATAGCAAAATTACGATCAAAAGGAAACTGTAGTTTGTTCAAATCGTTCTGCAAAAGATAAGTCAAACTCTCTTTTCGTTTTAGCCAATCCTGATAGGTTTTTTCTGCCCCATCGGAATATGCTATGTCGCGTATCCAAGTCTTTGGATACTTAACGAAGTTAGCAAGCATGAAACCATGCGGGTCTCTATGCTTGGCAACCTTCTCGAAAAAGAACTTATCTTTGCGCTTATTGAAAGAATTCTCAGCATCTCCTCTAACCTTACCGTAGTATTTGAAATAATCGTAAGATGAGCTGTTGAAATGCCTACGTAGAGCCATGTAGTCTTGGTATACCTCTGACGGAGTCATATTCAGATTGGCAGCTTTGCTGTCTTCTTAAGGATGTTGAGGTTTTCTGCTTCAATCTGAATCATAGACTTCATCATAGGATCCTTCTTGATTAGAGTTGCAGCAAACTCAACTTCGACGTTGTTGATGTCACACCAATGAACAACAGCGTCGATGTATTCCATGTTATTTTCATTACAAAGTTTTCTTACGTCTGAAGAGAATGTTAGACACTTGGCTGGGATTTCTTTATCTGTTAATTCTAGCTCAATCATTTTCAATCCCATAGAGATTCATAATACTTGGCAAACAGACGCAGACCGTTTCTCATACGCTCTTTATGTTTTTCAAGACCCTTATGGTCGATTTTAAATGTATCGTTCGGACCATTGACCAGATTGCCATCAATGATTTTAAAATCACTCATGCCAGAATAATAAGATTCTTGCCAATCCTCTCTGGCATGCTGCCTAAAAGCCCAGGTCATTTCACTGAGAACCCAAGCCCAACGAGCCTCTGCGTGAGCGTCCGTATGACCGCAATTCTTCTGTTCTTTAGACAATTCAGGAGCGGAGGTCGACTTGATGTTGTCGGGAACATCGTCGTCATCCACATAAGGATAACCCTGTTTGCTTTCCTGCAGCTTCTCAAGCATAGGAACCGCGATCAACGCAAGAGTGTTATCCATGTTCCATACGTCGTAACCGTGAATATGAACCTGAATCTTACGTTGGCGTTTCTTATAAACCCACTCACAGAATTCACGAAACCATTTGACATCGTTAAGTTTCTCGCTCAGCTTCAAAACGAAATCTGAGTGAGGATCCTTCCAAAAGAAGATCTTCTGAACGATCTGATACGGACCGACCCAGTCTCTATATGGACCGATGTTAACTTTCATTTGAATCTCCGGTCACATGAACGCGAGCCAGTTTCTGCTCGCGAGTCCAGTCAACAAGATAATCGTTCAGTTCGTCATGAACGCGGATAGCTTCGTCGTCATCGATTTCGCGAGAAGAAACAACCATCTCGCCTAGATGCATCTGACCAAACTCATCAGCTTCTTGCATATGGACGGTGTCTTCCGCCCATTCTTTCTTTTCAGTATCAATAACATACACCATGCGATACTGAGACAACGCTTCAACTAGAAACTTAGGCATTACGATCTGTCTCCTCTTTCAATCATTGGCGTCGTGTGACGCAGCTCATATCTAAATCTGTACCATTCAAAACTGATACAATAACTTCGACGGTTCGCATATCTTCAAGACATGCCTCGACAGAATTCGACGTTAAGCTGATGTTCATGGGGCTGCCTCCCAGCATGAATGTTATAAGAAGCACTGTAAAAAATTCCATGATTTTCTCCTTTCGCGATAAGAATGGTAGTCCCACCCGGAATCGAACCGAGACCGCGCTCCAATCCAGAGCATACCCAGTGTATAAGGCTGGCGTTCTACCGTTAAACTATGGGACCAAACTAAAAATCAATTGTGGCAGGTGGGGTATCTGCCTAGATTATTGCACCTAGGTTGCCCATCCTCCTTTTACGGATGATCAGTCCGCTCTACTGTTCCCGAGACTTGCGTAGCCATACAGTAGACTCTACTTACCACAAACTGGTGGACCCGGTAGGACTTGAACCCACAACCAAACCGTTATGAGCGGTCCGCTCTAACCATTGAGCTACAGGTCCTCAACTAAAAGTGCCTTCCGCAGTTCTTCGTAATAACTTTTCGTGCCTTCGAAATCCAACGAACCGAAAAAGAACAAAACTGCACCGAGGAAAAATAGACCGAATGACGCAGTTAAGCCAAACACAAAATAACTCGCAGCTGCTACTATCAATATCGCGTAAATGTGCTGTTTCAATCCTCTAATGAAATTTTCGTAGTCTTCATTTTGCTTAATCGTTACAGCTATAACAGCTGCAGCAAAAAATTTAGAAAAGATAAGCAAAAGAGGAAAAAACAAAAGGAAGATCGAAAGCATTGTTATCTCCGAAAAAATGGCGGACCCGGAGGGACTCGAACCCCCATCGAAGAGCTTAGAAGGCTCTTGCCTTATCCATTAGACCACGGATCCATAAGTCATTATACCCTATTTCTGGGCAAAAGTCAATCTTTAATTTGGAACACCGAGAACCGAACGCCTGGATTTGATTCTGGCTTATAAACACTAGCGTAAGACTCTTTACCACCACCAAGGCTGGGTAGAGTTACGACATAGCACTTCTCGATAGCTCCCCAGGGTGTTACCACGTTCTTGTAATAACCGTAGCAAGGTTCTAGTCCATCTCGGTCACCGTTCTTGTTCTTACGGTAGTCAGGGACTCGGACTCGATGCCCATCGATGATTGTGAAATCGTAGCTTGCCATTTATTTATACCTTCAACAGGATGGTGTTTTCGTTAATGCGGTGTTGCAGCGTGCAGGTCTTGAGCAAGGCTATCATCTTAACGAAAGATCTCTTACCACCACGCAGAGCGGTTTCAATATGCTCCTCAGTCTTGCGACCGATCCGATAGGTTTTGCTCTTCTCCTCATCGTAATTCAGGATCGTAGCACCCTTAATGTCCAGACCCGACTTTCCTACGGCTACGAAGTGCGTAAGCGTCTTGTATCGGACATTGAACGTAATGAGCTCCTCAGCACCCAGAACCTTTTCCGGGTTGATCGAAACTACCTTGAATTCCTTACTCTCTTGCTGAAACTTGAAGCTCTTCAGTTTCTTATCCGGAGTGATAACCTTCTTCTTACGGATCACAGGCTTCTTGTTAGAAGCATGCCGATCACAATCAGCCAGGATGCTGGCGTAGAACGCTGCACGCTGCTTAAGCTGCGCCGAGGTGAAGCTCGAGTAGCCTTCCTTCAGCCCAGGGTCAACGTTACGGCTGATCAGCAAGGCAGCTTCCTCAGCGATCGGACGAAAGAATTCCGCAACGATCTTAGCCTGGTTGGCAGGAATCTGTTTCTGCTGTAACCAATCGTACATAGAAAGAGTCCAGCCACTCTTGTCGATGGCTTCGTCAAACTCACCGATAAACTCCGAAACCTTATCCTTGATACGGTCCTGAATGTTTACCTTTGGTGGCTCGGGCTTCTTGTCTTCATCAGTCGTCTCAGTCTTAGCGCCTGCCTTGGTGAACATCTCCTTGATACGCAGCTCGAGCTTCGCCATGTAGGTATCGTTGAGGATACCACCACGCGTCAGGATACGTGCAAGCCAACCAGCCTGTAGGTTTACCCAGGTCTCGGGAACACGCTTCAGAGTTTTAATATCGTCGTTACGCTTATTAGCCTTGAGATACGCCTCGACGTATTCACGCGCATCCACGCGCGAGCACATGTAGTTATACCAGTTGAACACTCGAGTCAGATTGATATCGTTGACGATCTTACCCTTGACATCCGGCTCATCGCCCATATATTTTAGATCGGCGATGCGCTGCGCCGTCTTACCGGCACGAACCTTCTTAGGTTTCGACGATTTAAGTTTGGCGACAGCCATACGATTCAATCCTCTTCGAGTGTTTTACAAACTTATAACGTATTATAACCCCATTTTGAAAAAAAGTCAAGGGTTATTTCAACAGCGATTCAACGCTCTGTGTTCGAGAGATTTTCGAGCATTTTCTTTCGGCGTGACCCATTCTAGGTTTGAGGGACGATGATCAGTTTTATCATGATTGATATGATTGACCTCGTATCCTCCTAAAAGCAAAAACTTAATTGAATCCGGAGTTTGATCCCATTCCGACTTCGTCACCCCGTTTGGAATGGGAAATTCGTTTCTAGTTTCGCAAACGATCCTATGGACAGCTTTAGTTTTAGGTTTCCCGTTTATAACAGGACAAATTTTCGGATACGGGGAATCGGCAGAAGTATGAGGCGAAAGTTTATACAGATAGCCGTCGTTTTTCTTTGAGCTCCAAATATCTCCGTTCCCACAAACGAAATAATCCGGAACAATCTTTCCGTCAACGACTGCAGGTTTAAACGATTTGGACGACATTTCCATTTCTTTCATTTCAAAGGTGTTGGCATCGGTGGTATCGGACCGGTGGGTGGGGAACGGAATTGCCCCCACCCGAGATAGTTGTCAATCCACCAGCTGGTGAATGATTGACTCAAGTGGCGTCCGCCATCTCAAGCGCAGTCTCAAGAGCCTTGGTCTTGAGCATCTTGTTCGAACCGTACCAAGCCGAAGCCAGGCGGGTGTCGGCAGTGCGACCTGCCAGATGGTCCGTCAGGTAGGTGACGGTATTGAATGCCTGCCACCAGGAACCACGAGCGAACTCGGCACCAGGCTGCGTATCAAGCACGCCGAGGGCAACGTTGGCGTTCTTGCTGATTTCCTTCTTAGCGTTATCGCCACCGGCAACGGGGAAAACACGCTTGAAGTAGTCAACCACGCTCTCGTTGGTGTAACGCTTCGAACCCAGGAACTGAGCCATTTCCTTGTATTTCGCAAGCTTCTCAGCCGCGATGCCCAGCATCAGCTTGACGTTGTCGCCATCGAACTCACGACGGTGGGAGATCTTCACCATGCGCTCCACCTTGGTGTTAAGCGACAGCGTAAGAGTGTTATTACAGACAACGCGGATCGGAGTGAACCGAACGTCGGTGCTGCAGCCATACTGGTGGAAATTCGTGAAGTGCAGGTAGGATTCCACCTCATCACCACCGAACAGCGAGAAGCCATCCTTCACCTTCGCCAAACCCCAGACGATCTGACCGTCCCTCAGGCTGCCTGCCGTATGCATCTGCATATCACCCTCGGCGATGAAATCGTTGAAGAACTCGAAAGCCTCGGAGTTCTGCACCGGATTCCAGTCGTTAGACACAACGCCAAGAATCTTATTATCGGTCTTACGGACAAGAGCCGAGCGATCCACGGAGACGTTCTTACCGCCAACCTTGGCGAAAGCTGGGATCTTCTCAACTTCCCAATTCAGACCAGCAGCCTCGAGCATCTGCTCGGGAGTCAGGTCGTCAGGGACGCGAGTGCCCAGACCGTGCCAGGGAAGATCCCCAGCGTAAGCCATCTGAGCCTTACCATTAACGAATTCAATTTCATGAGCCACTTTTCAGGTTTCCTTTCTGTTTCAACCTTATAACGTATCTTAGCCTAGTTTTGAAAATAAGTCAAGCACTTTTTTTAGAAAAATTACGCGGCAGCCGCAGCTTTCTCGCGAGCAGCCTCATCCAGCTGCTTCCAGTATTTCGCGATGCGCATCGTGCCGCGACAATCAACCTTGAGCCAACGCTCCACCTGCCAGGGCTGCAGCGTCTTATGCTTCAGGAACGTCTTAGCGGTAAGAGAACCACACTTCGCATCCGAGCCAGTGAACCCGATGGAGTTCTCGGTGTTCGTCGAGTTCGTCTGGCGCTCGGACTCCGTCTGGCGCTTGAACAGGACCAGGCAGGCTCGCCCAACGATCTGGGCTTGCTTCTCGGGGTTGGCTGCCTGGATCATCTTAGTGAGGCTATCTTTGGTGACCATCTCTCTATCTCCTCTTGATAAATTCATCATAGCGCGTTTTTGAAAAAAAGTCAAGGAGTTTTTTGTTAAAAAAGATTAATCTTACCGACCGATGTCGAAATAGGACTCGGACTTGCTGCCGGCATACATCTCTAGGATGGCGCGAGCCACGAGGATAGCCTGCTCCTTACTCATAAGAATATTCTGCTCAACCTCGCCTTTTGACGAGACATCGCGAATCTCAACGCAGCACAAACCATCGCGGTCCGGACCAACGTGAAAATGATTTCCTGTGTCTGAGTCATGAATCTGAGTGACTCGCTCGATATAATACTGCTTCATCTTATCTTCCTTTTTCAAATTGAACCGCCATCGAACCGAGCAAGAATCAAATCCAGCTTGGCATCTAACTTACGAAGAAGCTCAAGAGTTTCGCTATCTTCTTCCTTCTGGTCTTCTGCAGCCAATTCCGGGAAAGGCTCGTTGAAGAGATTTTCTTTCTCTTTCTGAGTCATAAGTTCCCAGCAATAAACGAACAGATCGCCATCTTGATAAAGCTGCCAGCGAAAACCCTTTGAGTCAACGTAACATGCGTTGTCTAGGATGTTCTGCCAGGTTTCCCAATATCCGTCGACGTTAGGACCTCGTAAGAGAATCTCTACGTCTTTTGGATCGTAACCTTCCCAGGAATTACTGCCTTCCAAGCTTGTTTGCGCAAACGTCTGAGGAATATAAACGCCGTGCCTATCGCTCAGAATAATATCAACACCTGACATATTTCGTTTCCTTTATCATCATCACATTACTGATTATACCGGGATTGGTAGAAAAGTCAAGGACTATTTCAGCCCTCGACAGAAAGATCGAGCGTCTCGTCCGCGACCATCGGCATGACCGCGCCTAACACACACGGTCTCCAGGAAAAGAACTGGAAATCCATCACGCGCTGTTCCCAGCACACCGACGCCACGTAAGCGCGAGCCATCGACCGAGCCTCAGCCAGATCGCGAGCCACGCCCACCACGGAGCGCTCGTAGGAATCACCGAAATCCACAACCAAAAGTTCCATGTTCAAGTTTCCTTTCTGTTTCAACCTTATAAAAGCATCTTAGCCTAGTTTCTGAAATAAGTCAAGCACTTTTTTCAAAAAAATCAAAAAACTTCCGGATCAGCAGCTGGAGCCTTCAGCTCAGGGTAGAGGAGCTCCATCAGACCAGACTTTTGCATGTCCCGCAGACGGTCGCAGATCAGGCTGACGATGGCACCCTCGCGGGTAGAGGACTGGGCTAGGACCCGGAGCAGGAGATCCTGTTCCTTGGGAGTCATCATAGCGCGGACGTCATATTCAAGATCGGTCATCTGATTTCCTTCGTTCATCATCATATTATCATAATAGCCTATTTTTTAAAAAATAGCAAGCATTTTCTTTTTGAATGAAATCAATGGCTTACGAAATCGTCTTAGCTAAGTGGTTGAAATCATTGAAAATAAAAAAAATATCAAAAAACACGAAAAAAGTGCTTGACTTATTTTTAAAAATGGCGTAAGATGCAATTATGATGATGAAAGGGAACGAAATGTATCTCGTGAGCTTTACGAATTTCGCCTACACCAAGGCATTCAACGACATCGACCTCGCGATCGCCCATATGGAGCGTGCCGGTTTCGAGTCGGTCCTCATGACCTCGGTGGGCGAACGCCTCGGCGAGTTTCGTCCCCTGGGCGGTGGATTTTTTTTCGATCGGTACCGAAAAATCGCTTGACTTATTTTTAAAAATAGGGTAAAATGCAATTATGATGATGAAGGAAAAGCCGATGAACGTGAAGATCTATGAGATCGTGACCCGTCTTGAGGCTGCCGCCCTGGCAGAGAAGGATGACGCGAAGTCCAACGCTCTGTCGCGGATCGCCGAGCGCGTCGCCGAGGTTGGCACTCCGTACGCTGGTCACTGGGACGGTCCCATCACTGCGGATGAGATGAAGATCATTCGTCAGTACATGCGCTAAGAGGAGAGAGAAGATGCAATATACGATTCGCGATATCCTGGTTGGTCTGGCTGTGGGCGTGACCCTCGGCTATCTGATTTTCCTCTGATAGGAGAAATGACAATGCTTGGTTACATTCTGTGGGGTGTAGTGGTGTTTTTGCTCGCTGCTATTATCTACATGGCTGTATATCTTTGGAATGCCGATCCCGGCGATGAACGATAAGGAGAAATGAAATGGATGTTCTTTCAGCTTATATAACTCGCATGCGCCAGAAAGCAGTAGAAGGCAGGCTGAGCCATGAACAGGTTCCGCCTCTGGTCTGCCGCGATGGGCTCAAGTTGTCCGTTCAGGCGAGCTCTTACCATTATTGCGCTCCGAAACGACATGTTGGTCCATGGACTTCTGTGGAAATAGGATTCCCCAGTAAGCCTGTTCCCGAGCTGCGAGATTGGCGACAAGATCTGGGCGACGATCAGCCGGACGAAGAATGCGTCTTCGGTTTTGTTCCCGTTGAGAAGATACTGGAAACCATAGAGAAGCATGGCGGCTGCGAGCAGCTTGAAAGTGTTGCGGGATAATGTCTATCACAGACACCGAAACATTCCGCGCTCTTGTCTCACAGGGTCCAACTGTCATTATGGTCGAGAAAACCCATATGTTGGCTCTTTTAGATGAACGCGACGAACTGCGCGATGCTCTGGTTAATATGCTGATGGTTCTTGATTGCGCCCATCAAGCGAATGGGTTCATTTCGACCGGACACAGTAAAGACACCGAGCATGCTCTGGCGCGAGCTAAGAAGATTTTGTTTGAAAAAAGTGCTTGACTTTTTCGCAAAACTAAGCTATTATTCTTCCATAAGGTTGAAACAGAAAGGAAACCTGAACGTGGAACTTTTGATTAACGTTGGCGATACGGTTATTGCTTCCTTCGATTATGGGGATCGCGGTATTAATGACGTGCGGCGCGAGGTCGTACAAGTCAAGTTTATTGATGGCGAGCAAGTTTGCGTCAAGACGCTTGAGGGCGATCTAAAGATTTATAATCGGAAGTACCTCCGTTCCATCCCTAAGAGCTTCTAGAGGTGTGAGATGAAGAAGCTTTTGGCTATCGTTGCTCTGGTTAGTTTATCAGGGTGTGCTGTTTATCCCCATGGACCGACATATGTACGTTCGCCGTATGTGTATTCGGCTCCTCGCCCGTATTACGCGCCAGTGTACCGACCTTACTACAGCCACCATTACAACGGCTACCGCCACTACAGGTGAACAAGGAGATTTGATATGAATGACGACATTGCAAATAAGGCTATTGAAAGCTCCGGTCTTGCTCTCTGGAGGGCATACTGCGAGAAGAAAGGGGAATTGGAAGAACTTAAGGAGAAGTTCCATTCGGCTTGTTGGCTCCTACGTGAAGCTGCGGAGGAGCTGGGTAGAATTGATTATCCGGATGTGAACTATCCGCAGAACAGTATTATGCAATTCCTGGATGAAAACGATAAGTAATCATAAAAAAGGAGCCTTTAAAGGCTCCTTTTTCTTTATCTAGCGTTCGCTCGTCTTTCTCTTTGATTTCTCATTTCATTTTCTATAATCGCCAATCTTTGGCTTAACTCCGCTCTGCCGGCTGCGGCTTCAGCACGTATTGCTGATGCTGCCGCAGCAGTAGAAGCCAAAGCTTTTTCACGATCCAAGATTATATTGGCTCTTGCTGAAGCAGAATCACGTTCAACTTGAACAACACGATTATTCAGTTGCTCTCGAAGCTGAGAGATGTCTAGCTTTATCGCTTGAGATTGTGTTGTTAATGTTGTGACCGACATTCCAAGAATACCGATTTGATTATGTGCAGCACTCAATGTCGTCATCAGATAGACGATACAGCTGAATAAAATAGGAATAGAGGCGAACACTATCTTTTCAATCAAATCGCTCTTACTCTTACTTGCAGCGATACTTTCTGATATCTGCTGCGTTTTACTTGATTCTGTCATGTGTATATTCCTTACAGGGTTACATCATGACCAATTCGCTACCTACAGAATATACCTAACACTCGTTGGACATATTTATCACGTTCCTTTACGAACACCTGCGTTTCCTCATGATCGACCGCAATAATGATAACGATCTGAGGAATCTTCATTCCCGTTCTTTCCTCAACCATCATGCTATAGCAGGTAGCCTGTAGGAAATAACTTTCAATATGATCTTCCGTTTTGATTCTTCTAGAAGTCTTGAAGTCGATGATGGAATTGATCCCGCGCCAGCCCGCGAGTAGGTCCGTTCTCCCAGCAGTATACAGCTTCTCTGACCAAAGAGGAACCTCAACACCGTATATAGTCCCGACGTGTTCGTCTAGATGTGGTCTGATACGAGAAAACGTATCAATGTTGGTTGGCATTGCTCCTCGCTTCCAATTCTTATCATTCATAAGATAAGCTTCGGCGAGGGCATGAATAGCAGTTCCGCGAACTGCAGCCTGGTTTGAAATCTTATTGGCTTCTTCTTCACCGACTCGATTACGCCAAGCTTGTAATCCATCCTTAGAGAGCTTCTCCCCAAGAACGGTTGTTACTGAAGGAAACGTTCCTCCGGGAGTGATGTAATGTCTCTTTCCATCTACGCTGACCGTTTCTAGGTCAGGTAGATTTATCGGGTTGTGAAAGAATTCTTTCATTACAAAGAAACTTCGCCTACGATTTTTTCATCGAGGTCGGCTTCATCAAGATCGAGTTCGCCAACTCGATTCCTCAAAGCTTGTAATACATTCTTTTCGCTATTATCATCTCCCCACAACATATCGATCTCGATTCCTGCCTCCATCAACATCTTCTTGGATGTCTCGTAGTTGTGAATCGGTATTTTGGTCGATTGGCTGATTGGTCTTGTTACAACCCTAACAATACCCGATTGAATCAATGCTCTGGCGCAATCGGAGCAAGGGAACATAGTTGTATATGCAATACAGTTGTCCGTTCGCACTCCGTTCCTAGCAGCGTTGTAGATAGCATTACGCTCGGCGTGTTCGGTCCAGAGGTACTTCTCTGGTCGTTCATGCCGCTCTTCAACATCATCGTCAACATATCTACAAAAACCATTGTACCCTGTTGATCTTACGTCTTGATTAGCCGATCCAACAATCACACAGCCAACCTTGGTCGATCGGTCTTTCGACTTAGATGCAACCAACTCAGCCATCTTCATAAAGTAGTAGTCCCAATTCATTGTCATTCCTCGATAGGATAAAAGTGTTGACGGATCGCCACGTAACTATCAACTCCGCAGGAAATGTAACCGTTCCAATACTCTTTGGGAGTCCATTTCTCCGGATTAACATACATTTCTTCGGTTAGATCTTCGTATTGCTCATGAACAACCTTCATGCACTCTTCGATGATCAACTCAGCAAACTTTCTTTCCCACATAGTTCCAGCTATTTCCCTTGGCTGCGTCTTACAATATTCTGTAGCTTGTTCAGCAAGTTCCTCAATTCGATCTTTATTCATCTTTACTCTCCCATGCCCAATTCACAATAACCCAATCATCAATACAGTCATCTTTACAATAATCTTTATCAACTACTTCCTTGCCAAACTTAGAGACCATTGCATTATACCAACGATCATAGTATTCAGCAAGGATCTCTTTTTCGGAGACGACCTCAACGTATGAATCGACGGACGGATCGGTCTTCCAAGTGTTGTAACAATAATATTTCACAGCAGCTTCGCTTTCATCAAGCCCCACTCAATCATTTCCATAGCAATCTGTTTATTTTTGTGTTGAGAACGTTTTTCGCCATACTGAGCCATGATGCCTGTAGGCTCGTGAGTGACTCTAATCGAAGACGCTGGAATACCAGCTTGCTGACCGCCAGGATATTGTGAAGTACCAGTCTGTTCGTATATGACTTCCACTTTACAATCAGCCTGCCAGGTCGTCACCATTCAATGCCATTTTTTATTTCTGTTCGCTCGTAAACCATATGCCAATCAAGACCGTATGCAGGAACGACCCAAATACGATTGGGCATACCGTTCTGATCTTTGTCTCCACTTTCTCCGCTAATGAAATAGGTATCTGGATGCTTATCTGCATTCAGACGACGAAGAATCATTGCTTGTCTGTCACACTTTTCTCGAAGACGCTCGATTTCTTTTGCAGCGTCTACAAGTGCTGTGTAGACTTCAGCATCCGAAACGTCTCTTGCTCGCGCTGAGACTGTAATTCGAGCGTCTTCGATTCGGTCAATAATATCAATCATAACAAACCTTTCAATTATAAAGCGGCGACTAGACCTTTTTCTTCAAGCTTCTCGCGCGCGATGATATAGGATTTCACTAGGTCAGAACGAACGATGTCTTCCCTCGTAAACTCTATTATACTAAAGTCTCGCATTTCGTCAAGCACTTTGAAGAAATCTTTGAAACCAGATTCTTCTCTTTTTCCGCTGAAGTCATTCTGCTTGATGTCACCAGCAAAAACCACTCTACAGTTCTTACCGATTCTTGTGAAGACAGAATGTAGTTCGTTTGCAGTCATGTTTTGAAACTCGTCAACGATAATGATACAGTCGTTGAGCGTGATACCACGAACGAAAGAAGTCGTCATGAATTCGACTACGTTTTTGTTTTTGAGATATTCGTAGGAATCACCTCTACCGAAAAGTTCCGCAAAGATTGCGTAGTAGGGTGCCTCGTAGACTTTGGACTTTTCTTTATTTGAACCAGGCAGGAAGCCCATGTCTCTAGTAGGAACAACGCTACGAATGATTATCATCTTTTCGTGCGTTTTACGTTCCATTATGTCCTGCATACCAAGGTAGATTGATAAAAACGACTTACCGGTGCCAGCTGTCCCGATTAGTGCGAGGTGTTTATCGTCATCATAATAATCAAATGTGCGTCGTTGGTTATCTGTTAGAGGGCTGATTTTGCGAAGAGTGAAGTTTAACTTCTCTTTCACAGCCTCTGTATTTTGATTCCTTGTTCTTTTTTCTTTTCTTGACAAACGCTTGTTAGTTTGATTGTTTGATACTGGCATGTATTCTCTCAAAAAGTGTGGACTGTGCTCCTTGTGAAACCCTTAGAGTGAGCTTTCTTGATTTCTCTTAAACGGTCTCGGAACCCGTCATCGGGCTTACGAAGACCAAGGCGAATTGAATCGCCGAGGGCGGGAGCGGAAGTCAGTTGTTGCTGAACTTGTGGATTCTTACTAAGAAACTCCTCCCTCTCGCTGATGGACATAATATCAGTCCATTCTTCGCCAGTATTTAGGTTTTTGAAAGTGTAGCTAGGCAATGATGTGTTCCTTATACTCTTTGCGTAGATGATCGCGATCTTCTTGTAGCATATTGATCAATACGCCCATCGCATTGTATTCGGTTTGATATTCGCCAGCTTTACGAAGCAAAAGAAGAGCTACGTAGAACTCACCAACTGCCTTTTCGAGCATCTCTTCAATTTCTTCGATAGTCTTCGTATTCGTCATCGTCCATTCCCATAATCTGATCAACATTCTTAGAGCGAATAAGATTCTTCATCCGTTTTTCTTTACGTTTCTGCTTGGTATCTTGATAGCTGTAACCATCTTCTTCATCATCATACCAGTCGCGGCGGCTACTGAAATTCTTAGACTTGCTTTTAGACACAATTTGATCCACTATCGTCCAACATGTTTATATTATAACCCCTTTCTATTTGATTGTCAATCGTTAATATTATATAAATAAGATTGTTAGTCGCGAGTTGGCGCTCCACTAACTCTAAACCTTCATAGGAGATCCAGCATGGATATTTATGCACCAGACTTGTATCAACACTACGTATACGCCTATCTAAGAAAAGATGGCACCCCTTATTACATTGGTAAGGGTAAAGGCGAAAGAGCTTTTGGGAAGCATGGCAAACTGCCAGTCCCCAAACATAGATCCAGAATTGTTTTTCTTGAAATCAACCTGTCTGATATTGGCGCTTTGGCGTTAGAGCGCCGTTATATTCGTTGGTATGGTCGCAAAGACAATGGCACTGGAATATTACGAAACTTGACCGATGGCGGTGAAGGTGCTACTGGTTATACACATACCGAAGAAGCCAGAAAAAAAATGCAGAAGCCTAAACCACCTCGTTCTGAGAAGCATAAGATAAATCTAGGGAAATCTGTGAGTAAAGCATTAAAAGGTAAACCTAAACCACCTCGTTCCGAGAAGCATAATCAAGCTATATCTGCTGCAATGAAAGGAAAAAAGCAATCACCTGAAGCTATTGATAAACGTTTTGCATCAAGAAGAAATAAAAGCCAAAAAAGCTTAGACTTACTCATCGTAGTTTGATCATCCTCCTTACAGGATATTAGGAAATGCTTTGGTGACAACTTCTTTCGTCACGCCGGGATATGGAATATGCTTTTCTTTGACAGCAAGCAACAGCTTTGCGTCATCTGGGTCAACTGCCTCGAGTAGCTCAATAAACAATGCTTCTCGGCGAAGCTGTTTGAGATTTGGATTACCACCCTCAATGAACAGATACAGCTTACGAGCCTCGGTATACAGTCTGTGCTGTTGATCAACAAGATCATTCGCCTTATACGGAGGAGCTCCTTCCGGTAGCAACCAAACGATCTTAGGATCATACGCTCCACGAAGCATACTCTCTAAGGCAACGCTGTTGTTTTTACGAAGCCATTCAATACGCTGGTTTTCGTCTGTGATTTCTGATGCTTTCTTTAGAATTTCAGCAACACTTAGTTTCATACAAAGTCTCCGATATTTTCCATCAAATTCTTAAGTCGATTAGCGATGAAATAATCCATCAGCTTGTTAGGCTTCTTACCTTGCTGCTGATCAAAACTCTCCATGATGCTACAGGCAATGTAGTCGGGAATCTTAGTCAGGTCAATCAGCTGCTCATTGCGCTTGTAGTTACGCAGCATCAACTCTGTGCAGAAACCCTCCGGTTCTTGATTGACCCAGACTTCGAGCTTCTTAGAACTGATGGGCTTCTGACGTTCGCCAACAACCAGGCAGTTATCAGGGCTGAGGAAGTTCGGAATTCCGTCGCCAGCGTCACCCTTAATGATATGTTCCTTGAGGAACTGTTCTGGATTGTTGTGGGTGATGAACTTCTTCAGTACGGGATTATACTGACGAACGTTGAGGTAACGCTGCAACTGAACGAAGTCTTTGTCGCCGGAAAGAATGAGGATCTTCTCATAATCACCGAATTGGCGACAAAGTGTGCCGATGATATCATCAGCCTCTGCAGTTTCAACGTCAATAACACGGTAGGGGAAAACGAGCTTGAGTTCCTCGCGAATCTTATGCAAGCAATCGAAGATAGCCTTCCAATCAAGCTCGGAAGTCTCTCGGCTCTTCTTGCGATTCGCTTTGTAATAGGGGAACAGTTGTCGGCGCCAATAGTTTTTGTTATCGCAAGCGATAATCAACTCGCCGTATTCTTCTCCGAACTTAGCCTTGAAAGATCGGATAGAGTTTAGGACCATATGGCGAACCATACCTTCCTCAATTTCCGCATTGGTATGATTACCAAGTTGGACCATAATGTTGCTCAGCATAACCTGAGAAAGATCAAGGATAATCATTTTGTACGAGCCTTAGCTCTTTCCTTCCTTTGGTGTGATCACAATCTTAACTTTGTCGGAAACTTCTAGATTACCATCTTCATCGACTTGATCGAAGAGATTCTCTGCGATGATCTGTAATGGGTGAGGCAAACCAGAAACCTTACAAAGAAAAGA
>Ga0214921_10000932_pt1 | contig 51483 bp, 98 predicted proteins | sample LL1505_MetaG_FD_177992 | JGI IMG/M metagenome (GOLD analysis project Ga0214921, IMG submission 177992) | Freshwater microbial communities from Lake Lanier, Atlanta, Georgia, United States - LL-1505 | ecosystem: Environmental > Aquatic > Freshwater > Lake | place: USA: Georgia | collected... | reverse complement strand
TTGATAAGCCAAATCTCTTGCTAATAAATCAATTTCCCTAACAATTGTTGAACCTGTGCCTTCTTGTCTTCCTTGTTTAGACAACACAAAAATCGTATCTGAAATACTACAGCAGTTTACCAAATCGTGTGATACAATTATTAAAGTTTTTAACTCGTCCGAAGATGCAACTTTTGATAATAATAAAGTTGTTTTATCGATCATTATTGGATCTAATCCTGAAAATGGTTCATCCATTAATAAGAAATTAGAACCATTTAACAATTGCATTATGATAGACGCTCTTTGTTTTTGACCACCAGATAATTGAATAGGATATTTATCTTTGTGTTCAATTAATTCAAATTCACTTAAATAAGAATTAACCGCTTCATCAATTATTTTTTTATCACTCTTATAATCATCATTTTTATTGGCTGCTAAAGTAAGTATTTCTTTAACTTTAAGCCATTCAGGCATATAATAATCTTGAAATACTATTCCCATATCACCTTCTTTTACCGATGTTAATTCATGATTTCCAATAACTTTATTGTTATGAACTAAAACTTCACCAGTTATTTCAGCGTTATGTGTATATAAACCAGAAAGTATCCGAATTAGTTGTGATTTACCCACACCAGATTTACCGACTAATGAAATTACTTGTCCAGTTACTCTATCAGGGGATACAATATCTCGGATTTGGAAATTGATATCAGAAAGGATAACTTTTTTTTCGTTTGTTTTTTTATCGGTAAAAGATAAATTAACATTATTACATTGTAAAAGTATATCGGTTTTTGTGTATTGCATAAATTATTTTTTTTCAGCGAGTGCTGTGTGTGGAAATATAGTATAACGGATTTGTTTAACAAAAGTCATTATTAAAAATCCTAAAACATAAATAATAACTTGTAAAGCTAATACTTCATCTATATGATTATATTTATCAGCTTTAAATAATTCAACACCTAAACCACCATCAGCCATAGATTTTGTTTCAGCAACCGTCATCATAACCCAAGCCATAGAAAAATTGCTAAATATAGCATCTAATATAGCATCAGCTTTACCACGAATAACAATTTGATAAAGTTGTTCCCAGCGGTTATATTTCAAAGTAGTCCATAAATCATATTCTTTTTGTGGTATTTTTAATATAATAGAAACTAATGATAATGTAAAATATGGAACAATGCTAAATACTAAAAGCGCATTTTTAACCTTATTGGCATGCCCATTAAAAGCAGACATAAAGATAAATAAGAAACCAAGTAAAGACATAAACCTTAACATCATTATAATTTTAACTGGAAAATTAAATGCAGGTGTTGTTGATAAATAGGCTGAAATACAAGCAATTATAATGCTTACAAACATAGCTGTAAAGGTTAATTCAATTGAAGCAAAGATATCAAAATAAAAGTTTTTATCTGATAAATAAGTTATCAATTGATTTATAACATCAAGTGGTTTTGGAATTAATGGTGAAGAAGATGTTTGCCACAAGGCTCCAATAATAGCTACCCAAACAAAGAGTATAGATAAATAAGTTTCTTTGCTTACTTTTTGAAACGGTGTAAATAATGTGTGCAAAAGTTTCATTTGGAGAGATTTAATTTATTTGGTGAGAACGGTGGGGATCGAACCCACAACCGGAAAATTTAGAGTTTTCTGCTCGAACCATTGAGCTACGTTCCCAGGTTAAAAAGTGGCTTATTATATATAAGCCACTTTTTGGCTTTATTTTAAAGATTATTTACCTTGTATAATCTGCACTCTTTGGTTTCTTTGATCTTTTGGATCTAAACCAGGTAGCGGACTATTTGCTCCATAACCCTTAGTTTGTATTCGGTTAGATGCTAAACCTTTTCTTCTTAAGTAATCAGCAACCGAATTGGCACGTGATTCTGAAAGTGTTAAATTAGATTCGTCAGAACCAATTTTTGAAGCATATCCATAGATAAATATAGTCAATCCACCACTAACAACTGCGGAATTATATATATCATCAAGCATTTGATATGAAGAACTATTGATAGTTGAACTTCCAATCGGGAAACTAATGTTATAAGCCCTTTCTGATACTTGGTCGGTTACGGTTGAACCAGATGCATATTCGGTAGTAGATGCTTCGGTCTTAGCGTTTCTCATATCATTATTATTTTCCAATACAAATTGTAAGTAAGATTTATCTACCATATCGCTATGATTAATCATACCTTCCATTTCTTTTGGATAAAGCTTTGTTAGAATACCTCCAAATAATTCATAGGTAATTTTATATCTATCAACTTGTGGAGTTTCGTTGCCTAATCCAAACATCATAGCGGCATCAGCTAAATTAAAGGCTTGTGAGCCACCTAAACGGACACGATTTCCTTTTTTATCAACTTCTTCTGTACCACGGAAGTATTTAAGCCAATAGTTAGCATCTTTTTCATTATAAACTTTAGCGGATACTTTTGCTGCAAATTCTTGTGCTTCTGGGAAAGAGCGAACCTGGTCACCAGCTTGTCCAAGTGCTTTAATAATAGCATGCATTTGTTCGGCGTGTGCGTCTGCCCAAGCAGCATCCACAATTGCGATATTTGGCATTTGCATAGTATATTCAGCGGTTGAAGCAAGACGAACAAAACCACCTTTCTTTTGAGCGATTGTAGCATCAGCAGGAGTCCAAGTGGTAAATGCATCTACTTTACAAGTATGTTTCTCACCAGATTTAGTAATTGCTCCACCTTTGCCATCAGATACCTGTACATCTCTTTCTTCTGTATAACCATTGATAACTTTACTACAAAGGTCTGCATTAAAATCAGAAGTTGGAATGATATTTAGTGCTAAACTATCCCAAGTATTTGTATTTGGATTTACTTTTATATTGTTATCAGATGCCCATTTAAGAACAATATTTAAATCACCATCTCTCACAACACCGGCTACACATTTACCAAGTGCTTTTTCTGGATGTGATTTCCAATCTGCCGGTCCCCAGAAACAATCTTCACCATTAGAACGACCCATAGTATAAAACGCAACTGGTCGGTGTCCATTACCCAACTTTCTAATAGCGTCAAGACCGGAACTCATACCTGGCACGCCATCACCCATATAACACACAATAAGTGGTGTTTCTGTTTTACCATTGGCAAGTTGCTCGGCATTTTCTACAAAATCTTTAATACTTTGGTTACAATCATCTTGGCGGATAATTTCACAATTAATTCCAGCTTGTGCAAATAATGAACCTTTTGAAGTTTTAACACCACCATTGGCATACATAAGTGGAAATTGAGAGTTCCACGCCATAATTTCAAACTTGATAGGTGTTCCAGAACCGATTGGATTATCAAAATCTGGTAAAGCAAGTTTGTTACTTGTTGTGGCTTTTTGATTATCAAATCCTTCAGCCATTGTAATTTGTCCGATTTGCTGACTTTCGGTTACTTTTTTAGAAGCGGTTTTAACAAAATAAACTACTCCAACAATTGCTAATGCGATAGCTGTCCACTTAGCAATTTTCAGCGTTTTTGCCACGCCTGGCTTGAGTTGTTGACCCATAAACTTGATTTTTGTTTAAAAGATTAAAAAATAAATTGAAATGCAAATGTAAGCTATTTTATGAAAATAGCAAATTTTAAAACTTAATGCTTTGTTAAAACTTAGTTTTTATATTAAAATAAAGTTCAAATTCTTTAAAAACTTCTTCCTTGGATAAATAACCAAAAATTGGTGATAATTTTGCTTGTTTGGCATAATATAATCTTAAAGGTAAAGTTTCAGAATAATACTGCTTTAAGCGGTGTTGAATAATTTCTTCAGATAAATCATCTTGTCTTCCAGAAGTTTTACCTCTTTCTATTATTCTTTGTATCACAACCTCATCTGGCACATTTAAGAATATAACTAAACCTATTTGTGCAATAGAATCTAAAAAATTTGCTTGTTGTAATGTTCTTGGATAACCATCTAATACAAAAGGTTTGTCAATAGTTTTTAATTTGGTTTCTACAAGCTGATTTACGATTTCATCAGAAACTAAATTACCTGTTCCAAGTGTTTCACGAAGTAATAAACCTAATTCAGTATCTTTCTTCTTTTCTTCTCGTAAAATATCACCTGTGCTAATATGTTCATAATTATATTTTTGAACAATTTGAGCAGCAAGTGTTCCTTTACCAGATCCAGGACTACCAATAATTATTATATTCATTTATTATATTTTAAATGATAAAATATTTCGGTTTGTATAGAATCAAAATCTTCTTTGTGAATATAAATTCCACTAACTGTATTATATAAACACTCAACCTTAATGCCATAAATATTTTCAAAAGTTGAATTTGCAGCATAAATTACATCCTCTGGATCTTCATAATCACCACCACTCATATGTTGAGATGCGGCTCTAACCGTTTCTGTTATAAATTGAGCCTGTTTATCCTTTAAAGAATCGGGTATGTAAACAACATTTGATAATACATAATTATCCGAATAATGATTACAAGAAGAAATAACAATAATTAAACTTAGAAATAATAAAACTTTTTTCATAGTTAAAATGTAATTTGAGTTAACATATTTTCAACAAAAGCAAAAGAATTTTGATAGAAATTATCCGATTGAATATCTATGTTATATTTTGCTAATAATTCTTTTGGTCTAACTGAACCACCTGATTTTAATATATCTTTATAATTAGCTTTAAATTCATCAACATTTTCTGAAACTTTATACATTTGATAAAGATTGAAGCTTAATGTATTACCAAAAGAATAAGCATAACAATAAAAAGGTGTTTTAAAAATATGAGGAATTGAACTCCAACCATATTTCATATTATCACTTAGATTAACCGAATCACCATATAATTCGACTAAATATTTATACCATATGTCATTAAAATTTTTATATGATAATTCTTCTCCTTCTAAAAATCTACTATGACATTCTCTTTCAAATAAAGTATACATGACTTGTCTAAAAGTTGTAGAAAAATAATCATCTAATTTTTTACAAAGATAATAATTTTTTTCCTCATTTGAAACAGTTTTCATCAATTCTTCAAAAACCAAACATTCATTAAATATAGATGCGGTTTCAGCCAAAGAAAGAGGTGAATGATATACTTGTTCTGGTTGTATTTGCGAATACCAACCATGAATAGCGTGTCCTAATTCATGCGACATAGTCATAATAGAAGATAGGTCATTTGTCCAATTTAGCATTACAAATGATTTTTCACCTTTATCGTATGATGCATAGGCTCCATCTTGTTTTCCTTTTCTTGGAAAAACTGATACTCTTTCGTCCTCAAAAATTTCTTTTGAATAATCCAAGAATTCAGAATCAAATTTTGATATTTTATCAAAATAAAATTCTAAACCGTTTTGGAATGAAATTTCTTGTTCGTTTTCTGGCTTAGGAACTGGTGCAAAAATATCATAATAGTCTAATTTATCTTTTCCTATTAATTTTGCTTTTATTTTAAGGAATTTATGATAAAGTGTAAAGTTTTTCCTTATTGTATCTAATAAAAAGTTTACACAATCATCATCCATTTCTTCCATTAAATTTCGTGTGGTCATAACGCCACTATAATTTCGATTTTTAATTTCAGATACATTATTTTTACAAACTGATTTATATAATCCTCCTAAAACAATTTGATTTTGTATTTCACCAAACTTATTATTTATAGAATCAAAAGCTTCTTTTCTTTCATCCGAAATTTCAGACTCTCTTTTTGCCGAAACATCAGCCCTTGTCATCATCTCACCTTTAAAATTATATTCAAATGAATTGGTTAATTCTGAATATATTTTCTTAAAAATAGAAATTACTTGTGATTTTTCAATTAGTGCCTCTTCTGTTTCTTCCGATAATGTATATTTTAAATTATTGGCTTCATTAATTAATGAATTTTTATATTCCAATAACTCCGGAGAATTTGACATTTCAAAGAGTTTATCTTCTCCAATTAATTTATATTCTTCTGTTATAAATAACAATTTTTTTGCTAAATCTGAATATAAAGAAGATATTTCACCAATTTTTTGAAGAACCTCTTGATCCTGTGTATCAAGGGTTGATAAATAACTAAAATAGCAATAAACTTTTGATAAAGGTTTAAATAATAATGGATATTCAGTTAGAAATTTCTTAAATTCCGAAATATCCGCTGTTGCTATTTTATTCTTCCATTTAAGAATAAATTCTTCTGTTTTAATTTTTGTATCCTCAATTATTTGAGTGATTTTTTCATCATTAATTGAATTGAAAAAATGTTTTTCTAAATTCCAATCTGTATTCATTTGTTTATATTTATTGCACTCTTTCTCCGGCAGTTATTAATTCAGAAATCTTAGTATTATATTCTTCCTCACTATTGTATGCTGTTAAAGACATTGAACCATATACACATTCTTCCTTTGCCTTCGCATCTGTTTTAGTTAATTGTCCATATTTAACATAATAGCCACCTAATTGTGGATTGGAACGATAACCGATGTAATAATTTAAAATTCTTTTTGCCATATACTTTATATTTAAAATAAAAATCTCCACAACCATAAGTTGTGGAGATTTCCTAAGTTATTGATTAATCAGGTAATTTTGCATCAAATTGAAAATCTTTCAATTGTAATGTATTTTCAAAATTGGCTGTTTGTTGTGGTAAAGAATACATAGGTTGTTGCTGTCCTGAACCAACTTGAACCAAGTTAAGTTCTTCTAACTGCTTACGAGCCACAGCAAGTTTTCCACCTTCTTCAAGATTAGCTTGACGAGTCACATCAGATATGATTTCCATAGAAACTTTCATTTGACCCACGGTCAAAGCTATATTTCGCATTACAGCCAATTGTGCTTTTTCTGCATCACTATTAAGTTGAATATCCCCAACCATAGCTTTCTTCATTCTTTCTAAGGCATCCGCACCTGCATGTGCTGATTCAAAAATATCTTTGTTAATTAACAATTCTTGTTTAGCTCCGGCAATTCTTCGTTTTAACACCTGATATCCCTCAGATATAAAATCAATCATGAATTTCATATCATTAGCAATTGGTGAGATACTATCAATATAGTTTTTACAAGCTGCCTGTTTTCTAGTACAATCACCAGCATCTAACTGAAGAAGTTGCATTTTTTTAGGATCAGTTTCATTTCTTAATTTAGTATGAACTATTTTAAGAGATTCACCAGCCGCTTGCATATCCAATTGATACTTTTTGAGTTTATTATTTAATTCGGCATATTTACCATCAATTTTTGATTTTTCTTCCATCATGTGTTCAACATCATGTTCCGCAGATAAAATCTGTTTTTCTTGAAGCAAAAACGGATCGTAAGTAATAATACCATTGAAAGCTTTGCGAGCAAGCATATCATTAAGATAGCCAATGTTTCGCCATTGTGCTTTTACAAACATAAATGCTAAAAACCCAATTAAAGCATAAATGCCTATTTTTAAGGTTTCATTTGCCATTCCTGATATTTGCTGGAATACCTGTTCATTGAGAACGGTGAATACACCCATTTTACCTAGTTGGTATAATATACCAATTGTGATTGTGAGTAATATTGTACCCATAACGAATTTACCAACTTTTTGTTCAGTAGGTGTCCCACTCATACCTTTTTTGATGAGTTCGTTGGAACTAAAATTAATGTCAGCCATTGTTTTTAATTTTTGGTTATTTAAATGAAAGATTAAACTATAAGTGGTTAGAAATACCGGATAAATCGGTTTTTATTTTGTTAATAAGTTGTGTTGCAAAACTATTATACAAATAGGTTTTTACAGAAATTTTATTTTTAATTTCTTCGCTATCATGTTCCAAAGACATGATTTCCTCAGAAAGTTTCTGTATTTGTTGTTTTTTAGCCGCTATTGATTTATTGTTAGTTTCAATAGTAGCATTTTTTTGCGAGATATCTACATCAAATTTTGATGCTCTATCATTTTCCACAATTGCAATTGCATCATTACAAGATTGAACTAATTGTTCTTTTAAAACACCTTTTTTCTTTAAAAAAGAAAAAGCCATTTTAAATTTACTTGCTTCTGGTAATGTAGCATCAGTTTCAACCACGGTTTCCATATTTGTTAGAAACTCGCCATAATTGGTGGATTTAGCTCTGGTAGAAGCAAATAAAGCAGAGAAATAAGTTTGGTATTTCTGTTTATCTTCTTCAGTTATATTCGGACCAGTCTGCATAGCAAAAGCATTAGGTAAAACATTATTAACTGGTTGTTGATAAACTGGTTGCTGATAAATTGCTGCTGGTTGTGGATTAGCAGTTTGCGTTGCTTCTTGTATAGGTTTAGTTTCATTAGAAACATCTTCATACAAAGCTGATTTTAATTTGTCTAAAAGACCCATGGATTTTATTTATTTTTTAAGTTAAAAATTTTTACAAAAATAAAAAATGTTTTAGAATTAACAAAATTAATTTTGTTAATTTTTAGTTAATGTTTTTCTCATAAATTCTTTATGAAATTTTTCCAAGCCAAAATCTGTCAATGTAGCCAAAACAAAAATTAAAGTTGTTTTATTGGCATTTATTTTTTCAGCATGTTTGAAAATTTCTGAAATTAAATTGCCTCGTTTTAACTCAGCATTTAATTCTTTGCTTTTTTTATCCAAAGCTTCTTGTAATTCTTGATTAGTGACATCTTCAACATCTTTACCAAGTTCAGAAGCAACTGTAAACATAAATTCTTTTATATGGCTCATATTAATCTTTGTCAACATAAATGAAACAATCGTCATTAATTAAATTGTAATAATGTCCATTACCTGTACCACGATATTCTAAAGATAGAAATCCTCTCATTACGCCATCTTCACCTATTTCGATTGAAACAGAAGCATCATAACCACGAAAATCTACATAATGCATTGAATATGGTGTTTTTGTAGCAATAGCATTTTTAATAGCTTTTATATTAAAATGCTTTTTTAAACCATTAATCGTAATTACATCACCATCACCACGAGTGCCTGTGGTGACACCATATTCATAAAGAGATTTATTACCTTCGATTTGCCATTGCTCTTTTGTTTTTGGTAATTTTAAACAATCCTCAATAAAAGGATTACTAAAACTAGCTTTTTCAGCATAACTACGGAATTTATTAATTAATTTCCAAGTTGTATCTTCATCACTTATTTCAGTTTTAAGAATAAATTTTCTAAAACCTTTTAAATGTTCTTCTAATAAGAGATAGCCACGTCTTGATGAGCCTTTGCGAAAATAACAAAGGGTTCCAAATTGATCTTTGAATAAACGAAATTTTTCTAATTCAGTTTGGAACCCAATTATTTCACCATTTACAAATTTATCGGAAACTTCTTGTAAAGTTGTGGTTGGTATTTCTTGCTTAATTTTTGAAGGAATAATTATCATTAACTAATTTTTTACAAAAATAGAGAATTAAAATTTAACAGCAAAAATTAAAATGTTAAACATTTCTTAAAATGAAAAAGCTTATTTTTGATGATAACCTTGTATTCTTTTTAAGCAACATTTCTTAAATTTGAGACCAGAATTGCAAATGCATTTTTCATTTCTACCTAAATGTTTATGTTTTTCAATATCCTGTTTGATAGCTTCTTGTTCAGCTTCTCTTTTTTCTCTTTCTTCCTTTTCAATTGCTAATAAACCAGCATCGGTTTCAGCAATTGTATCAGTTTCACCAAATGGCATATCAGCATTTGGATTAGCAGACATGAATTGGTATACTTCCATCATTTTAGCAAAATCGGTTCTTCGCATATTGCGGAAACGATTTCTTTGTTCTTCAATCTTTTCTTCTGGAATAGTTGATAAATCAACTTCTTGTTTAGGAGAAGAACAAGTTTCACAATTAAGGATTTCTTCATTCATAGCGAATAAAGTCCATTCATTACAACTGGTACACCAATGACGGTATTGTTTTGATTTAGCAGTTGTTTCGGTTGCTGTTTCAGCAGTTATTGTTTCTGTATTCATAAATTTAATTCTTTTTAATTTTATATTTTACCATATCATGCCCATTTTTACAAACAGCATTTCTGTATAAATCCTTTGAATATGCAATGTTAGTGCAACTTGGACAAGTATAAGTATATTTATATTTTAATTTATTAAACTTTTCTAACCTTGTTTTGTTAATTGATTCATTTTCTAAATTACCACATCTTTCTCCATTGCATCCAATAGATATAGCAAAATTTTTCCAAACATCATCATGATGATGTTCAGCACCTACGATTGCGTGAGAAATTTCGTGTAAGATAGTATCTTTAGTTTTTTCTTCCGTAATAGTTAATACCATTGGTTTTGATAAGAAAATAACTTTTTTTGTATAATTGCAGCAACCAAAATGTTTTAAACTATCATCAAACGCAAATCTCCATCCTTTGGATTTTAGTCCGTGATGTTCCATTAAATAGTTGGCTAATATGCGGGCTTGTAATATGTCCATTTAAATGCAAAGATAAGAAAAATTAGATTAAAAACAAAATAAACATATATTTAATTAATTTTAAATTGATTTTCCAAAAAGCGAAAACCCCCGATAGACATCGGAGGTTTTCTTAGCTTATGCAACAAAAAAGAAAATTACTACAAATCCGCATTAAAAGCTATGTTGCTTACAAACAAATAACCTTCAGCACCATTTGCTTTGAAAGTTCCGTTATCGCAGATATCTTCGTGTAGTAATAAGTTTGGATTTTGGTTTTTATCGTTTTTCTTTGTATAAGAAAAGCCTTTTTTACTATCTTTTTGAGAAGTAAATATTTTCACACAAGGAGAAACTTTTACAGAATTGTTTTTAAACATGAAACCCATAAAGAAATCCTGTCCATAATGCATACAAGACATTTCTTCTTTAGTAATTCTTTTGCAAAAATGTTCTTCTTCTACCAGCATGATGTTAAGTGGTTTTTGAAATTGCGTTCTGCAAGTATTCCAATCGCAAGAAAACCAAATTGAACCTTGATTTGGCAATTCTACACCATCTTTTTTGGCAATTTTGGATACCGTAATGGCATTTGCATCTTTCAGATTTTTATTAACACTTCTGGCGAGATTAAAAACCTTGTCAAATAATTCAATAGGAAAACTACCTAATAAGGTAAATTTTTTCTTTGCCGGTATAACCGTTTCAAGATTAATTTTTCCTAAAACTTTTGGCCCTTCAATTGTTGGCGCCACAATGTTTTCCTTTTTGATTGCTACTTCTTGCATAGTTAGAAATTTTTTGATAAAACAAAGATACAACAAAATTTTAAAACTGCTTTTTTTAAGTTGTTAAAACTTTGTTAAATCAGTTTTTCAATTGGGAAAAGTGATACATGTGTCACATTACCAGCACAATCAAAAGTATTTCTCCAAACTTTTTTCCTTTCATCAAAATGCTTAGTGGCACGAGTAGAAAACCAATCAGAAGATTGGTAATCTTTTCCATTAATTTCTCTACGCACTAAATATTTTCCATCTTCGGGAATGAGAAAATTTACATCTTTTTTTAATTCAACAAATGGTATATTCATAGTTTAATCTTTTAATTCTTTATTTTTACCATGTGGAGTTGGTTTGCCGTTTTCATCAAGAGCGACAAAAACAATTTCATCAACTATACAGATATTTCTCTTAGTTGTTTTATTCCTTATAACACATTTTACCGTAATAGAAGTTTTACCAAATTTAACAACTTTACTACCTATTTCAATTATATCACCATCATAAGCAGGTGATTCAAATGTAATCGCAGACATATAAGCTGTCACTAAATGCCTAACACCCATCTGACAAGATGCATAAATTGCTGATTCTTCATCAACCCATTCCAAAGCCTTACCGCCAAAGAGTGTTCCTGCGCCATTTAAATTAGCAGGCATAACCATTTTTCTTGTTCTAAAAACAATATCATCAGAATCTATTTCTTCAACAACTATATTTTTAGCAGCAAATTGTGTACTTCCAAACTGGAAGAATCCAATATCAGAAACTATATTTAATTGTTGATAATCATCAATTTCTTCATATGAAGAAGTTTTTAATAATTTATTTTGTAAAGAAAAACCAAGTGTTTGATTTATAGAAACACTAGTAATTTCTTTATTAAGATTATTAATTAAATTTTGTTCTCCTGTAAATGAGATTGTTATTTTGTTATTAGCTTCAATTGGTTTTTTATAGAAAGTTAAAATCCAATTAGAACCTTCATTTTTAACATCTGTGAAAATGGTTTTTTCAAAAAGATGAGCCGGGAATTTATTTATTTTATATTTCATTTTTCAAATGTCATAATACAAAAATACGATTAAAATTTAAAATTAACAAGTTTTTTTTAAATAAAAAAAAATATTATATTATATAAGATGTTGGATTTAAACTACCGTTACTTCCCGTATCTATATATTTTATATCAACTTTATCACTAAAATCATTATATTTTATTCTAGTTATTACTGGTGTACTTGAAAAACTAGGATTGACAGTTGATTTTTCACTATTTAAATAAATATATCCATTTGAAAATATAGAATTATCATCTGAGTAATAGTTATTTACTGGAATTGAATCTTCGATAAAAAGAGTATTCACATCCATTCTTATAAGACTTAAATTTGAAGTTGTTGAGGTAATAAAGGTACTGGAAATTATTATCTTATCATTATAAGCTCCGAGCCAATGTGGTTCAGGATAATTGGTTAAATAAGGAATAACTGATGAACTAACTGTTTGGTTATAAACTTTTCTTTTTATAACGCCTTCTAAATCATATACTTCCATACCCATGCACCAATAAGCAAATGGAACAGTATTTTGAAAATTAATTATTGGAATATATATTTCATCGTTATAAACTAAAAAATTACTTGCGGTTCTAACTCTTCTAGAAGGCACAGAAGTAGTGCCTGTTGTTATGATTGTTTCGGAAGTTGTTAAATTTAAATCAACTCTAACAAGATAAGAAGGTGATCCGGTATTAGATATTAATAAATAAAGATTATCTTTATATGCTATTATATTTGATGATCTTCTAGTTAAATAATCACTAGGCAATGTTAATTTAGTAATATCATTTATATTATTTGAATTTACTTTTGCAATAATAGTAGCAGTAGAAGTATTAGGCGCTCTAGAACAAAGGTAAACATTACCTTTATAAAAGCAAGATCCATATACATAATTTATATAAGGTGATAAAGAAACATATTCTATATTTGTGTAAGTAAAATATACGCCATTTTTCAATCTACAATTAGTTAATTTAACTAAAAAGGAATCATTAGGATTAGCAGAAGTTGAAAAATTACCAATTATAAAAAAATCTTTTCCATTTCTTAAAACTTCATTAGTATCTCTTATCCTGATATTTTTACTTAAAAATTCACTTAAATCAAATTGATGGAAACTATCGCTATAATATAATAATTGGCTGCTATTTTGTAAAGTTGTTATATAGAAATCATTTGGTATATCTATATAAAAGTCACCACCAGAATTAGAATAGATTTTATTTTCATAAATTTTCATTCTACGCTGATGTTCCTCTTTTTGCTTTTGTTGCAATTCCAGAAGTTCTTCATACTTCTTTTGCTCCGCTAACCTTCTATTATTATTATCTTCTTCTATTTGTTTTATTATTTCCTGAATAGTTTTCATAATAAGAATTACTTTATGAGGTATATATAAATAATATCATATTGTTTAATATATACTTTTATGGAAAATAAACCTCAATCATTTACAGATACTTTTTTTACTAAATTAAAGGAACAATCATTTACTATTATACTTTTGGTTGGAATAATGTATTATCAAAATAAAATCTTTACTCAACAAATGGAAGAATATAAATCAATGATTAAATCAAAAGAAGAATTAATTTTAAAATTAACCGAAGAAGAAAGGAATAGATTAATTGAAAGAGAAAAATATTTAGTAAACCAAAGAGATGAATTTATTACAGAACTAAGAAAAGAAGTTGAAGCAAATAAAAATAAATAAAAAACAAAATATAAATGATTTTATATAATTTTATGAAATTGAATAATCTGAAAAATTATGGTAAGTTTTTAAAAGAAAATTTAGATCCTTGGAAACTAAAACAAGATATTAAATCTTTTAATAGGCAAAAAGATGAACTATTAACTATTTACGGAGATTTAAAAGATTTGTCAAATGAATTGTCAAATGAATTTAAAGATATTACTTTACCATATAAAAAATTATTACAATTTGGTGGTATAGAAATAGATTTAGTTATAGAAAATGGCAATTACTATTCAAATATAAATTGGGCTAAATTTTTAAAGGGTGATTATGAATTGAAAGTATATGTTCCTGATAATTATGATAATCATTATTTAATATCAATGGTAATACACGAAATAAGACATATGATAGATTTTACTGATGAAAATTTAAATAATGGATTAACATCATTTGATATGGAATTATTTTTAAGAGAATTTAATATAGGATATTATAGTGAATTTTATACTTTAATATATTTATCATTAGAGCATGAATTGGTAGCAAGGAATAATCAAATATATCCTTATATAAAATTTAAGGATTTATCAAAAGAAGATTCATTAAATATTTTAAAAAATTCTTTTATATGGAAAGCATTAAACAAATTAAAATCATTTAATGTTAATAACTTTATTAATAATTTTGAATTAAATTACTTGATTAAAACTACAAATGATTTCATTAAAAAAGTATTGTATGATAATATAAATTCCGTTGAGAACCTTGAAGATGTTAAACAATTTTACACATTATTTAATGAATATTTTCAAGAAATTTCTAATAAATGGGAAAGTATTCTATTAAAGGAAGTTGATTATTTATATGAAAGAAAAGTATATTCATATAATGATAATATCATTGATGGATATAAAAATGTTTTAATTAATATGTGGTTAAAAATACAAAAAAAGCATACCTAAAAGGTATGCTTTTTTCACTTAATTATAAAAAGTTTATTGAATATCAATTTTATCATCAATACCGGTTTGATTTACAATTCTATTGTAAGTGGTTGATATTGGTGTATAACTTAATGTAGTTGGTTGATAGAACAAGAAAAACTTAGATGGTATTTCTTTGTGTAATTTTGTATATTCAAACACCGTTTGAGCCAATTCACTTTCTATTGATTGTAAATTATTCCGTTCACTTTCTATTGAGGCTGAAACATCTTTATACATAGCTGAAACTTCATTATAATTCGTATTTGGATTATTTTCAGTTACCCATTTCATAAAAAGGTTTTTGTTATCTTGGCGAGCTAAGGCAATTACATAAAGATTTTTATAGTAAGCACTATCATTGATTTTGCTAAGTTGTAATTTTTGGTGAATTACCCTAGTAATTTTATCAATAAGTGCAAGACGGTTGTCAAACTTTTGTTTGAATGTTAATTCATAATTAACTGATTGGTTATAATAACCGATGCCAGATTTTACAATCTGTGAAACGCCATAAATGGTTCCTATAATTAGGAGGATGTAAATGATATTTTTCATAAAATTCATTTGAAAATTGATTGTTTGGAAATTGATTGTTTTTAATTTGATTAAAATGATCTTAGTTAATGTTATTGGAGATAAAATAGAATAAATAATATAAATTAACCATTTATTCTTTTCGTCAAACTCATCATCAAAAATGTAAGATCTTAAAAAGTTAACTCCAATAGATTTATCGAAAATTAAAACTAATAGAGTTATGACGGATATTATGATGTAATTAACCATTTATTTTATATTTTTTGTTATTAAAATAACTTTCATTATGTTCACCATTCGATCTATGTGAACCACGTATGCTCATAGAAATAAAATGTGAAAAAGTAGTAAATACTAAAACAACTAAATACCACCAATTACTTTCAAAAGTAGGATATTTAAAAGCAATCGCATTATAAAACAAAGTCCAAGATATAAACCATGTAATAAGGTGTGCTATGCGGCACTTTCCTTCTGAATAATTCATAAAACCAAGCCATAAATTATATGGATTTATATAATTTTTTTGCCCATCAATTAGAATGAAATACTCACTGCCTTTTATAGTTGTTTTCCAAAAAACTAATGGATCTTTACAAGGTAGTTTAATTTCTCTTTCATTCGTATCACTTACTGCCGGAGCAAGAACCCATAATTGACTTGTAAAATCATTTTCAGAAACAGCCAATTTTTTTTCTTCAATGAAAGTTTTTAACTTAGACAAAAGTGATTTAGAATACTCTCCTTTATAATTTACAGATCGTATAAATGCCAAATTATATTTGCGACATTCGGCATATATATCCGATAAAGTAAAAGAAACATTATAGTTTTCTTTTAATTCATCTTTATTCAATTTTTCACCTAATTTTTTAGAATCAATAGAAAATTGATTTTCAGGTGAAATTTTATTGGCAAAATCAACCAAAGCTGTATCTTCGGGATTGCCAATTAATTTTTGGAATTTCTCTACTCGGTCATTAGACTTTTCGTTTAAATTTGAAAGCATATACTTATATTTATGGTTAAAAAATTATTCAAGTTCAAGTTCATTTATTTTCATTTGCCTAACAAATGCTTTTATAATATCTGCATTAGCGTCAACTATTTCTAATAAAACATAGCGATTTAAATTTGGATGTAATCCCTTTTTCTTTTTAGAAGAAATTTTATTTAAATCTCCACCAAAATTAATATAAGCATTAATCATGTTTTTTAAATGCAGTGTATTCATACAAGAAGATAAAAAATAAAAAATACCTTTTATTTTATCGTCATCTTTTATATTCCAAGTTTTTTTATATTTAATATATGATTCTGAATCTTCTATTGGTAAATTTTTATCCAAAACTATATTTCCAATAAACCATTTCCATTTTTCTAAAATATAATCTGGTGAACTTTTAAGCAATGATTCAACATAGAAAATATAAATAAAACTAATTAAATTAACTAATCGTTCTAAATTAGGTTCATTATTATTTACAACATCAATTTCGTAATCTTTTGCCATTTAAATTAAATACTTGTTGATATAATTCTTGTTTTTGAAATTTGCTTATAGCTGAAACACATAACACCGTTCCCCAATTGAAACAATTCATTCGTTTAATATAATTAACTTTTGTTTCATGTGTTAAACTATCCCACCATTTATTTACTACTTCTGTTGTCATACAAAGTTTCTAAAATTTGTTTAGCCTCTTAATGATAATGCACAAAAATGCACATATAAACTTCTTAAATAATAGCAAAATTAAACATAATAAAAACAACAACAAAAATTATTTTCTTAATGAAATGTTAAAAAATTTTCTACGGATTTACTGGAAAATAAACATATTCGCCAAAAGGAGTATCAATTTTTGGTCTGTTTATCCAATCTTCTGGCGATTTGTGTGTTCCGTTTTTAATTAAGAAAGCAATGCTAATGGTTTTAGGAGAACCATAATAAGTTCTTTCACCAGGATAATGTTTAAAATAAGAATTGAAATATTGAGTGTGATATCCTGTTATTGAATTTAAACCTGCATAATTATATTTAGCACGTTTATTTAAACCTTGCAAAACTTCACCATGTTCATTTTTCATCGGTATATGTTCAACAACAATCATATCCGGATACTCTTGTTTGATAAAATCTTCTGTTATATCTTTTATGATAGGAAATATAGAAACAGCATTTTTACCTAAAAATATATCTTGTGATCTGTGTGTTTCTTCTTGATAATTTCTTTCCCACACATTATCTAATGTTTTAATTTTTTTGAAAGTTAAATGAAACCACATATCTTTAACTTTAAAATAGTAATTATAAATACCATTTTCAATATTCATCTGCCATTTTGGCGCTTCAAATGTTTCAAATAACTTAAGATATCTCATATCTTATATATATTAATCCCATTTAAATGGATTTTTGCCATTATTTCTTTCCCAAAGTCCGACAAAGCCATATAATATAACTCCTATAATTAAGAGTAAAAATAAAGCAATATATGATAGTGGATTGTATGGATTAAATCTATAAGCTTTATTGAATCCACTACCTAATTTAGGATTTCTGTTTCTGTTTGATACTTCTTGTAGTATACAAAGCCATTTTAATATTTTCATATTTATTCTGTTAAAATTTGATTAATTCTTATATTTCTTCTTTCTATTTTTCGCCAAGATTTGAATCATTTATTTTTTTTTCCTTAAATTACCACACTAGGTAGTTTTCCTTGACTTAACATTTCTTTTTCAGATTCAGTAAATGGCATCTGACAATATGCCCAATGTTCACTATCTTCCACTTCATATACACCACTATCACGATATAATTTCATACGCTCTTTTTGATAATCATTTAATGCTTTTGTTATGTTATTAGGAATATCATATGTTGAAAAAGCAATTAACCTACCAGTAAGGTTTGTTATAACAATATCTTCCTTCCCACCATGAAAATAGAGTTCGTTTTGATTTAATGATTTACGTTTTATATAGGGCATTAATTCACGGTATTCTAAAGGATCTGTTACATTATGCTCTATAATCTTTAAGTATCTATTAGATTTGCGTTTGTTAAGATCCATATTCTTTAGAAGAATAATTAATCTTCCTCTAGACGATAATCTTTCAGTTTTTTCTAATAATATGCTATGTAGTGCGTGTGATGGTATCATAATTTTATTTTGATTTTTTTTATTTAAGTAATTTAATTTATTTTAAATTGCCATTCATAATAACCTTCCATTATATTATTATCTAATTTCTCCCATTCACCCGAATTTAAAACGCATTCTGTCATATGTAAATTAGAACCACCCATTGATTTATTATTTTCATCAAATATTTTCCAAGTATAATGATAATGAATTCCACCAACCGTATCAACTAACTTATTTTGAAACCATTTCCAACCTAATTTAGCATTTTGCCTCATTTCGTCTAATGATTTATTATATGATCTAAGCTCAGATTCAATATTTTCATTCCAAGCTTCTTTTACTTGATTTAATATATTTTGTTCTTTTGCCGTTCTTTGTTCTTCGATAGCATAATCTAATTCAAATTTGAATTTAGATTTTATTTTTTCAAAATTATCTGGATCGTGCATATTAGACATATCTGATACAAAATCATAAATATCTTTACAATGAATATCTACTTTATAACCTTTTGTAGAAGTTATAAAGTTTCCATCTGCATCAATATAACGATATGCACCGTCATAATAACCTGGTTTAGCTATAGCAGCAAAAGGAACTCCACCTTCCATGCGAATATAACCTTCGCCAGTTGGGTCCGCTTCTTGAAGCATTTTTATAAAATCTTTTGTTTTCATAAATGCAAATATACACATAATTTCGTTAATAAACAAATCTAACTATAATATATAAATAATGAAAATATATATTTATGGATTAAGGAATGAAGATAGCACAGAATATCGCTATATAGGTAAAACAAAAAATATAAAATCAAGATTAAATTCACATATAAAAGAACCTAAAAGGAAATTTGCATATCACAAATACAATTGGATTCAAAAATCTTTGAGGGAGAATAAGAAAATAATTTTAGATATCATTGAAGAAGTTAATGAAACTAATTGGGAGGATAAAGAAAAATTTTATATAAAAGAATTTAAAAAAATGGGTCATAAGTTGACTAATTTACTCGAAGGTGGTCAAAGTCCACAGATGTATTTATATAAATTAAGCTACGAAGAATCGAAAAGTATAGCACAAGGATTAAATATAAATACAACACTTAAATGGAGAAAGATGGCAAAAAACAATCAATTACCAAAAGAAATACCAAAAAGACCTGATTTATTTTATAATAATAATGGTTGGGTTTCTTGGGCTGATTTTTTAGGTAAAGAAATTGTCAAAAATAAAGATAAAATTTTTTATTCATTTGAAGAATGCTTAATAATAGTGCATAAACTTAAATTAAAATCAAATAAGGAATGGAGGATTTATTGTAAAAATAGAGATAAAAAAATACCATCTTTACCAGACTTATATTATAAAGAATGGATAAATTGGAAACATTGGTTGGGATATTAAATTAATCTAAACCTAAAATTTCAGCAATTTTTTCATTTCTTGATTCAGCCAATACAAACCAATTATCAAGCAATTCTAATTGATTACCATTTATATCAAGTGTGAAATATTTTGAACCTTCTGGTAAACTTCTAACAATTGAAGCTGCATCCGTTGCAGATGTGACAGCAACTGCTGTTTTTCCTAATTTAGATGCTTTTAAAGTTCCTTTAAGTTTTAATTGTTTTAAAACCCCTTTAATTATTTCTGACTCTTTTAATTCTTCATAATAAACATTACGATTTTGATAATCCTCGTGCACAAAAACAAAAATAAACTTATGTTCTGGTTCAATTTTCTTAAATAATTCTCTGACACAAGAACCATATTTAGAAGAAATGTTAATCAAAAACATTTGATCATCATAAAATCTTACAGCATCAAAATCAACTTTATTTCCAAGTTTTCTATTTTGCCATTCAAAAATTTCTAAATTAGCAAATTGTCCTCTTGTAATAGTTTCACCATTAAGCCAATCCGGAGTCATTAAAAATTCATGTTCTGGGCATGTATCAAGATGTTGCTTAGATTTATTATAAAATAGTTGATGATAATCCATCATTATGAGTAAAGCGGCTTTTATTTTACCCATATCTGCATATTTCTTTGGTTTAAACTTTTTACCGTTTAAATAAATAAGATATTCTATATTTTCAGCACCAAGATTTTCACCAACAAGTGTTGCGATAGTTTTAAAATAAGTCCAAAATTGACTATATTCTTGTCCATTCTTATCTAAGAAATAAACAATACCATTAGTAACTTTTTGAATCGAAACTATATCACCAGTTTTGAAACCATCTTGAATAGCATATTTTGTAGCCATATAAATCTCACTAAACTTATCAACATTGATAGCATCGTGATTTACCGTAAGGACTACTTCTTGTCCTTTTCTAACTTGATTTTTTGATAATTTAAGCATAAGTTATGGTTTAAACTCGTTCATACCACATTCTATGTATTTGTTCTAATTTACTTATCCATATATCTGGATAATAATCAGCTTCAACATACATGCAAGCGGTTTTTATTTTAGTTTTATTATTTATTTTATGTTTAACATGATTTAAAGATTTGCCAGTGCAAACTTTATCATCAATAATTAAAACCGAAGTAAAATGGTTTGGAATAGATTTAATTTCTGATGCAGTAAAAAGTGGAATTGTCAATTGATTAGATAGGAATGCACCTAAAATAAAACCGGATCTTTTTAAACAAATTAAGCAATCAAATTTTTCTAATTTAATTCTATTGCTTAATATGTCCATATCTTTTAGATACTGTTCCGATGATATGACAGGTTTTTTACTATACATTTATACTAATTTTTTAATAGCACTTGTTAAATGCTTTTATCTAATATGCAAAATCCCACAATTATGATGCCACAAAATGTGGCTGCTATTGTTGATATTAATATTAAATCTTTGTTAGCGATATATGGTTCATACCATTCACCACCTTCGCCTTTATTTAACCATTTATTGAAATTCATAATATTAATTTTTTAATCTTTCTAATGCAAATCCAGAAAAAAAGATAGCTTTATCTTTTACAATATTCATATCAATTTCTTTAGATTCTCCCCCATAATAATAGAGTATATTATGTAAAGGATTTGAATAAGTTCCAACCGTATGTATAACACCATTATCGATGATTAACATTGGTATTGATTTTTGTTTTCTAACATCAACTAATAATGATTCTCCATTATGTTTTTTCAAACCTTTTTTATCTAAAAAATAACCTATATCAACAATATGAGTGCAATGACTATCAACTATTTGACGATTATTCCATAAATAATTTGTGCCATATTGAGTGGCAACAGGAATAACTATAATACAATTATTAATATCAATTTCATCTGTTAATTGCTTTAGCATTATATCCCTAATTTTATCGATATTATAAGCTTTTGGCTTCATATAGTTACTTGAATAAAAACAAACTTCACCGAAGTTTTTATCGATAAATCCCATTTCTATTAATTGCTTATATTCGTGTGGTGTCATTGCTTAAGATTTATTCAATAAAATTAAGGAGAAAGCTTGTAAAAACAAAAACTAAAAAGTTAAAATTTTGTTAATTCTTGTTTAACTATTTCTAATGAATTATCCAATTGAATAATATTTGGATAATAAAAAGCAGCAAAAATTGAATGACTTGCCATTATTATTTGATATTTTTCCGATAATTTTGGCACAATTTCTTTATGAAACCACATTTGATTGAATAAATCTAATTGTGAATCCACTTCATCCAAAAGTAAAGTAGGTTTATCATTACCTTGAAATGTTTCTTTTCTTAATTTGATATAGTCGTAAGTATCATTCATATAAGAACCTTCTTTTTTCGCTGCAAAATCAGGCGCATTTGTTTTTAACAACAATTCAATAATACCTTTAAGTAATTGACCAGTAGAAGGATGATGTGAATGTTTCTTATGCACATCCATAATTCTACCAAGACCTTTTATCCATTCCGAACCATTCATTTCATAGCCTAATGTGTGTATATGATCGATCATTTGATCGTGATGCATATAAAACGCAGCTTCACCAGACCAATCAATATCTATTTTTGAATTTTTATCAAATTGATAAATATTAGAAAGGTTCTTATCTTCCATCTTATATTTATAATCATAAGAAGAAAACTTGAAAAATATATCTTTTTGAGACCAACCACCACCGCCTGTGTTTTCGATAAAACAATAATTAGCTATTGTTCTAAGTAATAAACTTTTACCGGTTCCATTTCTGCCCCATATGATATTTACACCGTCTGTGAAATTGATAGTTTTATCTCCTAAAATTTTATGGAGTATTCCTTCTTTTGTAGTAATTGAGGTTATCATTTGGAGTTATTTATAAAAGTTAAAAGTAATTTTCTATTTTTAAAACTATCATTCCAATAATTTGGCATTGTTATACTTTCTTTTAACAATTCTGGTTTCATTTTAAATGATTGGTTTTTATTTATTAGAATCTCACCAGTTGAATCATAATATTTCTTTTTGTATTTTACAAATACATGTTTACTGCTAAATGGTATGTTCTTTTTGTTAAGTCTAAAACAATCATTTGGATTTTTCAAACAAAAGATTTCACAATCAAAATGTAAATGTAATAAATAAGCAGCTAATCCACACCCACCATTATTAATATCTTCAAATTTATTCAAAAAAGTTAAAAATGAATAAAAATTTTTTTTATCCAAAATAAAATTATAATAAACCTTTAAGTATATTTTTTGAATGGTATTAATCATAAAATATAAAATTAAACCCCAAAAACCTGCTATTGCACAAGCAACAATTAGCATTAATAAATATTTTAACATTTATTAATTAAAGTTTTTAATTGATAATCATATCTAATTAATTTACCAGATTCTAATTTATAAAATGGTTTCCAAACTCTAATTTCATATAAAGTATTTGTATCAGCTAATTCTTCTGTTGTGAAAAATTGACGATACCATTTATCCATTTTTTTAACCTTATAGATATGCGAATCATATTCTTCATATATAACTTCTTCTATTTTATCCAAATAAAAAGAATTTGTATCTTTTTCAACTAAAACTTCATCACCTTTTTTATAAAGTTTATTGTATTGATCTTCTTTTGGATAAATATCTTTTACTAAACCAGAAATAATTTTATGCTGTTTAGAATCCCAATAACAATCAATCAACTCTTGATAATGAGCATGCCATTCATTAGAATCTTTGGTATAATAACCTTCACCATAATCACGATGTTTTGTGAAATTTAATTCCCAAAATGGAATTAATTCATTTTTAATTTGTAAACATTTTGTCGGAATGTATCTTTTTGTATATTGCATTTTATAGTAATTTCAATTTAATTGTAGTAGAAAAACCATCAACTTTTACATCTATATCTTCTTCTTTTGAAGAATAATTAGATACATCTGAATTCCATAAAGCACTACCTAATCCTTTTTTAAACTCACTGAAATCTTCAGACGATAAATATACTTTATCTAAATGACATACCAACTCTTTCGGTAAATATTTATCTTTCAAAAAAGAACGATATGCTTGATAGTCTTTCCACTCTTTACTTTCTCCATCAATTCTTCCTTCTTTAAATATCGCCTCATTTAATCTATTGTATTCAGCGGTTTCTTCATCCGAAACATTAATAACGGTTAATGTATCATTATCGATTGATAATGATGGTAAATTTCTAACAACAAGTATTTCACCAACAAAATAACCTAATTGCCAATCTGATGTTGGAATAACTTCTGCTTTAGGTTTAAGAGGTAGTTCTTCAACCAATTTACGCCATCTATCTCTCATATTTGAACGGTTTTCATCTAATTGTTTTTGTTTTTTCAACTTTTCTCCTTCAATGATATTATCATGCCAAGATTTAATTCTTTGAGCCGCAATTTCAGGAGAAATAGTTTCATCCAAAACATTCCCTTCTTGTTTGAATTTTTCAATACGTGCTCCTAATCGTTCGGGAATTGTATTACCGTTTAGAAGTAATAATTCGTATATTAAAAGTTTATTCCAGTTATTCATAGTTTTAATTTAAAGAGTAAGTAAAATTATATTTTTTATTAAAAGAAATAAACCTTATCTCATTTTTTATATCTTCTAATTTAGATATTTGCATATCAAGGTCAACATTTATTTCTTCTTTTGAATCATATTCGGTTTTACAACCCATGAAAAAAAGATTTTGTTGTTCTTTAATCCATTTAATCTTTTCTCCAATTTCTCCAATTAAAGCTTCCAACATTTTGAAACGAACATCAGGATCATTTACATTTGGTTGATTTGATTGTAATTGTATCATATACTTAATTTAAGCAAAGATAAACAAAACTTTACTAAAAAAGAAAAGTTTTATTTAAAATTATGTTAAAGTTAAAGAGTAAAACCATAAGGTAATAATTCATCAATTGTTTTTTGAATTAATTTACCTTCATTCATAAATATAATAACTATATCTTTACCAAATTCATAGATAAATTGCCTACATGAACCACAAGGCGCTAATGTATCAACTTTGCCATAAACAGCAATTGCTTTTATATCTCTAATACCCTTTCCAATCATATTGGATAATACGGTTCGTTCTGCACAAATTGTATTTCCAAATGAGGAATTTTCAACATTTGCTCCGGTAAATATTCTTCCTGATTTAGTTAAAACAGCACAGCCAACTGGGAAATGGCTATAAGGTGAATATGTAGTTTCGGAAGCTTTTTTTGCTTTTAAATAAAGCGGCATCAATTCATTTTCTGGTAACATACAAATTTTTTATAATCCAATAATAAATGTAATGATAGCAAAAACTACCATCATTGCTGAATAACCTGAATTAGCATCATAAGAAATATATGCCGCTAATAAGCTTAAAAGGATTATTGTTCCAAATATAAGCCATTTCATTAATTTATTTTTCTTTTTCATATTCAAGTTGTGGATAATGAAAACTATAACACCTGTCAATAACCGATTTGAAATTATAACCACGATCTTTTTCTGAACCAAATTCGGTAGCTACAATAATTATGTTTTTTTGTTCCATTATTTTTTTCAATTCTTCTGCAATATCTGGTTTATCGATATCCTCAGAAGATAAATCATCAATTACAATAATGGCTTTTTTATTTAAATTTTCTTTTACAGATGTAAAACCTGTGGACACATTATATATAATGTGATCTTGCTCTTTTTTCTTTAAAATAGAAGTTAAAGCATGTAATTTACCACATCCAGTTGAACCAGTTATGTATAAGCTATGTTTTAAACCTTCTGGTTTAACCGTTACGGATAAAAATTCTTCAAACATAAAATTAACATATTCGGATGTTAATGCTGGTTTTATTTCTTTGGTCATTGTGTTTTATTTCTATAAAGATAAGATGCTTTTTTCAAATAAAAAAGTTAAATTTTATTAACTTTAAATTAGTTGGCATGCTTTATAAATTGAATCAATTAAATTTTCTTTTTTTCCGCCTTCAACAGAACCAAAAAATACATTCAAATTATCATCTTCTATTTTCCATCCCCATTTTTTATTATTTCTGGTTGGAAGAATATAAATGTTATGAATAACCTCAAACCATTCAATAATTTGTTGAAATAGAATAGCGCCATGTTCAGCATAATAAAAATGTGCACAAGAAAATCCTTTTGTTTCACCAGAAGTGATTACATCGGTTTTAGTATAAATACCTATACAATTAAAATCAAATCCTTTTGATTTAACTAAATTAGATATTTCTATTGGAACAAATTCATTACTGATTTTGTAACTCACTTTCTTTTAAGTTTTTAACCCTAGCTATTAATTCAAAAAAATCTTTGTCTTGTTGATCCAATGCCTTATCGATTAACTCATCATAATTAGTTTCCGTGGTAGCTAATAATAATTTATTTAATTCTTCGTTTTTAAGTAAATCATTTACTTTTTTATCCAAAGAATCAACTTCTAACAATTGCATTTTTTCTCTTTTTGGCAATTGAATTAAGCTCCAATAATTTAGCATTTGAAGCGCAGTTTTCATGCCTTCTTTTACAACATACTCATTTATTTTCATAACTTCTTCTATTGAATCAGGTTGTAGATTTTCCAAGTTTTCTACTGAAAATATACTAGTTGTAAATGTAGTGAAATTGAAAAATAATTTTTCAATTTCGTTACTAGATAAGTTTAATCTTTCTTTTACACTTTTTATAAAAACAAAAAGATCGCCATAATACTCACTATTCTCCTGCAAATTTTGCAAATCAGCATATAATTCACCTGCATAAAATTCATTACTTAAAAAAGTATTAAACGCATATGAATTATGTAAACATAAAGCAATTAATCGTGCCGGTAATCCACTATTACTTTTAATAGTTTCTAAAATAGAATAAAAATAGTTATCAGAAGAATGTAAGTTTATAATATATTCATCTGATAAATCTTTATACACCATGTATTGAACTGGTTGTTTCCATCTTTTAGCTAAAAGCACAATTTCCGGTCTTTTTAATACCTTAAAACTTTCATTGACAATAACGGTTTCATTGAAAACTTTATCATGTTCCAATTCTTGTAAAATTTCATCATCAATGGAATTTTGATCGTAAGTAAATTGTGCGTAATTATCTGTTAACTGAATCATAAAATAAAATTATCGTCTATTAATTTTGGGTTTTTTAAATAAGAATTATCTTTAAAAGAATTTAATGATTTGCTAAAATCTTGTCTAAAAGATTTTTTGTTTGGTTCTATTACATCACTTATATACCTATAAGAACCATAAGTCTCATAATCACCATCACAATCATCACAGCAATAACCAGAAGCACCATAATTGTCTACATAATTACTAAATGTTTGGAGATTAGAGGAAAAATTTATTTCAAATGTTTGGAATGCTCTTATTATTTGATTTATTTTCCAATCATTTAAACTAAAATAAGAACCACTATTTATATAGGTATTTATCAAAGGTTCTATAAATTGATAGAAAAACCAATCAATAGTATAATTTTTACCTTTACCTGTATAAAGCATGAAATGTGGTAAAATAGATTTAAAATCTACTTTATTTATACCGGCTTTGTAAAAAACATCTAAATAAACATCAAATAATGGTTGATCACTATACCATTTATCATTTATTTTACAATGATAGGTTTTTATATATCTATCCATTTTACCGGCTTTATGTTGTTTACATAAAGCTAAAAAACTTTCACGATTTATAGAACCATTATGATATAATAAAACCAACATTAATAAAAGTGGTTTGTCATTATCATAATATAAATCTCTATATTCTATAACTAGTTTAGGATCTATTGTCATAATTTTTCAATTAATTCACCGTTTAATTTTAAAACAGACTCGATTAATTTTTGTTTATCTTTGTATTCCACTGATAAACAAACAATTTTATATGAATACATTGATCTAATCATATCAACTGCTTCTTTGAGCCCAAAAGCTTTGATTGTTTTTTTATTTGTTTTTTTCGTTTCAATGCAATACCATTCTACGGTTATATCTTCCATTTTAAATATATTCTTTTTTAAGAGTTCTAAATCCTTTTTCCCAACGAGTTAATGTTTGAAAATGTCTTTCTTCTGTTAATTCTCTTGCATCTGATATTCTATCATTCCAGTAAGGAAGTCCGTATTTATAACCACAGAAAAAATTACCTAATTGATCAGAAACATAAAATTCTGGTTTTTTTGCTTCTTTTCTTGGTTTTAATATAAAACTACCTTTTTCATCGTCATCTTTCAATGGTTTAATTACTGGAAGTTTTATAGTTTTTGTAGATAACTTAATTGGCTTTATTATCATTTTGCATTTTTAAAACATTAATACCCCATTTAAGTTGTTTCTCATATTCATCTGGCCAACGCCATTTACTATATTCTAATAAAGTCATACCAGTTATCTTATCAGCAAACTTTTTAATTTCTTCTTCCTTTGTTGCTGGTTCTCCAGGAGCCAAATCTTCATCTTCCGTTGCTATTAATAAATAAGCTTCAGAAGGTGTTATGATATGTGTTGGTAAGTGTGTGTCATTATTAGGATCATATTTACTGGCAGAAAATTGCATAATATTGATTTTATCTACAAAATTACAAAAAATAAACGAAACAGCAAAACTTTTTTGTTAAATCTATGTTAAAAAAAGAAAACGCTATATTAGCGTTTTACATTTACAGAAACTCCTGTTTTTATAGGTTTTTTAGGTTGTGATTTTGTTTCATTCATTTTAACCGTTACTTGTTTTGAATTTTTAATTTTACATTCTGATTCCCAAGGTATGAAAACATTTGATTCAGCATTTACTTCAAGTTTTACAATTCCTTTTGTATTTTCATTAAAGATATTTAACTTTTTAATAGGAATTGTACACTTACCGTGTTTGTCAATTTCGCCCTCAAATATCAATGACCATTCTTCTGTTTCTATTATTAAGCGAGCAGATGTTTCGCTTATTTTTGCTCCTTCAACATTTATATCACAGGAAAAGTTTTCATTTTTATCACGATATAAAGTATAAAAATCCGAATCTGATTCTATTTCGGCATCATCTTGTTGTATATCTTCAACTTCGATTTCAACTTCTTCTAGTATTTTAGTTACCTCATTTTTTATAACATCAACTTTTTCCGAAATTTCATCTAACATTTGTAATTTTTCCTGATTAAATTCTTCTTCAGTTGGAAAATCTTCAATATATTCTTCTTTATTGAAAGTTGGTATTGTTACATTTTCTTTTTTAAGAAAATCCAAAAAATTGATTATATCTTTATTAGTATCCATGCTGTATATATTATTTTTATTTTTTTATTTTTATATCAATTTTTATTGCTTCATTGATTACTTTTTCTATTTGTTGTATTGTAATTTTTATTTTTTTATTTTTAGTAACTAATTTTTTATATTCTACTCCATTTATTTTACAAAAGCATTCAAAAAATTGTTTAGTTTTTTCTACTCCTAATTCTCGTTTAGTTATATCCCATGGATTACCATCAATATAAGCTTGGGCGCCTCCTCCTTTTTTAATTATAGCTATTACTTCAATAATTAATTCCCATGGCATATTTAAGTTATCCCATGTGAAATTAATATTTTCCCATTTTAAGTAATTTATTTGCACTAAATATATATTTAATATGTAAGGTTACAACTTTTAAAATATATAAAAATATAAACATGTAAATATAATAATATAAATGAATCAATACGATTTAACGGGACATACAGCTTCATCAACATATGGTAGATTAGTTCAAACTATTGGTAGTAGTTACTATGATGGATTTGGAAATTTATTAAATATAAATGCAACTGGATCACAAGGATCACAAGGTGTAATGGGGTTTCAAGGAAATAATGGTCCGCAAGGCGATATAGGACCAGCAGGTATTTCTGGTGATAAGTATTATTCTACTGCAAGTGATGATATGTTATTACCATTTGCAAATGATACGATATCAATGCATCTTGATGCTGGTTTAGCATATTCAACTGGTATGTATGTAGTAGTGCAAGTAACAGATGATCCTGATACTTGGTTTCACGCAAGAATTATTAATTATGATCCAGAAACAGGATTATTAGAATTATATTGTATAGATTCACAAGGCGTTCATATTGATTATTCAACTTGGTATGTAAATGTATCTGGTGGTATTGGACCAGTAGGAAGACAGGGTGAAACAGGTATTCAGGGTAATCAAGGACCAAATGGAAATACAGGATTACAAGGACCCGGTTTTTCCGCAGTCCTAAACTATGGCACAAATAGATTATTAACATCAAATAATACATCAAATCAGGCACAAGCAAATAGTCAAATAACTTTTAATGGTAATACTTTTTTACAAACACAATTTTCATTTGGATCAACAAGTCCATTAGGTTTATTACAAGGACCAGTATTAGATACACACCCTGAATCAAATTATACCACATTTATTCCATTTATAAATAATGATTTAGCGTTTAACCGTTTGCGTGGTGGCACTATGTCGGATAATGCAACATCATCAACAACAACATTAGATGTTATGTTTAATGGTGCGACAGATTATGTTACTTTTAATACAAATATAATTCCAGCAACTTATAGTTTAACCGTAGATTTTTATAATGGAACTTTTATGAAGTATGGGCAAATATATGGGGTTCATTTTGGTAATACATCTTGGATTGCTAAATCAATAAAATTAGAATTATATTATTCTGGTGGTTGGGTTACAGCATCAAGTGTTACCGGTTGGGGTCTTCCTGTATTTGCGGTAAATTATAGTGCCAATGCAGCAAATCCAATATCAAGTATGCGTTGGACTTTTGGTGATTATAACTATCCAGCAGGTTCGGCACAAGCAGGAAGTGGTTTTAGAATAGCACAAATATGGGGAACATATTATAATAGTTTAGGTGTTCAATCAACTTTACTTTCAAAAAGCGGTGGTGTTTTATATGGGGATATAACACCAAATACATCTGGTTCAAGTAATTTAGGAACATCGCCTTTTAGATTTAATAGTGGATGGTTTAATAATCTATATGGTGGTGTATTAACGACTTTTAGAATACTCGATGATGGAGTTAATGATTTAACATTTAGACTTAATTCGATTGATAGAATTAAGATTTTTAGAACAACAGGTAATCTTGTTATAGGAACATCAAGTGATAATGGCTTTGCATTATATAATAATGGAACATCTTATTTTAATGGTAATATACAAATAGCACAAAATTCAACGGGTGCAGGTTCAGCAGCACTTGGTAGAAATTGTCCGGCAATTGATCCAACTACACCTTATACTTGGATTAAGATGATTTCAGCAGATGGAAGCACGGTATATATACCTGCATATAAATAAAAATTAAATATATGATACAAACATTAAGTTTAGGTGGTAATTTACAAGAAAATACAGGTGCAGCTATGACAGCTTTAATAAAAACTGCTTTAATAAATTGGGGTGAATATAAAGATATGGAAGTTATTGTAAAAGAAGAACCTATAGTAGAAGATATGGAGCAAACATATTTAGTAATATGTAATTTTACTTACGAATAAATTTATTTAACTTCTTTCAAAAAAGTTAAATAATCTCTAAACCATCCTTCCACAAATTCTTCATCAACTATAATTAACGAATCTAACAACTGCATAAACTCAACTCCTGTTTCTGATAAAGCACATAGATATTTTTTCTTTGGCTTCAAATCTCCACCAAATGGAACAAAAAAATCAGCAGGAATAGATTTTAATGTTTCAAAAATACTATAAGAAGATGTTGTATGTTTACTAAATCTGATATTCACCCAATGCTCCAACATCTGAATAAATAACTTATTAGAAAATAAAAATACTTTTTTGAAATTATTAAACCAATAAAATTCATCACCATTATTTTTTATATACAACGCCTCTATATCAGCATCAACTTCAATAAGCTTATTATTAAAATATTCAAACTTAATTTTCATTTTTTCTATATCCAACTATTTTAGTAAATGTTCTGTCACAAAAAGAATATAAAGGCCAAAATCCATGTTGTTGTCCAGCTTTCCATGTATATCTTTTAGATATAATTTCTTGTGGATAAAATTGACCCTTAAAATCAATATTTCTTACCATACCATTTTTACAAATAACTTTCAAACTACCATTTTCTGGTATATTTCTCAAATCAAACTCCCAATTTTCTTTTTTATCTAAAATAACTGTTAAAATATAAATTTTTAACTTATAATGAATAACAGAATTGCCATGTCTATTACAATTTGAGTAATCTTTATCACCCCATTCATTATAATCAGTACACATCTCTCTTACATCATCCCCGTAAACATGATATTCTTTGTTGTTAGGACCATATATAACCATGTGTAATCCATTTCTTGTTTTGGATTGTTTACCACATAGCCAAACATCATCACCGATATTTACCTTCTTTAGACCTTTTCTTAAAGAATGAAATTTATCACGATAATTTCTCATTGTAATTATTATATAGTATATTATATATCATGATGTTGCCGATCTTTCATGAAATCAGCAACACCAAGATATTTAAGCTTTTTTTTAATGAAAATCTTTTACTAAACTATAATAATCGGAATAGAAGGCTATTTCATTAGCTTCGAAGATTTCTCCAATTTCATGTTTACAAGGTGGTGTACTTGCAGTAACTTGACAATTATATTTCAAATTATTTTTAGCCACGATTTTAATAGTGAAATACTTAGATTTGAATAATTGTCCAATTTGTGGCTTTTGTTTAATTGTGTCATCAATTAAATAATCCTTTGTTTTTCTTTTAGGCTTAGAAGTTTTAGTTTCAACAATTTCCTCAGAATCACTATCTGAATCATCGCCATCATCTGTTAAATCTAAATCTTCGTCTTCCGAATCTTCGGTTTCTATTTCGGCTTCTATTTCAGATTCAGGAATTAATTCATCTGTTTCCTCAGAAACTTCATCAATTAATTCTAATTCATCCATTTCGGTTGGATCAACCATAATTTCTTTTTGCATTTTAGTTTAATTTTGTAGCATAAAGATAAAAAAATGATTTTGTAAAAAAAAATTTTTCAATGTTAAAGCTGTGTTAAACATTTATTTTGGTGGATTTTATAATGGTTTTTACATTCCAAATAGTTATTACCAATACAATCAATAACCATATATACATCCACATTGTATATGAGAAAATAGGTAATTCTTTTGAAAATTGTTCTAAATCCGAAGTGGGTCCTATATTAAAATCTAATATAATAGCTATTAAACTTGCAATAGATATAAATTGCAAAATAAAAGATTGGATTTTTAATTTAGAAATAATTAAAAATGCAATTCCAAGTATACATAAATATAAACTGGTTGCATAATCATGATACCAAAATATAGATGTATAAAAAGCAGATATTCCTAAACAAAAAGATGCTATTTTTGCTTTGAAATTATTTAGAGAAAATATCATTAAAATATTAGAAAATATACAACTACCTATATAACCACCCATCATTATCAATGGATATGAACCACCAACAGTAGATGTTTCTCCTGAACCATCTAAACTAATTTGTAATGATTTTACATGTCCACCTGATATTAAACACATAAAAGCATGTCCAAATTCGTGCGTGTAAGTTATTAAAAGTTGTATTGGACTAAATATAAAATATCCAATTGAAGTGTTTATGCTAATAATATAGATTAAACTACTGATGAATAACCAGATTAATCTTTTATTGTAAAGTTGCATTAATAGTTAAATAATAATAGGTTTATAGTGTCTTTATTTTCTTTCTTAAAAGTTATTGAAGATTCCAATTTTTCTAATTTTTCTTGTCCTAATTTAGTTAATTTAAACCAGTTATTACTTTTTGGAATGATACTCTCAAAAGAAGCAGTGAATAGTTTAGATTTATATTCTGACGATAATCCTATACCTAAAAAATTAGGATTTTTTTGATCTAAAAAATGTTTTCTTCGGTAAGCTTCAATTAATAATTTAAAATCTTTTGAATTTAATTCTAATTTTTTCTTACATATATACATTTCTTTACGGAAATTTTCTTGTGTTAAAATTTCAATATTGGCTGCTTTTGTTTGCATAAAAATTTAAATTGAATAACTATTATTAAATTAATTTTATAATTGAAATTTGATACTTTAAAATGCGTTAAAATAAATTTATAATAATTCAACCTTTGTTAAAAGATGATGTTGAATTACCGCTTTTTCAATTTTTTGAAATCTTGCTTTACCGCCTGTTTTTTCTTGGTATATATCAAATTGTTTTTTAAAAGCATTTACAATAGATTCCTCATCATCAAAAATGCTTTTATTATTTATTTGATTTTTGTCATTTAAAAATGCTAATGTAATTCCATATGTATATTGATGATATGGATCAACCGAATTATCGATGTCAACATTAAAAGATGTTTGTAAAGTTAATGTATTATCAATACTATTTAAAAAATCTCCAACTTGATAAGCAATTTTTTTAATTGATTTTAAACTATGTTTATATCCTGGTTGTCTGTCATGTATAAAACTTGGTTCTTCATCGATAATAGAAATAAGGTAACCTTTTGTAAGGTCTCCATATTGACAGATGAATACAGAGCCGGAATTTTCTATATCTTCTTTAATTCTTAATTTAAAATCAAATAAAAATTTTCCAATTTTTCTAGCCATTATTCCTTATTTTTAATTCTTAAATAAATACCAAATACAATTAAGATTGGTAGTAAACCTGTGTAAAAAAACATTATGTGATTAATTATAATTTCAATTAAATTATTTCCTGGATATGGTATTATACCAAAATAGTAATTTATTCCCATACCCAAAAAATAAGGTATAATTAAAAATACAAATAAATATAATGGTTTTTTCATAAACTATTTATCTTTTTTACAACCGCAGCATTTGCATTTGCAAACTTTTTCCTTTTTAGGTTCGTTTTCATTTTTAAATTTCATGAAACCTTCTCCCCAATATTTCATTGCTTCGTCATCTGGTGTTTCACCAAAAGCATCGGATATTCCTTTTGTGCCTTCTTTGGCGGCTTGATATCCTTGATTTTCCCAAAAATCTTTATATTCGTTTGTCATTTGACAAAATTTTAATATGTGAAACCTAATTGAATTAATTGATTTTCTAATTCACTTTTATCATCGTTTAAATCTAATATTAAATCTACCTGTTCTTTGGCTTTGTTTTCCATACTACTGATGGCAGTGATTAAATCTTCGCTATTAACATTTCTTTTTTCATAGTAATTCCAAGCATCAGTGCAATTAAGAGTTATAGTATGTAATCTTTTACCATTTAGTTTTTTTTCAACTAAAGTATTAAATTCAACTTTAATGTTGAAATTGTAACCGTTATAAATAAATTGTTTATTCATTTTTATTGTTTTTATTTTATATATTTTTATGAGTAGTGAATAAACGTGCCATATTTTACAGAAGGTGTTCCGCCAGCATCTTCAATTTTTTTAATCCAATCAGCATATTCTTCTTTGAAAGCTGTTATAGCTTCTTCTGGATTAGAGTATTCAAACCCGCCAATATCATCGCCATCCAAATTATGATATTTAATTTTATCACTTATAGGTAATAACCAATCTATTTTTTTAGATATTTCGGCTCCACCTGCATGTGGTTCATACAAAACATCATGTAGTTCATCATCTATTGGTATTGGCGAAACCAATACTTTATGTTCTATTTTATGCTCTGTTGATTTTGTACCACATTCAGGACAAAATTTTCCATTTTTTTTCTTAACTTTACAATCATTGTTTTCACATTTGAAATATGTTTCAACTTGAATGCCATCGATTTTTGGAACTTCCAAATAGGAGCCGATGTAGATTTGTATATGTGAGCCCATTTTTTTTAATATAAGCAAAGATACAAAAAAAGTATTAAAATCACAAACATAGTTTATAGAAAAAAATTTTTAATATATACTTTGTAAAAACTATATTTTAAGGCTGTGAAAATACTAACTAATGTTTTGATTTCTGGGACTGGACTTGGCGCACAAGCGTTAGGAGTTACTTCTGGATGGAGTCAATTTAATAATTCAATATATATTGGCTATGATGCTTATAGCTATTCTATTTATCAATATGGAACAGCAAGTAATTATTTTAATGGTAGAACTTTATTTGGAACATTAAGTAGTGATGGTTCATTAGTTTTAATTGGCGGTACATTATCTGCGTATGGCATAAGATTAGCAACAGCATCATATTATGCTGCTGGTTCGTATGATTTTGTAGTTAGAAATAAAAATGGAAATCTTGAAATGTTAGCCCCACCAGGATTTACTGGACCACAAGGCTTCCAAGGGGTTACTGGTTCACAAGGTTTAACAGGTCCTCAAGGATTTACTGGTCCGCAAGGCTTCCAAGGTTTAACAGGACCACAAGGATTTACTGGACCGCAAGGCTTCCGAGGTTTAACAGGACCACAAGGCTTCACTGGACCACAAGGTTTCCAAGGTTTAACAGGTCCTCAAGGATTTACTGGTCCGCAAGGCTTCCAAGGTTTAACAGGTCCACAAGGCTTTACTGGACCGCAAGGCTTCCAAGGTTTAACAGGTCCTCAAGGCTTCACTGGACCGCAAGGTTTCCAAGGTTTAACTGGTCCGCAAGGATTTACTGGACCACAAGGTTTCCAAGGTTTAACTGGTCCGCAAGGCTTCACTGGACCACAAGGTTTCCAAGGTTTAACAGGACCACAAGGATTTACTGGACCGCAAGGTTTTCAAGGTTTAACAGGACCACAAGGATTTACTGGACCACAAGGTTTCCAAGGTTTAACAGGTCCACAAGGATTTACTGGACCGCAAGGCTTTCAAGGTTTAACTGGACCGCAAGGTTTCCAAGGCTTAACAGGACCGCAAGGCTTCCAAGGTCCAACTGGTCCTGGAACAATTAATTCTGGTACAAATGGTTATGTAGCTTATTATTCTGCTACTGGGGTTACTATATCAGCCGCTTCAATTTTATTTTGGGATAATACTTCTGGTGGTAGATTGATTGTAGGTACAACTTCAAATAATGGTTCAAGATTGCAAGTAAGCGGTTCGATGTCTGTTACTGGTGATTTATTTTTTACAGGTTTAGCTACTCAATCATCTTCAAATTATTTAACTATAAATACAGCGACAGGTAGAATTGGTTATGCAACTGCTTCTGGTTCGGGTGGCGGTGGTGCTGGTGCACAAGGTGTGCAAGGTCCAACTGGTCCATCAGGAACAGGTGGTTCACAAGGGCCAATAGGTCCACAAGGACCGGCGGGAACAGGTGGTTCAACTCAAATTGAGAATTTTATGGTTTATTTAAGTACCTCTACGGCATCATATTCCCCAAATTCTTTAACAAGAGTGCCATATAATGTAACAGATTTTGATTATTCAAATACAGGGATGGTAACTCCAATTCTTTCACCTTTTGAATTTGAATTACCAAGTAATGAAATATGGGAAGTATCAGCAACAGTAATGTATTTGGATGAACGCTTACCATCAGGAAACTTTCTTGGAAACTTTGCTTATTTAATGATTACAGATAATGCAACTCCGAGTAATCATATTAAAACGGTAATGACAGAAACTCCAATTTATTATAATTATGTTAGCCCTGTTGATAGTAAAGTAATACCAAATAGCATACAAATAAATAGTTTACTCAGAGGTAAAACTAATGTAAAATATAAAATTTCTTTCCAATCAACATCAACTGGTAAATTTTTAGCAGGTTTAACAAATAGCCAAGATGCTAATGCACCAGCGTATGGTGCTAATGTAACCTGGTTATACGCACATAAAGTTTATCAAGGGTAAAAATATGTAACAAAAATATGTAACAAAAAGCCGAAACTAAGTTTCGGCTTTTTTATTCTTCTTCTATATCAATTATTTCGGAAAAATTAGAATCAACATATACAGCAGTTCCAATGTAGTTAATTCCAGTTTTCTTATCTACACCAGTTATAGAATAGTGTTCGCCATGATCGTGTCGTTCTTGGATTTCTAATGTTTCGAAATTCCAACTTATGTTTTCTGTCATTTTGTTAAATTTGGTATTTCATGTATTTCAATTACACCAGTTCGTGTAAAAATGTTCTTATGTATATTTATTTTGGTAAAAGCATATTCTTGATGCCAATTTCCATAAGAATTTACTATAAATCGCTTCATAAATGGGCGGAAATTAAATTCCCAACCTAATAACTTATGCACACCTTTATAATGATAAGTATAATCAAAAATTTGTTGTTTTTCTGCCGGAGTTAACTTTACACTAAAAGTTTTACCATATTTTTTCTGTAATTCCTCACATTTATCATGTAAAGTTTTAATTAATACTTCAGGGGCAGTTTTTGAAACACCATCATGAAAAGCAAATTGTCTAATCATTTTTATATAATTTTATTGTTTAATAAAATGCATTCCAATGAGCATTCCAAATTCACATAATTTATCATCTGGAATATCAACTGGTACATGAAAAATTATATTTTCACCATCATATGATGGGTTTACATTATATCTTTCCAATGAATCCAAAATATTGTCAATTCTAAATTTATGAACATTTTTAGGAATTCGCAATTTTATTTCTTTTTCCATTATTTTATTTTTCAGGATAAATTAATTTATTGTTTTCTTTATCAATTAAAATTCCACGCTTTTTACAACCTTGTTTAAATTGTTTATGCTCTATTGTAGCACAAATTGGACCTCTACCAATTGCTACTGAAACTGGGTCGGTAAGGTGTTTCCCGCATTTAGAGCAACTACCGTCATGGAAGATTTTTAATTTATCTCTTAATTTATCAATAGAAGTTACTGAATTTTGTAAAGCATCTAAAATAAAATTAAATGCGATTGCGGAAGGTGCCTCTTTTGTTACCTTTGATTTAGGTGTAAATCTCAAAATCCATTTATTATTTGATTTAGAATCAATTGTTCCTAAATAAGAATAATCTGAATCGTTATTATAGCCAGTTAAAACTGATACAAACCATCTATCTTGTTTAACAACTTTTTGGAGTGTTTCATCATACTTTTTAGATTGTTCACATTTAAAGGTAAAGCGTTTATCCGTTTTAATAGATAAAAATGTAAAAGTAGCATCACCGCCCATAATATAATTTAAGGAATCAAATAAAGATATTTGACCTGGTTCAATTTCAAAACGGGAATCTTCAATAATTTGTAGCTCTGTTTTCACTATTTTTTTATTTCTACAAAGATAAGAAAAAAATGCAGTTAAACAATTTTAATGCTGTTAAAGATTTGTTAAAAATTAAAAAGTTCTATTATATCTTTTAATGGCATATCCATAAGTTCTTTGAAATCTTCTTCGGTTATGTCATATATTTTACCTTTGCGGCAAGAGACTGTATTGTTGATTAAAATTTCGGTATTTGTTTTTTTTTTTATAAATCCAATTTCACCAGCAGAATCAGCGGCACTATGTAATAAAATTTGTGCTATAATAAGTTGTTTATTTGGAACATTATCTATTTTTCGCCCTTCCGTAGCCCCAATTACTGTGGTTAAATCTAATGCTTGGTTTATTTGAAAATCTCTCCAAATAGCAGGATTATTTTCTACAAAATCAAAATTACTATAAAATTTAACCATAGACTTTACACCTTCAATTTTAACTCTCCAATCTGCCTCTATCTTTTCAATTTTGTAAACTTTATTTTGTATAAAATGTTTCAAATTGGGCTTTAAACAATAAACATATTCGCCAGAATGAGAATATGGAATATTTCTAGCTCCATATCGATGATATATTAGTTCTTTAACTTTATTTTGTAGTGGCATAAGTTATATTTTTATAGTTTTTATCATTTCTTTTTTTTTTTTTTCCAAAGAATCAATCATTAAAGATAATCCAAGTGTATATTTAATTCTATAAGTTTTATTTGTAAATACTAATATAGCAGAATCAGATATAATTACCTGGTGCTTCTTTCACCAATTATTTAAATTTTGTTTTCCAATAAAAACTCATATTTAAAATTTTTCAACTAATTCTGGAATAACTTCAAATTCTTTATCCTTTGAAGCAATTTTATAATGAATATAATAATTATATTCAGCGCCACCAATCAAAACATCGGTAATAATGACTCTACTTGAATCAATTTTATATCTAACAACATCACCTACTTTAAATCTCAAATCTTTTGTGGCATCATCACGGTAAGACATGCTAATACTTAATGATTTATATTTAGAAAGTAAAATTACTTGGTTTAAAAGCGAATCCGCTCTATAATTACAATTAGTATTTTTATCTTTTTCTAGATTTAATTCAGAAGATAATTTACTATTTGTTTTAGTTTCGGAATGTAGTAAAAATAACGTAAGTGCTACAAATAAAGTTAATGCAAAAAGTAATAAAATATATTTTTTCATTGTTTATTTAATTTATATACAAAGATATAAAAACTGCATCAATTTTTAAAATTGATGCAGTTAATTTTTTGTTAAAATTATTTTCAAATGGTTTTAAACTTTTTTAAATCTTGTTTCTAAAAATTTTTTTGAAATAGTTATGGGTAAATGTGTATCTGTATAAATTTTAATTCTTTTAAATGAAAATTTTACATAATAGATTTTACCTTCTATAAAATCCCAGTCACCTAATAAGGTTCTTTTGTGGGTTTGTGTACAAATATATTTTTGTTCTTTAAACATAGTTAATCTTTTTTACTTATTGCAATTAATGTGAAATATTGTTTAGGTATATTTTGTGTTGTATAATAACCACCATTTCTTAAATTTATATCACTATATAATTTAGATATATTAGAAGTATCTATTTTATAGATACAAAATTCCTCATTTGTTTCATTTTTAATATAATTTCCAAATTTTATTGCTATATCTAAATTATCGGTTAGGTATATTCTATCTGGATGTTTACTCAATTTATTGCCAGTTTTTGGAATAAACCCTATTTTATTTATTTTATCTTTAAATTTCAATGGCGAAGTATGAAACATTATTTTAGGTATATTTGATATTTCTATATCAAATTTTGGCTCTAAAAACATTGCAACCGGTTTTATATTATCAGAATAATCTTTTACCCAATTTTTACCATCCATTGTTATTAATGATATAAAATATCCTAAATTATTTATTAATGGCAAATACTTACTCAATATATCAATTTCACCAGTTATTAGAATTTCATTAGGATCTCTTTCTACTTCTTTTCCGTTTTTAATAGTTAATTCTGGAAATCTTTTTTGTAAAATAGCTATTGATTTATCAATTGGATGTGTTTTTATTAATCCTTCAACTAATGTTTCTATTTTTTGTTCTTTATAAATGGTTATATCATCATCATAAGATAATTTTTGTATATTATTTATATAATCATTGTATTTTAATAAAAAATCTAATGTTGACATATCAATCTTTTAAAATTTCGTTTATTTGTTTATCTCTCCATTCTGCAAGTGTTATAAATAAATTGGCATCAAATCCTCTCCATTTATCTTGAGGGTTTGGATCATTTTCAATTCTTGGATAATCAGTTATCCAATATAAATTTCGTTTACTATCATAATCTTTATCTAATACACCATGATACATTTCGCCATATTTAAATGGATAATTATTTGAAGTTCCGATGTATATTATTTTTTCTAAATGCATAGTTAATCATCAAAAAGATCGTTTATAATATTGTTTATTTTTATGTCACGAATAAAAGCCTGATAATAATTTATAAAATTATCTGTTGGTGTTATTGCGTTTGAGGTTCTATTAATATATGTTCAAAGAATTTTGCTTCATTAAAGATATAATCATATGAACCAAGTTCATAACCTTCTAACATAGTATATATTTTTGTATAGTTAATTGATTCTTCATCGTTATCCCACCAATTATAGCTTCTATATTTTTTAGGTTTGTATGGTGAAAGATAAAAAGAGTTAAATTCATTACAAAGGTAATAGTCATATTTATTATCCGCAATTATTATCATCTAAAATACTATTTATTTGTTTATCTCTCCATTCTGTTAACCATTCGTTGTATAACATGAAATACTTTGAAAATAGTAGAAATGAATGTTTTTTATTTATAGTTAACCATCCGACTTCTTCTTCACTCGAAATTAAAATCCATTCACCTGATGAATCATATTTTTTATAATCTCTAATATAATAAATTGAATTTTCATTCCATATTAATTTACCAAAATTGTGTTCTTTTATACAAATAACTTTATCACCAATAATATATTTATTCATCTTCTAAAATTTGGTTTATTTGTTTATGTCTCCATTCTGCAAGTGTTATAAAATTACTTTTAAAATTACCACAATCTATTAAGCATATTTCATTTTCTTGATTATATACAACTTCATTTTTCTTTTCTTTCTGATTCCATTTAAATAAATTTTGTTCCATTTCAACTATTTCACCAAATTGTATTTCAAAGAAACCATTTATTAGTTTGTAAGCTTCACAGCCTTCTTTATTTATACAAATAAATTTTATTTTATTCATCTTCTAAAATTTGGTTTATCTGTTCTTCTCTATGTTTTGCTAATGGTTTGAAATGAATATTATCCAATTTAAAGATTCCAATATATTCATTTGTTGAATCAATATATACTTTTGAAAATCCATGTTCATCTGGTTCTGTAAAATTACATATTGTTCCGTTTTTTAACAAAATGTTTTTCGTTTCTAATAATATTCCAGATAACATTACATCAGTATTAAGAAATATTTGTTTAATCATCTTCTAAAATTTTGTTTATTCTTTTATTTCTAAATTCTGCAAGTGTTATAAACCACCAATGTGTAGCAAAATTATGATCAAAATTTTTAATAAAGCACCACTTATCACCGGATCCATTTTTCCAAAAAAATCCATCATATATTTCACCAATTACAAGTTTTTGACCATTGTACAGAACATCTTCATCTCTATTTCTAATACAAACTATTTTTTTTAATTTTTTAGGTCTACGATGTTTTAACATAATTTAATCTTCTAAAATTTGTTTTATTTGTTTATCTCTCCATTCTGCTAATGTAATCCAATAAGTTTCTAATTCATATATTGAAAACCAATTTATTTCTTCTTTATTATACGGTGATGCTGCTACAATATATACTTTTGATTTTAAATCAATAGATTTTATAATCCATACATCACTTTCATTATAAATATATGTTTCTTCTTCTTCTTTTATTTTATAGGTTTTATTACAAACCATTATATCGCCTTTATTAAATTTCATCTTCTAAGATTTGGTTTATTCGTTTATCTCTTAATTCTGCTTTTGTATAAAACCAATCCCAGATATAATAATACGCATCATGTAATATACTAAAATGTAAATCTCTTTTATTTAATTTAATAGTTATATGTGTTCCATTATATGATAATATTTCAAACTCAGTGCCGTCTGGTATAGTTTTTAATATTTCAAGTCTATTCTCTTTTGTTGGATTTGGTTTAAAATATAAACTATCTCCTATATTAATGTTTTTCATCTTCTAAAATACGATTTATTTGTTTATTTCTCCATTCTGCTAATGATATATAATCTTCATCAAAAAAAACTTGTGGTGCTTTCCACATATGTTTTGCATTTTTATTTTGTATAAATAAAACTTTACCACCTTGTTTATTATTTCTAAAATGCACCAATACTATTTCATGCAATTCAGCATAAGGCGAATGTTCAGTTATACAAACATATTGATAACCAATTGAATCAGGATAATCATATTGAGGAACTATTGTAATCATATATCTAAAATTTCATTTATTCTATATTCTCTCCAATCTGCTAATGAAACAAACCTTTTTCTCAAAAATCCATATTCTTTATCATTATCATCTTTAAGATAATATATGTTATTTGATACACTTATTATCTCATATATATGCTTATATGTTATATGGCCACCAAAACCAAAATCATTTAATTGTGAATCGTTTATACATACTATTTTATCACCTTTATTCATCATTTAAAATTTCATTTATTCTTTTATCTCTAAATTCTGCCAATAAAATAAATCGTTTGCTATAAAAGCCATATTTTTCACCAGAATCTTCTATTATATAAACTAAATCACCTTCATATGGTTCTAACACATCATATACTTTTAATTTAGTTAATTTAACATTATCTACGCCACATATTTTAGAATCATCAATACATACTATTTTATCACCTACTTTAAACATAAATATATTTCTTTATCTTATAAAAACCATTTTTTATATAAGGTTTAAAATCTTTTTGAAACTTTCCATCTTTTTCAAATCCAATATATTTAAAATCATCATCGAAAAAGAAATATTTATCGTAATGTATATATAACCCCCTATTACATTTACCTTCTATACCATAAGTCATTTTTCTCCATTCTGCATCTTTTTTATTATCACTTTCTAAACAATAACCAACTTCTTCCTCTTCACCACTATAATTAGCTGATTTTAAAATTTCTATTAAATATGTTTCGATATCTATTGAATCAATTTCTATTTCTGTTATAGTATTTAATGATTCTATACATTCGTTGAAATAATTTTTTCTACCTGTTTCTCTTTGATCATAAGTTTTTTCATGATAAACATAAAATTCAGCATTAACTCCACTTTCAAAAGCTTCTTTTATATCTCTTAAATAAAATTGTTCTCTAAGTTTTGTTTTAAATTGTAATGTATTATCCAATTTAAATGTATCTTCAGTAGCTTCTATTTTATATAAAGTTTCTGAATCAAACTTATGTAATAAGCCTTCATCATCTTCAACTCCATCTGTCCATATATTTCTACTTTTAAATATTTTGTCATTATTTAAAAAATATTCTTCCTCTTTTAAGTTTTGAATGTCACTTACCGCAACATGTCCAACTTTTAATTTAATTACTTTGAATTTCATATATCTTTAAATCTTTTTAATATTTAAGTTCAATTTCTTTTTTATAATTATCCAATATCTTCATTTAAAATTTCATTTATTCTATTGTTTCTAAATTCTGCTAAAGTTATAAATCTCCAACTATAATATGTACGAACAGCATTAGTGTCACTTAATACACGAAAATAACCATTTTCATTCACATCTGCTATCTCATATAATTTATTTATAGTTAAATGTGTTTTATCCAGTCCTGTATTATCAATACAAACTATTTTATCACCTTTATTCATCATTTAAAATTTCATTTATTCTGTTATTTCTAAATTCTGCTAATAATTTAAATCTTCCTTTTAAATAAGTATATTTTTCACCGAAATCGTTAATTACATTAATATGTAAATCATCATAATATAATACTTCATAAAACTTATTCAATGTTAGTCCTGATGTTGTGCCTAACCATGTAATATTTTCATCTGAAAAAGAAGAACCTATATTAGAAGAATCAATGCATACTATTTTATCTCCTCTATTCATCATTTAAAATTTCGTTTATTCTTTCGTTTCTAAAATTAGATAGTAATTTGAATCTCCGCTTATAATAAATAATACTTCTATTATCATCATCAATTACTTCGTAATATTTATCATCTTCGCTAACAATATCATATACTTTATTTAAAGTTAATCCAAAAGCTGTTGCATCAATACATATTATTTTATTCATCTTTTAAAATTGAATCTATTTGTTTATCTCTCCATTTTACTTTATATTCTGTGTTATACCAATTAGTAATCCAATGTTCTTCAAAATCTTCCATTTCTTCACAATTTTCATAATCTTTTTTCAAGATTGTATACCATAGAAATTGTGTTTCTAATTTTGCTTTATTAAACCAAGATTTATGTAATTGATCTCCTAATGATATTAAGATGTGAAAATAGTGTTTTAATAAATTTAAATTATTATTTTCTAAATAGGTGAATTCAAAAAACCATAAATCTGAATTTTGTATTTTTTGTTCTAAGCATAGAATTTTAATATCATTATCTATGATATTAAATATCGTTTCTGCGGCTTCGCAACCGATAAATTCACTTTCTCTTGTATAATAATATACCTGTGCCCGTTTTATAAATTCCTCCGTTGTCATACATATTAATCTTCTAAAATTAAATTAATTTGTTTACTTCGCCAATCTATTTGGTATTGAGTATACCAAACAATTAACCAATGTTCTTCCCAAAAATCTATTTCACCATAATCATCAATGAAAGATTTTTTAAGCATATTAAACCATTGTAATTTACAATCAATGTTTAATATCTCAAAATCAATTTCAGTTAATTCTTCTCCAATAGAAATTAAATGTTTAAAATATTTTTTCAATAATTTAGATTCGGTTTGAACCCAATCTAATTCATGTATATCTAAAATATCATCTTCTATAAGAAAAGTAATACACTCCTTTTTTTCTGTTTCATTTAAATTTAAGAAAACTTCTGGTGTACGGTTTCTTAAATACTTACTAACAATACTAATTTGTCTCATCTAAAATTTCGTTTATTCTGTTATTTCTAAAATCCGCTAATGTTATAAAACATGACTTTTGTATCCATATTTCTAAACCTATATTATTTTTTATTATAATTCCACTAAGATCAATTGAACCATTTAATATAGTGTATATAGAACCTTCTGTAATATGTTTTCTACATTTAATACAAACTATTTTTTCTCCTTTATTCATTTAAAATTTCGTTTATTCTGTTATTTCTAAATTCTGCTAATGTTATAAAATTATTTGCTACTGTATACCATAGTTCATCTCCAAAATCATTTTTAATAAAAATTGCCATATTCAATTTACCAATAGTAATTATATCATATATTGAACCTTTAGTAATACCGGCAAATTCTATTGTTTTTATAGCAACTACTTGTTCACCTTTATTCATTTAAAATTGTATTTATTTGTTTTTCTCGCCATTTATCTAATGTTAGAAAATCTTTTATTGAAAAATAATCTACAAAACTTTCTCCTACGTCATTCCAAGTAAAACATTCTTTGGAATAAATAGTTATTAATAATCTTTGATTATTCCAATTATTAGAATTCAAATTATTTAAAGTCCAATAAGTTTTTCCATATTCTAATTTGGTTTCTGATCCAATATATACCAATTCTAATCCAATTATAGGCTTACTCATCTTCTAAAAGTTCGTTTATTCTTTTTTGTCTTAAATCCGCTACTGTTATAAACTTATCAGCATAATAATTACGCAATTTTCCATTATCGTTAATTATTTTGTAATAATCAATTCTATGAAAATATTGATCAGATGCATAAAAAGAATCTATTACATCATATTTTTTATTTAAGGTTAAACCAGTACGCTTTCCTGGTTTAATACAAATTACTTGCATATTTAATCTTCTAAAATTTCGTTTATTCTTTGTTCTCGCAAAAGTGCCTTTGTTAATACAAACCTTGTTCTTAAAAATAAAGTTGATAACTGCATTTCATCTCCTTTTTTATTATAAATAAGCTTATGAAAGTTACCATTTGATAATTTTACTTTATAAACTTTACCTATTTTAAAGTGATGTTCACGCCTGGTATGATCAACAACACATGTATATTCTTCTATTATAATTTCTATCATTCTAAAATTTCGTTTATTCTTTTATTTCTAAATTCCACTAATGTTATAAAATGCTTTTGTAATTTTATTTCATCTAACATCCATTTATTGATCAATTCTCCATTATGTGAAATATAATAAATGCCATCTCTTATCGCAAATATCTCACATAAATCATCAACTTTTATACCATGTAATGGTTTAATACAAACTAATTTTTCATTACTATATGTCGTCATTCTAAAATTTCGTTTATTCTTTTATTTCTAAATTCCGCTAAAGTTATAAATCTATCTCTTGAATAATAGGCAAAACAACCTAAATCATCTTTTATAAGATAAAAATACTCAGTAAATTTATTATCAGTATCATATATTTTACCAATTGTTAAATATGGATGTGAATCACTATTATTTATACATACTATTTCCATTTCGTTAAATTATAACTTTATACACAAATATACAAATTCTTAAGAAATTTAACAAATAGAAGTTTTTTGAATGAAAAAAAATTAAATAAGATTACTTGTGGAATGATAGTTTTGTCGAAGATCGGCAACATCATGATATATATAATACTATATTATTTATTACTACTTGGCACAAAAAAAAACAGCTTAAAGCGGTTTTAATTTTTAATTATTGTTTATTTAAGCTTCGACAATACCAGATTGTCGTTTTAATTCATTGGCTATATCTTGTTTTTCTTGATCTGATAATTTTTTATACCAATCGTTTGCTTGCCAATTAATATAAAAATCAGTATCTTTTTCATTTTTGATTGGCACATATACTGTTATAACACCGCCAGTTATTTGACATTTAATTTCTACTGGAACAGTTGAGCCAACTTTTAATTTGCGTGGCGTTTTTTCTTTAGGCATGTTTAATAATTTAAGTTATTTGTAATACAAAATTAAGCAATAAATAAGTAATAACAAAAAGCAAAAAGTTAAAATTTTGTGAAAAAATTAAACAGTTTCAGGTTTCAAACAATCTTTTTCTACCTTAATTATGTCATTACGAAAATATGCATTAACTTTCTCTTCATTTCCATATGGAGCAAAATAAAGTATTCCATCTTCTTTTTCGTAAATTGTATGATGTCCAGCATTTTGAACATCAACTACATCACCTGCTTTTAATTCTATATCAAACCTATCAAAACATTTTAGAGAACGATTTTCATATAAGCAAAAGCAATCTTCTGGTTGTATGATATAAACAGAATCGGCTTTTCTGGCAACATAATTAGATAGTCCTTGTTCGGTTGATGCAATTTCAACACGAATACCTCTTGATTTTAGATGCTCAATAAGTGGTATATAATCAGAATCACCGCTACCTAAAATAATGGTATCAACTTTATCGACTAATTGAACCGCTTCAATTGTAATAGCGATGTCAGCCGATTTATAACAAGGTGTGACAGTACCGAAAAAACTATTTTGCAGTCTTTCGGCTAGTTTTTTAGAAATAGATTTTCCTTCACGGAAATAATGAAGGTAAGACAATTTTCTGTTTTTGAGGACATTTGGAACAAATTCATCAAAGTTGATGACATGATTTTTGGAATACATATCGTGTATACCAAGTTCTAAATTATTTCCATCTAACAAAATACCAACACGTTGATCTATATTTACTATCTTTTTTAAATTTTCTTGCATATAATTTTAATTTTATTTATACACAAAGATACTAAAATAATTCGCAGAAAATAAAATAAAAAAGTTAAAAAAAAGTTAAAAAAGTTAAAATAAGGTCATAAAAATTAATATATAATATATGAAAATAGAAATGAAAGCAAAAGAGGTTATCGCTAAATATCGCATAACAAAGCAAACTCTATCTAACTGGGTTAAAAGAGGTTTGATTGAAACTAAAAAAACACCATCTGGAAGATATATTTATCTTATTGATGAAGAAAAAAATTAATAATATGAAAAAAGGTTATATTTATAAAATTACAAATCCTAATGGTAAAATTTATGTAGGACAATCTATTAATCTAAAAAGTAGAAAAAACCATTATAAGGCTTTACATTGTAAAAGACAACCAAAAATATATAATAGTCTTAAAAAATATGGTTGGGAGAATCATATTTTTGAAATTATAGAGGAGGTCGAATGTGTAGAAAATGATTTATCATTATTAAATGAAAGAGAACAATTTTGGATTGCTAAATTAGATTCTTGGAAAAACGGAATGAATTGTAATGAAGGTGGTTTAAATAGAAGATTATCAGAAGAAACTAAGAAAAAATTAAGCCAAGTTAAAAAAGGTAAAAAAGTAAGCGAAGAAGCAAGGCTGCATATGTCTGAAGCACAAAAAGGAAGAAAGCATTCGGAAGAAACTAAAAAGAAAATGGGAGAAAGTCAAATGGGAGAAAAGAATCATAGGTATGGTAAAAAGACACCTCATTCAGAAGAAACTAAAAGAAAAATAGGAGAAGGAAGAAAGGGTAAATTACATACTGATGAGAGTAAAAAATTGATATCGCAAAATCGAATTCCTGTCAAACGCAAGGTAATGGTAGATGGAATTATATATGATTCTATTAAAGAAGCGGCGGAGGTGATTGGATTAACGAAAGGGGGATTAACATGGAGATTGAATTCCAAAAATTTTACAAATTACATTTGGATTGAAAAATCGGTAAAGGAAAGATTTTGCTAAATTAAAATTTCAAAAGTTTGAATGATTTTTTACCATCTTCCAAATTGAATAAAATTATACTATATAATTCCGATTTTAAATTAAGCATATCTAATGTGACATTGATTGGAAGTATTTCCCAATAATCTGATTTCAGCCAATAAGAATTTACAATAATCATTTTCTATAAATTGCGCCGTGATTATTTACGCCTGTTATACATGGCTCATTGAATATATTTCCACGAATGCCATTTTTTTGTGGCGCTTTATAAGTTGCTGCTTTCCAAATATCACCAGTTTCTCTGTCAACAAAAGTATGTATACAACTACTTCTTTTCTGGTTATCAAAACCATATTCAACTACAAAAACACGGATAAACTTATTGCCTTCTTTGATTTCTACTTTTGGAACTGGAGCAAAAGTAAACTGGTTTTGTTCCCAATTCTCGGTTTGTAATCTTTGGATTTCAGAAACATAAAGTTCTATTCTTTCTTTTAAATTTGGGTGATCCATTTGAATTAATTTTTACAAATATACAACAAAAAACTGCAACAGAAAAAATGTTGCAGTTAAATATTTGTTAATCAATATGTTCAGATTTTTCATATTTGTTGGATATAGAATCCCATTTATAATACTCATATTCACCTTCTTCTCTATTTATATTTACAAATACAATTTCTCTTCTTATTAGTTCCAATGTTGATTTTACACTAACCGTTTCACCTTCATCATTTGAACCAGTTATAACTGCATTTCCCAAAAATACAAATTTCTTATAATAAGGAAGTAATATAAAACCATAATCTCCGGGATAATAAAATCCATTTTCATCTACTTCTGAAGAAAATTCTTTTATAGCAAATTCGCCATCAGTATAAAGTGTATCTTCGTTATCGAATACAAATGGCACTTCAAAATTTCTACAATCGTGTCCTATTAAGTCATAGATTTTTTTATAATTCCAGTCATCAACTTTTACTAAATTAACTTCTCTTTTGCGAGAATCAATTTTGATAACTACCACACTTTTTGAGTTGTTAGCTTCCATTAAAG